>Ga0307469_10000037_pt1 | contig 48056 bp, 92 predicted proteins | sample atmos_gasesAM2C__FD_203084 | JGI IMG/M metagenome (GOLD analysis project Ga0307469, IMG submission 203084) | Hardwood forest soil microbial communities from Morgan-Monroe State Forest, Indiana, United States - atmos_gasesAM2C_515 | ecosystem: Environmental > Terrestrial > Soil > Temperate... | reverse complement strand
AGTACAACTTTCGATCGGCCCCAATAAGTCCAGCCTCCATCTCCTGCTGAAGCCCTCCGACCGCCACGTCAATCTGCACGCCGCCACTCGGCAGCGTCAGGACCGTGCCGAGATCCTTGGTGCTACCGTTAGCGAGGGTGGTGACAAACCGGAGACCCGTGAGCATTACGCGGCCTTTCGGTACTTGATGCGGAGTACCTTCTGTTGCACCGCATCGTTAAACATCGATTCTTGCGCCATGTTATACAATGTTTCACGCACCCCTTGCGATGCGCCGTCGTAGGTATCTTGATCAAACGCGGTCTTCAGTTGATCGATCCGCTCTAAAAAGGACTCACGCTCGTTCGCGTTCATGTTTGGCCAGCGACGCGCGGCCAGGGCATTCCAATCGGTCTCGTTCAAGCCCTTGCGCACACGCGCCTCGTACGCGGAACTCATCTCAAAGGGATGTTCCACCAGGGCCAGATAGGACGCAATCGGCCGGAACTCCGTAAAGCCCTCATCGGTCCGATCCGAAGAGGGAAAGGCGAGCCCATGGTCTACAGCAACCAGTTTTTGATCTTGATCGACGAGGAAATTGCCCATGTGCCGGTCTGTGTTGCCTGTGGCGATATCGAGAATCGCCATGCCGTACACCGAGTCTTGATCCAACTCATCCGACAGACCCAGTCCACCGCGATCAACAAAAGCCTGGACCGCGCCTTCCTCGTTGTTAATAGTCCGCACGGTCGTGGCCGGAACGACCCCGAGGCCCAGGGCTTGATCCACGTCATACGCCGCGGCCTCACGCTCAGCATAGGAGAAGTCTTTGTTCGTCACGGACTCACGGATGGGTGAGGTATCGTTAAAAATACCTTCTTCCTCGCCCGGCATCCGCGCGTTAATTTCCGATAGTGTAAATCCCTGATCGATCATGTCCTCCATGTAGGATTTCCGCGCCATCTCGCCGTTGGTCCATGACTCACCGGAGACCGGTTTGAAAATGGCCTTGGACTGTTGACCGGCCTCGTCACTCAGTGTGACGATCAGCACCTTATTGGCCGAGCCCTTGAGACCCTTTGTGTCTGTGACCTTCCCTGATTTCAGCGTCTGCACGGAGCCGCGCGAGGTTGTTTGACTGCCGCCCTCACTGGAGGATCCGCCAATCTCCCCCGGGCGACCGGCATGGCCGAAGTTACCACTGCCGGGACCGCCCGCTGCCGTGACCTCTGCCTCAGCGGCCTTAACTTCTTTGCGCTCCAGCCCATAGCGTTTGGTCCAGGTGTTCGCGATGTGGAGGATCTCGCTGATCGGCGCATCAATCTTGATGGCACGGATGGTACTGTCGCCTAGTTTCCCGTCCTCCGCATCCCGCCCAACAATCGCGGCCCATCGGTGATGGCCGTCCACGATATAACCGTCACGTGAGATAAAGATCGGAGTACGGGCCTCGTATTCTTTTTTCGCCACCCGCTTGGCGATCTTGGGTCCGTCGAGTTGCGCCTGGGCGGGCTTGAGTGAGTCTGAGCGGACCTCCACATTTTCGGTTGCGATGCCACGCTTTGCCAGATGGTCCACAAATTCAGGCCCCGCATCAACCTCCCCCTTCTCGTTCTTCGGCAGCTTGTCAGCGGCACTGCCCTCGCGTGGCACGCCCGCAAACTGCGGCATCACCACACGTGGGAGACCGTTGGGATATTCCTTCGTGCGCAGATGCTCGCCACAGAAGATGCTCGACCCGGGGACCACGATTTGACACGCATCGTACTTCGGGGCCGCCTCGCCGCGCTTCTCGGCATCCTTGGCAATCTTGGCCAACCGTGTCAGCAGGACGTTCACCTTCCGTACGTTCTTTAACTCGACGACCTTGCCCTGGAGAATTAGCGGAATGGCGTCCTTGACCTTATCCACCTTGATGGGCGTCGGACGTGGCTGTAGAACACCACTTTCACTGGACGATCCCCCAACTTCCCCCGGTCGTCCCGCGTGGCCAAAGTTGCCACTGCCCTCGCCACCCGCCGCCTTAAATTTCGTCCCCTTCAAGCGCTTCAACGTGTCAGTCGGCAGGACATACTCGTTCTGATACTGCACCGCGTCAAAACCCTTGTGTTTCTCCAGCGCGCCCACGACATTTCTCTTATCCGTCCAGGGATCGTAGAACTCATCATAGCTACGCGCCGTAGGATCACCCTTCCGCAGCCGCTCCTGAAAATCCGTATCATCGGGATACGCAATCCCAGCCACGGTCGCCATGAACTCCCGGGCCTCCGGCGAATCTTTCCCGAGGTCCAATACACGACTGCCCTTCGGCAGCGTGACCGCATACGTGTGCTGACCCCATTCGTTGGTGAATGCCTTGCGGAACTCCTCGGTGCCGAAGTACGCGGGAAAGTCGGGTTTGTTTTCGGCAAACACGTCTGCCGAGTTGTGATAGATCGTCACCGGCATCGAGATCGTGTGTGCATCGGGCTTGGATTCACGACGGCTACGGATACGACCCTGCGGCGCACGGGACGGCTGTTGCTGCGTCAGAAACTGGCGCACCTCGTCGGCGGAATTGAAGCCGTGGAACTCCGTATCGTTGTAAACGACAAACTCCTTCTCACCCGTCAATGGACGGCGCACGGTGTAGCCCGCAATCTCGGTCTTTTCGCCGTCCTTCATCTGATCGAAGGCGTCACCAGCAGATGATCCACCTACTTCGCCGGGCCGCCCTACGTGACCGAAGTTGCCGCTGCCAGGACCACCGAGGGCACGATGCGTCTCCACGGCATAAATGTATTTCGCGGGAAGCGCGCCAGGGATCCACACTGAATCGGGTCCGCTATTGCGGTGGGTCACGAGATCGTTGAACACCTTCTCGGGGATCCGCAGCGTCATCACGACCGGATCGTCGTGCATCTCCGAATAGCGTTGTGCATGATCCTTGCGTTTGGCAAACCAGTGATAGTCACGGTTGCCTTCCGGATCCCCCTCCATCGTCTGGTGTTCCACGGCTCGAAGCCGGAAGCCCTCCTTCTGAATGACCTTGGCGCGGTCGGCATTGGTGCCGTGGTAGATCTCCACAAACTTCCCGACGTGGGTCAGACCTTTGTCGTCTATACGATGATCAGACTCTCCCTCGGACGACCCGCCGATCTCCCCAGGGCGACCGGCATGGCCGAAGTTACCCGAGCCCTTCCCACCCGCACTGCGCAGTCCGGTACCGTGACAGACCGGGCACTGCACGAAGTGCCAGCCATCATCCGTGGGAGACTTCTGCTCAGCCTCCTGCCAGAGGGCCGCAAAGATCGGATCGGTTTCATCGTGGTAGATCGGTACCACACCCGTGCCTTCGCACGGTCCTGGGCACATCGTGCTTTTCTTCGGGTAGGGAATGTTCAACGCTTGATAGCGATCCGTAAACTCCAGCGCAGTACGCATCTGCGCGAATCGCGCCCAACGACCAGAGGCCACACGAATCGCAGTCTCCGTCCCCTGCTTGGAGATGAACCGGACCGTATCCACGATCGCGGTCATACCCTTGAGCACAGGGTTCCCAGCGTACTGCTGCCCGACGCCAGACCGCACATAGGCCACGGTCGCGTGCGGTTGATACGTCGGGTGCGTATCGGTTACCTGGACGGCGGCACTAATCCGCGTATTCAAGAGGACTAATTGCGGCGAGTCTACCGCGACATAGACCACATCGGCGTCCTCGGTTTCAAAGATCGCCGTTTCGCCCAACGTGATCACGATCGGACCGGTGCCCTGAATCAGATCCTTAACCGCGGCGGCATCTTCTGTGTGGATACCGTACTTCACGGTAATATGCGGGCGCGTCTCCAACCCATCCCCCGCGAGATCCGTTTCAGGAATCGCCGGTTGGAGGCTGCGCACCGCATCCGCCAGGGATGGAGGCAAATCCACTTGCGTGCTGGAGAACGTATGCACATCGCCGTTCAGCAGCGCCCGGGTCACCAGGGTCTGGGCCGCGATCGCCCGCGCCCGGGCGGACGCGCGCACGCGCGCGAGGGCGATGAGGATCGCGGTCATGCCGCGTCCTCCAGCAGCGTCAGCAACAGGAACTCGTCATCCATGGCCGCGTACCACGCGGGCGTCTGGAGTCGGGCGGTCAAGACCGCGGGTGGAATCACCGGCACCCTAAACGTGGGCACGTGCACCATGCGGCGGAAGCGCTGAAGGGTGCCCGTCACAGAGGTCTCGGTCACGCACGCCTGTGCCACGATCCGTCGAACATACGTGATCCGCTGGGACGTGGCGACTGGGAGTGACAGACGTGTGGAAATAGCACGACGCACAAGGTGAGGATACGCCTGCACCATCGTCCGTGTCACACACGCCTGCGGCTGAAGTACCTGCCGCCGTCGCAGATAACAGCGGCTGACTAAGGTCGCCGTCACACACGGACGCGCGACGATCGTTCGGCGGACAAGAATGGGTGTGGGCCGTTCGACCGGGGGCGCAGGCCGCCGACGCCGCGGAATATAGGGTACAAAGGGCGCGAACATGCCCCCGCCGCCCTCACTCACACTGGGAGGAGCCACAGCAGGCGTGTAGGTGAGGACGGCAGTCGAGACCGTCGTCAGGGTAATGTTCGGCCCTGCAACTAATGTTCGCAACGCCGTCGAAAATTCACTGGTCCCACTCACGCCAGACTGCGCGGCAATCTGGCCCGCATACGTATAAGTAGACGAAACCTCCGTCGAAGCCTGGATAGACGACTGCGCCGCGATCACACCCTGGTAGGTGTAAACCGTGCCCTCCTCGGCGTGTCGCGACCAGAACAGCAGGAGACTCACGCGGGAAGTCCTTCCGAGACGAATTCAAATTTGCGTTCGAACTCCGCCCGCTCAAGCAGACACGGGCGGATCGTCCCCGCCCATGCCGGTTCGACCCTCAAGGGAATATACACCACGTACTGATCACCCGTTGTGTGGTGTCGTGCCAGCATCAGGAATTGATAGAGCATCCCGACGCCGGTTCGACCTTCGAGTTTACGATACACCCCAAACTGCATCACTACTTCCGCCGTTGCACGTACGCGTCAAACTCCCGACGCGGGACACAACTATCGATCTCACGCTCCACACGGTCCAGCCGCTCGAACACACTGCCACGATCAATCGCCCACGGCACGCCCGGGCGTAATGCGTTAATCTCACGAATGACGTCCTCGCGGGTCACCGCCCGGCGGAACTCGGTCACATAGAACGTCGTCATCGTCACCACAAGTCCGAGGAGAAACATCGCCGCCGTCCGCCACACCGTATCGTTCGTCGGCGGGCTGCTATGTCGACGATCGGAGACCCGCCGTTCAGGTCGTCGAGGTTCTGGGTCCATTACGAGTCTTTTTTCTCCTCGTACAATAATCGCTTGTTCAAGTCCGCGATCTTTAAGTTCACGTTATTCGCTTCCGAGAACGCGCTTTGGGCCGCTGTCTTCGCTTCTTCGATCAGACTGACCACATGAGCGGTAGTATCCGTTGCGGCTCTCCGCTCATCGCGCTCCCACTGATCGTGAATCGCCAACCGCGTACGAATCTCCTCTGCCCGCGTCATCAGCCCAAGATGAAGCGCTTTGGCCTTGGCCTCGGTCTCGATGATAAGTGCCGCCGCACGCGCCTGCGCATCTGCCGTAATCTGCGCCGTCTGTGCGGCCAACTCTGCACGGCGATCCGCAATCGCCCACTTGCGATTCCGGGCTTCTCGCCACGCCTGTGCGGCGAATCCGCCTGCGGTGGTAATAATCAACACAATTTGTCCAATGCCAACATCCGTCATCCCTACTTCTCCGTCCACGCCACACTCACACTCAACGTCGGCACATTGCCGGGTGCCGTGCCGAAGCCCGCAGTCAAGCATTGCGACGTGCCTCGCAAGACCGGCGACTCGGCGTCGAGATCGCGCCACACATAGAGCAACTGTGGCTGAAACGACGTCACCGTGCCGGTGATTGGGAAGAACAGCGTCTGACTGAAGATGTTGCCAACCAACGTGTTGCCGCCCGTCGGCAGGACCGTGTTGAACTTCGCGGTCGCCGTGGCCGCTGCCGCGTTGCTATCATACGGCGTGGCCGTCAACGTCGTCGCGGTGTTGCCGGTTCCAGCACTGCTGGTCTTGCGAATCTGGACATCGCCATAGATCGCGGCGGTCGCCACGGTGCCACTCACCACGATGCGCTGAATGCGAATCGTCTTCGTCGCACTGCCGCAGATCTCGAAAAACGCGGCGGTGCCGGAGGCCGTGGCCGTCTTCGCCGTCGTGCTGGCCGCATACGTCGCGTCCTGCGCCGTCGTCACACGCTGCGTGCCCGTATCGGTCGTGCCGCGATCCACGCTCACGGCCACGCCGTTCACTTGCGTCTGGTTCACCGAGGCATTGGCTGGCACGCGCGTCACGTCCACCGCGAGCCCATTCGCCGTCGTCGAGCGCAACCGATCCCACGTCGTGCCATTGTAACCCATCAAGAGCGACGTGTTTTCTTCCGTGTCCGTCTCATTGGTACGAGCATCGGTCGGACGATTCGTGGACGGCTTATGATAGGTCTTGTGGAAGATCGTTTGTAGACGGAATGCGCCTTGTGCGGTACCACCGTTCGTATACACGAGGCGAAAGAATTTCGCGGAACTCCCAAAGGCAAACGTCCGACCCGCACCAGCCGCGATGGTAAAGACGTCGGTCACGTCCCAGTTCGTACCATTCGATGACTGTTGTACTGAGAGACCATCTGTAGCCGATGGCTGGTCCGCAAACACCGTCACTCGAATGTCCGCGTACTCCGTGACGTCCTCACTCGTGCCAGTGAACACACCACCGATGCCCAATGTTGCCGTTGAGCTATTGACGGTAGACACGACGGCATTAGCCGTCAGCGTCGTCGATGTCAGCGACACGGGCTGCGTGGTCTGCCAGAACGTCCCGCTCACCGGCACCGTGTTGTTCGGGCTGACCGCCACGACCAGCGCCTTGTCCGTCGCCACAGCCGCCGTTGAAGCCGCCTTGACTGTCGCCGTATTCGTGCCATCGGTCACCCGGGTCGTCTGCGTTCCACCGGTGAGCGTCGCATCGAGCGCCAGCGCCGACGTATTCAGGTTCGTCCCGGCATTTGCGGTAACGGTACCACTCACCGGTTGCGTAGCTTGCCAAAACGTGCCCGATACGGGTTGGGTTGCCTGCCAGAACGTCCCGGTCACCGCTGTGGTCGGGGCTGACGTCACCTGCACCGCGAACGTTCCTGCATTCGTGACCGCATGGGACGGGACCGATGCCAGCGAGACCGGTTGCGTAGCTTGCCAGAACGTCCCTGAAACCGGCTGGGTATCGCTGGGGGTCGTCGCTTTGTAGAACGTCGTCCCGTCCGTCAGTCGTACAGCCGCGGGAAACGTTGCCGTCGTCGCACCCGACACCGTGACCCGCAGATTCCCTGAACTATCCAGGTGGAGAACGTCCGTGTTGGAATCTTCGTCGAACCCCGCGACCTGCATGACTTGCGCGGGACCGACGCTGCCAATGGGAGACACGGCTAGATACGGCATCTCCGTGTTGGTAAAGATGCCGTTCAACGTGCCTTGCAACCCATCGATCCCGGCACTCGTCGCCGCACCAGTCGGTAGAGGAAGACTCGTCGCACTGATGGGCTGCGTCGCTTGCCAGAACGTTCCAGAGACCGGCTGCGTTGCAGGCCAAAACGTCCCACTGACTGGCACGGTTCCCGTGATTCCCACCGTGCCCGACACAGGCTGCGTCGCTTGCCAGAACGTGCCCGATACAGGCTGCGTCGCTTGCCAGAACGTGCCCGTAACCGCTTGTGTCGAGGGAAAATTACTGATCGTGACCGGCTGCGTCACGGCCACGCCCAACACGGGCGGCAGAGGCACCGTCGCCGTGCCCACCGCACGCATCGTCACCGTCACAGTGCCCGAAGTCCAGCCTGCCACGCGTACGCGCGCGGAGCGGAACCCCGATGGGGCACAGAGATAATGGCCTGCCGCGGCGGTACTCGAAAGTTGGGATGTCGCGGCCAACGTCGGATCAAAGCACGGCATAGTGCGCCATGTCGAGGATCCGTCCCCAAGTCCTTCAAAGTGCACAATACCTGTGACGGTACCTTCCAAGTCCACCGAGACTTGGCCATAGGCTCCGACATTATCCATCAACACCGTGGCCCCATCAGACGCCAGGGTGCCGGTCACACGAATCGGCTGCGGTACCTGTGCCAGGAGTGCGAGGAGGAACAGCAGTCTCATCGCGACCCTTTCACTTGGATCTTGATGGCACTCGCCGTGGCTCCGATCTTCACCCCGCCCGCAAACTTCGCCCCATACAATGCGAGTACACGCATCTCACCCGGGCCGAGTGGCGCGCCCCGATAAGGGACGTTCGCCGCATCCGTGAGCGTGAAGGCTTGGATCTCATCCGTCTGATTCGCAAGAATGATGACATCCACGAAATGATCGGCGGCGGTCGTGACCAGGGCTGCCGTAGATGGCACGTCAATCAACCCCGTGTCCACGGCTACCGTGCCCAGCATCAACGTGACCGGCTGGCGTCCGGTCACTAAAGCGGGGATCTTGGTGTTCAGCGCGCTCAACGTGGACTCGTTCGCCAACGGCAGGCCCGTCGCCGCCGCGACGATCGACACGTCGAGACCGGCCCCACCGCCTGAGCCCACGTCGAACTTGTCGTGCACGCGCGCGAACGTCGCGCGCAGACCTCCGTCGAGGCCCATGATCGCCATGCCGGTATACGTCGGCACGTTCGTCGTGCCCGGCGTGACGCCGCCATTGAATGCCAGTTCGCTGAAGTCGAACAGCTTGTCGAAGGCCGCGAAGCGAATGTTGGCGTTCCCCGTGCCTCCCGTCGTCGCGCTCCACCGAATGTGCGTCACCCACGGCATCAATGGTCCGATGGCCGTCAAGCGCGGCGCGAGATCGCCTCCGGCGTAGCCGCTGGAGTATTGGTGGAAGGCGTAACTCTCGTTGTGCGTGATCTCGCGAACGGTCCCAGCATAGCCGTCCACGCCTCTCCACGTACTCCCACCGTCGAGGCTCACTTGCAACGCGAAGAACCCGTTGTAGGACGCACTGTCGATCCAGAGGATCACCCACTGCGTGCCGGGCGGGATCGGAAAGGTGTAGTCCTGAAAGCCCCCGGTGTAGTTGAACGACGCCCACGTTTGACTTCCGACTGGGTTGGTCTGCACAGGCAGCGGCGCGGTCTCGTCCACGCGCTGGTTCTCCGACGATAGGCCAAAGGCCAGCTTCATCACCTGGACGTTCTTCCCGCCGACGACGTCAGTCTCAACGTCAGGGCCGGTGGTGGGTTCGTCGTACTTCAGGCTCATACCGCAGGAGTCTCCATCAACGTTTTGAAGGACACGCCATCCACCCACAGATCCGCGACCCACCGCTCGAAGGACCGCTGGTCATGGTACGACTGGACGATCAACTGTGTGGCCGCACTGAGAATCTGCCGCGCTTTTTCCGCCGCCACTTTCCCTTCCGGCGTGCGCATCTCCGGACACCGCAGATCCCTGACCCGGATATGAATGCCGACGAACACATAGAATCCGAGGTCGATATCCAGTACGCAGGTATCGCCGTCAATGACCCGATGGAGCGTGGCGCGGTAGATATAGACCGGTTCCATCTACGTCTGTACCATCGCATCGGTGGGTTGACCACCGGGCTTCAGCGCTCCCAGCGTGACATACACGCGGTCTGCGGTGTCCCGTGAAATCGACACCATGACGCCGCCGGTTATGATGATCTTGCAGTCCTTACTAACCGGATCCAACAACGAAGGCATCACCAGGGCAATGATCTGCGCCGTGTTCACGAGGCAGGTATCGCCACTCACACTCCGTACGTCAAGAAACATGTTAGGCCACCACAATCAAGCTGTCGCCAATATCCAACCCGAATTGCTCCCCAATCGAAATGGTGACTTCGGTGCCATAGTCCCAGTAGCCGATGAGGGGTTCTCCAGGTGCACCCTGGTTACACAGGACCGCGTACCGAAACGGCCCGAATGCGCCCGGTCCCGTGCCGGTCCAGAGCACGTCGATGCCGCCCACGTAAATCACGCCATCAATGCGCGCGGCACTGTTATGAATATCCACCGGCCCATCATAGCCTTGGCCCGTGTCAATCTCCGTGAGATCCGCCTTGACCTGATGGACCGCCTTGTTCACCACATCGTCCGTCAGGAACACGACCAGCGTATCGGCATCGGCGTTGAGCGCGCCCGCATGAACCCCATCGGCCAGATCACGGACCCAGCAGTCCATCTTGACGAAGTCCGCGATCACGGCTCAACCTCCTCAATGCCAATCGGGCGCATGACGCCGTTCACGTCGCCGTAGACGATGGTTTTTTTCGTGGCCTTCTTGTCTGGCTGGTGGATTTCAACGGTGGGGAGGACGATGGAGGGCGCACTTTCGGCGTGTGTGATGCCGACGACCCTGTCGATCGTGGCGGTGTCACCAGTGCGGATAGCGTGTTCGAGGACAGCCACGACGCCAAATAGTTCATCTGGGACCGCAGTAGCAGCAGCTCGTGGGCCAGCCTTTGAAACCTTTTTTCGAACGCCCGCAGGGACACTTTCATCTGTCGTATCGTCTTCCTCGTCTCCGGGTGTGGCATTCTTTCCCCCTGCTTGTGGTGGTGCAGATTGCAACGAGGGTTTGCCCTGCACGGGGCCATTCGGGGCTTTCATCGGCTGACCGTCCGGACCCATCATCGGCTTGCCGTCTGGACCGAGGACGTTGCCCTGTTCGTCGACCGTCGATCCCGGCGGCGGAGGCGGCGGCTCCAAGGGCTTCGCGAGTTCCTTCTCCTTCTGCACTTGTTCCGGCGTCAACGGCGGGAGTCCGTACCACTTCTCGCGGATCTCCGCCGTTGTAAACACGGGCATGCCCGACGACGCATTGACTTGCGCCCACTTGCTTGCGCCTTCCGCTTTTTCGGTTTCGGTCAGTACTTGCAGATGGGACCACTTCCACTCATAGCCGTCTGGTCCCGACTTGGCCGCGGGGAGATAGCCGTACCGCATCAGGCGGTCAAGGAAGGGACGAATGATGTAGGGTTCCGCGTATCCTGTCTGACGACCATTGACTTGATCGCGAAAGTTTTCGCGGTCTTGACTAGATGCCAACTCCCCCATCTCACTGCCGGTCAGGATCCGCTTGGGAATCGCCTTGGCTCCCGCAATCTGTGTGACCACCGCATCGGCGGGATTGCTGAAGTTGGCCACGTCCGAGCCCAGCGTATTCACCTCCACGCCACGCGTGCGCAGCATGCGCCGGATGGAGTGCTGATACTCGTCGGCCTGCTTCTGAAGGTCTGCCTTTTCTTCAGGGGAGAGGTTGGTGATGTCCTTGTCGATGTTGAGTTGCAGGCCTTGATTAGCGCGCAGCCAGAACGCCTCGGCTCCACCCCCAATGACTTTGTCCAGATCATCGATCAGGTTCCACACGCGCTCCAGGGCGGGCGGACCAAACACATCGTTGTCGAGAATACCTTCCGCCGGGACATGGATGATACGAGACCAGTGCACCGGGAGGTTGAAGGCCGTCGGTGTGAAGGCGGGCACGTTCCGCGCGCCGAATAATGCCAGGGAGTTGGGGGAGAGACGGGATAACTGGTAAGAATTCGGTTGCCCGAACCGTGGGTTCTGCTCGTCCAACTCCCACTCTAGGATCCGCGCATCTTCTTCTGCGAACGGCGTCACATACAACAACTTGTCCGGATTGCCCTTCTTTAACTCCGCATTAAATTCCCCCGGAGCCCCGAGCAGCAAGCATGCGTACCGGCCCTGTTGCGCGAGAATATCGAGCCGCAGGAACATGGCCATGAGGCGCAAGCGTTTCTCCAGCGCGACCCAGGTCGTTTCCAGGGTCGTGGACACCTCAGGATTCTCGTCCTCGACGATCTCCCCACCCGCACGCCACGTCGCGCGCGGAAGCGCATCCACCACGCGCCCAGCGATGCCGCCACGCGTGTAGCGGTTCCGGTACTGCTCCGGCGAGATCACATCGGGATACCCGAGGATCTCGTACATGTTCCGCCGTCCACCGAACGAGAGCCCTGCCGCACGCAGGAACTGCATCCGTTCGATCAGCAGCGATGTCGCGGACCGGAGTTCCGCCGTCGGCATGGTGGACGGGGTGGGTGTGCCCGTAAATTCGACGACGTTGCTCATGGGACGTACTCCAGCAACGCCGTCACGCCGGGCGGCATCACGTCACGCCGGTTGATGATCCGATCAATATGGAGTTGACTGCGATCGTAGTCGGACAACCGACCCAGCATTTGGTGCACGACCGCCAAGCCCTGACGATAGGGCAACTGGAAGCCCGCCGCCTGCTTGTGTCCGCCTCCACCAAAGTGCTGCGCAATCACCGAGACATCCACATTGGCCACGGACCGCAGGCTGAATTGGACCTGCTGATCCTTTCGCTCGAACCAACCACAGCCGATGGGCGCGTACTCCGTCAACGCACTGCACACGTCGCCAATATTCTGGAAGGGCGCATTGACGATCGCGCAGGGATACCCAGCCAAACTCCCCATCTGTCGTTCCAGACACACAGTATCGATGTAATGTTCGACGTGCATCCGAATCGCCTGTCCCATAGTCTTGACGTAGTCCAACGAGAGTGCACTCAGACGGGTCCACGCCTCGATGGTTTGGGGGAGGGCCATGATGTAGGCACTAACCGCCTTGGACTCCGGCAACGCATACCGCGCCAGATCACGATCCTCCACATAGGAGACGAACCAGGGACGCGGACCGCCCAGCAGCGTGTCCCAGGTCAAGGTCGCCCCGCTCCGTGTCAGATCAAACAACGCGAAATCGAGCCCCGCCAACTCCTGTTCGGCGGTCTTATGATGGTCGAGGATCTTCAGTGATGCAGCGACCGCCGCCAACGCTTCGCACTCAGGGCGCTTCCACGAGAAGTCCACCACGAGCACGTGCTTCCCAGCATAGTCGTTCAAGGCTAGCGGGACACCATGCGTGACCGGCACCAGCCGTGCCTGCGGCCACCGGGACTGCGCCACAAACGCGGCACAGAACCCATCCGGACAATTCGCGTGATACAAAATGCAATCAACGGTCATGAGGGATCGGTCACCTTCACCACGACCAAGGCCGGTCGCTGATCAACGGAGCACCGCCACTCGACGGTCAACGTCGCTCCGTGAAGTGTCTCGAGAAACTCCCGTGCAATCGGCAGGGTTAAGGGAGGACGGCCCCAGTAAAAGCGCTCCAAGTTCGTCAGCACAATGAAGTACTCGGGGTCCGCATCAAACGGTCCGCAGAGCACATCGTTAGGCTGCGCACTCAGGGCTCTCATACCGTCTCCCACTGCCCATGTCGCAGGAATCCGTGCCACAACTCTTCGCCATCGCCGTACTGCTGGAGAATCGAGGGCGTGACCGTAATCGTCCCGTCCTCATGCTCCTCGACCGTGTGCTTACTCAGCGTGCCACTGTGCGAAATACCCTTCGCGTTCTCTGGAGGCCGCACGATCCAGATGCCCTGCAAGGTTTTCGCGTACTCCCCCGGCAGGAATTCATGCGCCGACGTGCCATCGTGTCGTCGCACGCCGGGCGTGGTCATGCCAACGCCTCTACCACGGTACCCGCCCATGCCAGCGTAATCACGGCCCCCTGCTTCGCATCCACAGTCGCCGTGTCGTAGTTTAAGGATTGCACCCAGCCATCACCGGTTCTGGAGATGCCCGACGGAAACTCAATCGCCCACTCGTTCATCACGTTGTTCTGGATGTCGTCCATCACAGCCTGATGCGTCGCATTCGATCCAATGAAGTTGACTTGAAACGACGGATCCTTCTGCCGCAGCAGGCCCAACCGATTGGCCTCCCGGCGCTCGTTGTGCGTGGTCACTTCGATCTTGTTGCGGAACATGCCGCCCGGGTCCAACTCCGTCACCTGCGCGATCGTCACCCCATTGCGCTTGACCAGAATGCCAGTCGTAGATGTCACATCGCTACTCGTGCCCGCCCACGTCAACGTAATGGTCGCCGCTTGCTTGCCATCTACCGGTGCACCGTCAAACAGCAGCGCGGACACATACGCGTCGCCATTGCGCTGAAGGCCTGATGGATAAATGACACTCCAGAAGTTCTTGACGTTGTTCTGAATATCGTTATCGATGGCCGTGTGCGTGGCCTCACCCCCAAGGAAGTTCACCTTGAAGGTGGGGTCCACGCGACGCAGCACGCCCAGCGCATAGGACTCGCCGTCGTTATGCGTGGACGTCTCGATTTTATTCCGCGCCTCGCCACCGGGGGCCACTTCCGTGATCTCCGCAACAGTCACGCCGTTGCGCTTGACCAGGATCCCGGTAGCACTGACTGCGTTCGACATGCGCTACTCGCCGGATTTGGGCTCGGGTGTCTGCGGCTGACCACTTCCGGGTAGGTCATGGTCTGGACGTGGCGGCGGATTGCTGCCGCCGGGCAGGTCGTGATCGGGACGCGCCGGGCGGTCTGGGCGGTCGCCCCCGGGAAGGTCGTGCCCGGGACGATCGGGAGCGACAGGAGTCTGATCGGGTCGTGCCATGAGATAACCCTCCTATGAATCTAACCGTTGTCTGCGCCGTTGAGTGCGTGGATGATGCGTTCAGCCGCATCCGCGTCGATGATGAGTGCCACGAGTTTGACGTGCGATCCATTACGCCGGAATAAATGCCGCGTATAGAGCGTGCCGTCGCCTAGGATGTAGTAGCCGTCCGGAAGCGTTATCTGCGGCGAGGTCTTCTCGTCCGGATCCACGACGACTAAGGCCTCGGACTGGGGACTGGTGATCAGATGTTCCTCAGGGAGCGCGATCTGTCCGCCCGGCGGCACAATGACTTGATGCTCAACGCCCTGAGACACATAGGTGAGCCGCACCGCGGCATCCGCTGGATTGCGGTAGCTCACCACGTGACGAACTCCTTGGGCTTGGGGACAGGCACGGGACAATGCGCCAGCATCAGGGCTTCCGCATGGTTGGGCGAGGCTTGTGCTTGACCTTTGTCGTCCTTGCGTTTGTCGAGAATCTTGATCTTGCCGTTCGACATGCGCTGGTAGCGGACCGAACTCAACTCCGCTGCGAGATCCTCCCCGTAAGGTGTGGTGTCGTCTTCTATGTCGATGTCGCCCCGCTCAAACGTTTCCCGCACACCCCACCAGAACTCCGCGCGTTTGTTCAGGAAGCGCTCGTCCTCTGAGGCCTCCTCGCTCCCTGGCGGGGGCTCGGTGGGGCCTTCCCCGACATTGATGCCAATAAACGGATGGCCTAACTCCACGCCCCGGTCCACCATGCCCCAGCCGATGCCGATCTTATCGATCTTGGCCAGTGATGCACCGGTCCGGCGCAGATCGTCGATGACCTTCCCACACTGGGACATGGTGTCCGGGTCATGGTCGGCGCGGCGGATCCGGTAGACCGGTCCCCGGCGATGGCAGACGGACGTGGCGTCACCGCCTCCGCCCACGTCTACGCCGAGTTCATGTCGCAACGTGACCGACGGATCCAGGCTGCGCAGTTGCGCGGCCTTAATCCAGGCTAGGGGAATCAACCCGCCCGCCTCAGCGTTCTCCGGAAACTCCCCCAGGACTTTGCTGTACCACAGCGGCGATGCCAGCGCCAATTCATGGTCGATACTGCCGTCTTCCTTGGTGGGCGGCACCACGCGTACACCCTGCTCGGGTGTGCAGCGTTGACCGTGCGCATCCACCCACGACCACGACGGAGCCCACTTCTTCCGTTTCTCCTCGACATACGTGCGGCCAATTAACTCGCGCGTAATCCGCTGCGGCAAGGCTTCGCCGGTGAAGTTCGGGGAGTCGAACGCACTGATCGTGACGAGGTGATAGCCACTGGCAGGCCGACAGTGCTGATAGAACTCCCCCGAGGGATCGTCAGGGTTGCCGATCTCGAGAATCTTCGAGTTATCGTTGGCCATGAGGGAATCGATGGCGTTCCAGAGTGGTCCACGCACACCGTTGGCCTCGTCCACAATAATCAGGACAAAGGCGGCGTGGATACCCTGGAAGGCGGTGGGCGCATAGTCGCTCGGCTTGCGTCCAATGGCGACCGTCTCTGTCCGGTCGCCAACCATCATCTTCCACTCGGTCTGATTGACCCGTCCCTGAAGTTTCCCCCGTCCGTGCGCGCGACCAATCTCCTTCCAGAGAATGATCTCGACCTGCGGCTGTGTGGGAGCCGTGGTCACGACGAACGCTTCTCCCACCTTGTGCGTATCCAACCACCACGCCGCAATGACCCCAGCACTGTACGACTTCCCGACCTCGTGACAAGTAGGGCAGGCCGTTTTGCGGTAGTGTGCGACGGATTTGAGGATGAGGGCTTGGCGGGACCAGAGCGTATCGCCTAATCGTTCTTGCGCCCAGAGTTCAGGATCCAGCGCCCACCGACGGCGCTGCACCTCCGCCTGAACCTCCGCGAGTTCTTCCACTACCTGTTGGTAGGTGATACGACTCGGGAGGTCTGCCGGATGGATGGTTGCCGCGGGGGCCGATCCGCTCTCGTTCAATGCACGGAATGATCACCAGTGGGCTCGTCTTCCTCATCTCCAGAAGACAAGCCAGTTGATCCAGACGGTTGCCGGGTGTCGCGTTCGCACAATTGACGGGCCAACGTCGCCAGGAACAGCGCATGCTGTTCGAGTTGCTCGCTGGTCATGCCCGCGAATCGGTTGGTGTTATCGGTGATCTCGATGCGTTCCGTTGGACGACCCCACGCATAGTCCATCAGCTTCGTTTCGACCGCAGGCGGCAACTCGTCGAACAGAATCCGCCGCATGAGGGACTCGCGGTACTGCGTGGAGTTGAGGACCATTCTGGCGAGTGACCGCGCATCCAGATCCCCAACCGGGTCCGGGGCCGACTGGACTTTGGCGTCCACCCGGGGGTCAAGGATGCCCAACGCTTCGGCCAGATTCCGCGCCACGGGCACCACGTCTACGGCACTTTCGCACGGTCGTCAAGGCTTTTTCCGCGCAGAACCACCAGATTGTGTGGTAGGCAGTTCCGAGGAACGGATAACTGCGCGGACGTCAAGAACTATTTACAGATTTTTGGCCGTTGTAAGTGCGCCCGAGGGACCGACGCTTACGACTTTGCTTACCGGTAAACCACTGTCTCTTATAGTCTTCGACTTCTTGTAAGTCTTGTAAGTCTTGTAAGAGTAGGTTGAGACTTTAAAAACAATTGGACAAGTAGTACCTGTCCAAGGCATCAAGGCATGATATATGCTAGTGCCGGGTACACCCTAAAATAAATATGTGGACAACCGTGTCCACTTAGAAATCGTCTTTTTGAACTCTAGGGGGGAAGGCTCACAGGCGCTTACGCGCTTACGACCAATGAATTCCGCACCTGCCGACCGAGTCCGCTTACGTTTGTATGCCAGGGTTTGTCTGGAATCCCAACAGTTTCCACCAAAACTGTCCATCCGCTGTGCTGATCACTTGTGCTATTTGACCACGCTAACTGGCAAGGTTGCCACTGGTGATCATCCAATCAAGGCCGCATTTTTGATTGTAACTCAGCCGCAGTTATGATAGAACGGACCAGCTATGGATCCACGGCTGGCCCAGGCGCGGGCGTTGCTCCAGCACCTCCTCGCAAGCGATAACACCCTCCCTGTAGAGCACATTCGTACGACGGCATTCGACCAGGGTATCTATTGGCCAACAATGTGTCGTGCAAAGCGATCACTCGGTATCTTCCACTATCACGGGGACGGTCAGTGGTATTGGACACTGTCAATCGCTATATACGAGGACAACATGAAATCACAAATCACGCACGCCAAAATAGTCCTCACCAAGATCCTGACTGACCGGGGTGGACGTGCCTTAACATCGGTAATTCAGGAGGCAGCGGCGAGTGCGTGCATCGCATGGCGGACGCTCCGCCGAGCCAAGGATGCGCTCAACGTCGAAGCGAATTTCGATGCGAAAAACAAAGTCTGGTACTGGGTACTGCCAGAACCAGAGTCACCCGCCGCTGAGGCCGCAAAGGCCAAGGCGAAAAAAAAGGGTGGAAAGAAGGGAAAGAAGAACGCCCCACGGGATGAAGAAGTCGTTCACCACGACGACATCAAGCCCGTACTACCCGCACCAATATCGTCAAAGACCGCAGAGGAAACGATAGCCGACCAGCAACGATGGATTGATTCGATGGGACAAACGCTCACCGCCGATGATGACGACAGCGGCACCACCCACTAATCCGTCGAACTCGCTGGCCCGGCGGGTCCATCGGGCTCGTCCCGTTCCCGTGCCTCGTGCTCCAGCACTCTGCGGAGATCCTCGCGCAGCCGCTCGGCGTGACACGCATGGCAGATCCGCTTGACCGGGCGTCCCATCCGCATACGGTCTGGCACCGTGGCCTCCCGTACATGACAAATAATACAGCGACTCATGTCGTCCTGGCCCTGCCCAGCGTCGCCGCATGGACCAGGGCTCCCTTCCACTCAAAATCTTCCTGCGCGATCGAGACCAACAACGGGTTCTTCCAGACGCACGTGCCGCACACATCGATGGTCTGTTCCAGATCTTGCCCCACCTCACCTTTCCACACGCCAATTCGTAGTTGCATGTACGTCATCTCCTCGGTGATGATGGCGTCACACCCATCACAATGCATTTTGGTCACAACACCCTCCGCTGATGGAGAATCCACGTCCCAGGCCACTCTTGTTTGGCGATAAAGGCCTCGGCATCCCGCCGGAAGCGGAACACGCGCAGACCCGCACGACTCCCACGCGGATACACCACGAACACGGTCACGGGATCTCCTGTTTCCAGGGTTCACGCAGACGACGGTCGAGTTCGGCACGGAACAAGGCACTATGTGATTGCGTCAGGGTGTACACCAAGGCAATCAAGGCTTGTTCGCGCGTGTAGTCGCCACGATCCGCCAACGTGACCGCAACACGCGCGGCGGGATGATGCAACGCCAGCCGTTCGATGTCCTGCCACGTGGGTGGATTCGAGGGCTTGCCCGGATCCGGGTAGAGATCGCGCGTGAGTGGATTACTCGCACGGAGAGGATCGTCTGGTTGGGTCATCACTTCCACTCCACGACAATCGTCACGCGCGACCACAGCCACGTCGCGGCGGCGCCAACAGTAAAAGTCTTCGTCTGCTCACTCATGGGGTGGGGCGTCCTTCCTCCCAGATGCAACGCGATGGACGGCTACGTCTGCCGCGACCTTGATCGAACCAATGAGATACCGTGGCCGACACCAATCGACGTGGCCGCGATATTCACGCTCGGCCCATTCCTGCGTCGGGGAATGCCCGATGTGAAAGCACCACGGGCAGTGCCAACAGATTTCCTTCCCGCTCATCCCTGCGTCTCCTCTGAACGTTTCCCCAGCTCGGTGAACAGGAACGTCCTCACGCGACAGACGATGCAGGCGCACCCGTCGTAATGCTGCGGTTCGTCTCGCACCAGATCGCGAAGCAGCTCCAGCGCGGCCGAGTGGTCATTAACTAGCGCCTGCCATTCCTGTCGTGTGTGTTCAATCAGCGTCACGGCTCCTCCGTGGGCCGCGCCGGGGTGGCTGGTTCTTCCAATGCATCGAGCAGCGCCGGGTCTTCCGGGTGATACACCTCGTGCGTCTGCTTCGTGGGCAGCGCCGGGGTGGAGATGGCCGAGCGTGCCGTTGCTGCTGCCCAGTAACCATCGTGCGCGCTAGCCTGCTCCTCGATGTCTCGTAGTGCGCGCAGAAACCTCGCTCGTTCCGCTTCGGCCTGTTCGGCGCGTTTGGCATACAGTGCCGTCGCTTGCATCTGCGCTTTGTAGTAACGCTCAGTCTGCGCGATCTCCCCTTGGGTGGCGGTGAGTAGATACAGCAGATCACGAAGGATTCGGCCGGTATGGTGGTCAGCCGAATCTGGCGCTCGGTCGAGCAGCCAGTCGCGCAGCTTCTCGGCTTCATCCAGCTTCCGGCGGATCTGCTCCGCTGAGGGGGACGTCACCGTTCCCCTCGCAATACCAGTTCGGTGATGGCAATCTCGACGGCATCCTCAAACGTCGTCGCGGTGCGGATGGCCTTGACCGCCTGATGAATCGTGCCCCGGTGGAGGCGGTCCCGGCGGATGCGGCCAATCACGGCGAGCACGGCCCGGATGCGCCGGGTTTGTTCCACGTCGGTGAGCGGATCCAATCCACCTAGCCCATCCGGATCGCCGCGCAGGTAGTTATCGAGCGTGACTTCCACAATATGGGGCAGTCTAGTCACTGAGGGGGTCACTGGTCTCCTCGTACGATCCACTGAGGTCAATGCAATCGACGCACTCGCTGGTGTCCGTGCAATGCACACGATGCGGACAGAAGTGGTGTGGCAGCGGGTGCTGATTCGTCTTCGACGTCCGTGCTAACACACGTCGGCACCGGGGGCATTGCACTTTGGGCCTCGTCACAGGTTGTCCTGACAGAGGGCTTCGACGAGTGTGTCCCGTACAATCTCTCCAATTCCGGGGGTCACGCTGGCCCGGTTCCCGGCCACGTTCAACACGTAGATACTCGCCGTAATGATCCACTTCCGCAAAGCCGTCGCTGTTGGGTTCTCCAGGGCGGGCTTCTTGCACGCGCGCCATGCGGTGCGCGTGCAGTAGTAGCCACTACTATCCGTGGTCCCAAACCACACGGTGCCGTCCGCATGCTGGACATTCCGATCGGTGCGGACCGCGTAGCCCATCACCTCGCACTCTACCAGTCCAAAGTCCTTGAGCGACGGATCGTTGCCCGTCTCCGTCAGCCAATACTTGGGCGCGGTACCACCGGTGGGAATGCCCAGGGCTCGAGCCGTTTCCAGAGCGGCCCTATCTGCACCGGTCTGACCGCCACTAATGATCTGATGGAGGAGATAGACCTGCGGCACGGGCGACTGCGTGCCGCCACAATTGGTCTGCGGACAGAGCCGGGGCTCATGCACCCACGATCGGACGAGGGACTAGTGTCTACAGGCGTGACACACATACGTACGGGGAATCATGCGTCCTTATCCATCTCCTCCCGCTTGGCATCCAGGGCGGTCTGGACCTTCTCGACCAACTCCTCCAGCGCCTCGCAGTATTCCGCGTCGCTGAAGTCTTGGCCGTCGAAGTGGGCTAAGAGTTCGTCAATCTTATCGTGCGTGACTTTGTCTACCATGCTCGTCCTTCCATGATGTACGCCATGTAGGATCGTTCGTGCGCGGCACTACAGAACGTATCGCCATTGTAGGTATACTCGCCACATTCGAGACACTTGCCAGTCGGCTCCGCGGCGTCCATCGGTTCCGCTTCGTAGTCCGCTGCCGTGGTCCCGGGAAACTGCGCGGCGGTGGGGTCTACGATGGAACCATCGGGAGCCACGAGCCACCAATGGGGCCACCGTTTGGTGCCACGGTCTGGACACGGCATCGTCACGTGCCCTCTCGTCAACACCAGTTCCGGAAACGCCTGCGCCATCTTGTGCGACACGTGATAACAGAGCCCTACCGGGTACTCGGGCAGGGCTTGCGCATCAATCCACGCCTGATACCGCAGGTCCATCGTCAAAGCCCTCATCAATGCCAGGACGTCGGCGCTCCAGACACCGGCGACAGAGATCAAAGTGAATCATTCCAGCCATGATCATCGCACCGCACTCCGGACAATGATACATGCCGATGGGTGCGTCGCTCAATCTCTCTGGTTTTTCCGCGCACGTGGCCGGAAAGACTTCGACGTCGTGATCATAACAGCGGCAACACGTGCCTAAAGGCATAAGGATCACAGTACAGACGGGTGCGTGAGAAACTGATCCAACTCGGCCAGCGTGAACAGCACGGGCTTGCCAATCTCCATGGCCCACGCCACTTCCGCCGACGCGCCCTTCGACGTGCGCCAGTTGTCGGTGCAGAGGACCGCATCCGATCGCTTGAGGAGTTCGATGTCGCCGTCCAACCAAACCGTATCGGTCACGCCATCCGCGTCCTGAAAGAACATGGTATTGCTATGCGGGCAGAGTGCCACGGCTCCGCGCTTCCAGACTTCCAGCGCCAGGGCCATGGCCCGCATGACATTCTGTTGGACGCCCCACGCATTGGACGTGCCGTTGGCGTTTGTGGCGCGGAAGGGACCAGCGATGTAAACGATCGTCACCGATGATCCTCCTGTTCAAATCGTACCGTGAGGCGCGATCGGAGCAGCCACTGCGCGGCGGCGAGACACCAGAGGGCTAACGTACGAAGGATCACGCCCTTGCGTCCATCCTCCAGCGCGCCGTGCGTCGTCACGCGCACATTGATGTGGAGATCGCGAGGGTTCATGAGTCCTCCCGGGGGTGTAATTTAATCATCTGCGCGACGAAGCGCTCGGATAATCCACCCGGGCCGAACACCATGCCGTCATGATACGGACAGAATCGATAGACATTGTGGAAGGTATCTCGACGCTCCACCGTCCACAGACTTGTGCAGTCCTTGTAGCAGCAGGTGGCGACCTGCCGGAGGACCGCATTGGCCGCTTGGGTCTCTACGTGCGATGGCGCGGGGACCGGGAGCGTGCGGTCGATCTCGATGCACTCGGGACAGGTCACTTCCTTCCGCATCCGTTCCGGTACCGTGCGCGGATAGGTGGGCTTCGCGTCTCCACCGCGACAGAGCGATGGCCCGTTGTAATAGTCGTTCTCCGAGTAGTGTAACACTTGAGTCATGCGTCGATCCCATCAATCCACCACGTGTGCCCATTGGCACAGCGGTACTGCACGTCCTCGTACGCACCATCGGACGATTCCCATACGCGGGAGTGTACGACGGCTCCACAGGGCACGGCGGTCACGGGATGTGTCCCGAGTTGATCATACGCCAGCGTGCGTGTACACGGATCCGGGTGGATCGTCCACGCGTTGAACGTGCCCTCGGAATCTGCAAACTGACGACTGGTCGTCATCGGAGTGTTCCTTCCCCACGCCACTCTAACCGCAGACGAGTGGATGACAGATACATCGCGGAGATGAGAGTGGCACACCCACGACGATAGGTCTTATCCATAGGAAAGAGCAGGACATGCCGGGAGAAGTTCTGAACCAGCGCAGTGTAGTCGCCTAGGAATCCGTTGTCAATCTCGATCCACACGGACCAGTGGCCCAGCCGCGTGACTAACTCGCCGTCTACCGTGTCCAGCCCCGGCTCCGTAATGCGTGGCGTGATCACCGCCGCTGCGATTTGCACGCCATCCAGACCAAACCACGTCGTATTCACGAGGGATGACGTGCTGTTCGTTCAGCTAGAAATCGCTCCAGCGCTTCCTGCGCTTCCCCGGGAGAAATTTCGCCAATGGCATTGGCGAGACTCCGGACAAAGTGTTGGGCCTCGGGATCTAAGGTCGTCACGTTGACCGTGGCCAGAAACGTCTCGCGCGCGTCCTCGTACATCTGGCGCAATGTGCTGAGATAGATCGCAGGCGTAGCTTCCACGGGCTGGCCGAGATGCGCATGCGCGACGAGGCGTGCGGGCCGCACGGGACCGTGCGCAATATACTCCACGACCGTGCGCCACTCCGCTTCCGACAAGACCCGGTCAAAGTGCAACGTGAGATCGTGTCGAACGTGATGGTCGCAACTCATAAGGACTCCTCATCAAACAGCGTACGCGGCGGACGATTCGTCCACCACACTTCGAGTTTCCGCTGGCCCTGACTATCGCCCTGGTACCGCAATGGGACAAATGGCAACCAGTCCGCCCCGTGTTGTTCCGCGACGATGATTTGTCCGGGGCGTGACTGCGACCAGTCGCGTAACTGATCGAAGTTCAGTTTATCGGCGCTATAATCGCCGTAGCCGTTGCCTTTGGCTGTCCGTTCTTCCTTATCCGACGTCTGGTAGGGCGGATCAATGAACCACGTGGCCTCGGTGTCCCCTGCGTCCCGGTAGTCGCCCAGCACAATATCAACGCGTCCCTGGACGAGACGGAGCGTCCACGCCATCTCCTTCAGCATGCGCGGAATCGACGCTTCCATCCGCGGCGTGATGGTGACGCCCCGGCAATGCGCAATCGCATTCGAGTATTCCGTCGTCATGTAGAGGAAATCGCGGGTCCACTCGCCCGATCGTGGCGCGGGCAGGGCCAGGACGTCGGCTGGCGTCATGGTCAGAATGCGCTGCCAGACATCGAACACGCGCGGATTCTTCTCAAACAGCCGGGCGCGCAATCCAGGGTTGATCCGCAGATGGTGCACCGCGTACGCCGCACTCCCGGCGAACGGCTCAATGATCAGTGGGTAGTCCGGCGGCGGATACGCACTCGCCAGATTCCGCTTCGTGCCGTAGTAGTGAAACATCTAAAACTCCGGCGCGGTCCGTTTCGGCGTGACCACAGCCACGTCATCTTCCGCAATGGGATCGTTTAGTGCCTCGGGCCGTTCACTGATATACCCGACGGTCACGCCACTGTCCAGCCGGACCGTGGTCCGTTTGAAGCCTAATCGTTGCATGATGTCCGCAATGCGGGACGCGCCCCCGCGATCTCGCTTCGGCGTTTCAATGGCTAACGCCTCCCACAAGGTCGTCGTGGCGACACGACGTTTATTATCTTTTTGAGATGGGATGATGGCAACCAAGGCATCACGAATAATGACTTCCCACGGGTCCATCTCCCGCCGACGTTCCTGTTCGGACGTCGCATCCGGCCACAACTCCTCCGCTAATCGAATGGACTCATTGGCCGCTTCACGTGCGGCAGCCTCCGCCCAGAGTTGATCGCGGAGGAGAGTCAGCTTGGGCACGTCAAACCGGTGAATCGCCACCGGCCAGAACCGGCGCGCCCCGGTGGGATCCGTCAGGTACGCCGCGCTGTTCGTGGTCCCAATCAGGATGAACTGCCGCGCGCGTTCCACCGGCAGATGGGCGTACGCCATGCGCGCGGGGCCATCGGTGCCGCGCGACAGCATGGCCTTCAGTTGTTCCACTTCTGCCTTCCGCTTGCCCGCGAGGTCGGCCGCTTCAATGATCCATTTGCCCAGCGTGCCCTCAATGACGCGCTGGCTACTGATGTTCAGTGGCAGGTCATCGGAGAACCACTCGGCGCGGGGACAGAGCGCACGCAGCGCACTGGACTTGTTCAAGCCCTGCTCGCCTTCGAGGATCAGGAGTTCGTCGTACTTCACGCCAGGATGACGGATGCGACGCACGGCGGCAATCAGCGGAATGGACGACACGGCACGGACATACGGCGTGTCCACGGCTCCGGCGTAGTCAATGAGCCACGTATCCAGTCTCGATACGCCATCCCAACCTAACCCATCGAGATATTCTCGCACGGGATGAAAGCAGCTATCCCGGCACAACTTCTTGATCACCTTCTCGAAAAACACATACGTGGGCCGGAACTTGAACTCCTCATCGATCTTGAGCCAGAGACCATCCAATTGGGCATCGTCCAGCGAGAACTTTTTGTCAATCAACGCGCGTTCGGAGAACTCATCGTACGCCAGTTCGTGGTTGAGCATGATCATGGCGCGGGCAATATTGTCCTGATGGTCACGGATGATCACGCCTTCGTCGGACCGGATGAAGTCAACGTCGCGACCCAGCCATTTGTTGATGACGGCAATGATCGCCTTGCCGTTCTGACCCAGAATCCGTGCGAGCGTCGGACCGCCTTTAACTTTTTTGGTCTCGATCGCCAGGGCTTGCGCCGTGGATTCGACGACCCGGCGCACGTCCTCCACTTCACGATTGTTGCAGTGCAGCGACATGGCCACGCCCATCATGACCATGTCTTCCACGGTCACGCCTGCGCGGAGCAGATACCCGGCCCACGCCATCCGCGTGTCATGGCCGAAGCCGTTGTGCCCAAGATGCTTGGCCAGGATCATGCCGATCGCGGCGAGGCAGACTTTTTCTTTGAGGTGTCCGCTGGTTGGGACGTGTGCAGGCAGACCATATCGCTGGAAGATCAGGGGTTCCTTCTGGTCGCCTTTGGACCAGACAGACGGCGGCACCATGGTCTGGAACCCGGGCTCGCCGGAATTCTTCACCCCACGGATCTCGATCAACGTGGTCTTGTCAATGTCCTCGTACTTGAGGGAGGGCAGGGCTTCCGGCAGCGTGTAGAAACAATGCGAGACCGGCTTACTCTGGCGGCCGAAGATGAAGTCGGTTTGTGGAATGAAGTACAGGGCGATAGCGGCTCCGGGTGCCCAATCAATATCCACGTCGTGCAGATAGCGCCCGGGCGCAATCTGGACACCGGTGATCAGGCCAACACGGTCACGGCCAACCTTGTAGTCGCTGACGGTGTAGGTTTTGCTGGTCCAGTCTTTGGTCTGTGGACCTTTGACGTCACCCTGCTGGGGCCACGTGATGAACCGCCAGCCGCGGGTCGCATAGTCGTTGACAATGTCGAGGTCGCTCATGCGCAGCGACCCTCGCGATCGAACACGGTTAGACCTCCCGTGTGAGACGTGAGTGGTAGAAGATGGCCCGGGCGTCGCGGTCCCGCCGGTCTACGGACGGGCCGACGACTCAGGGCGGCCACACCCGCCCGGACCAAACGGCGACTATATCCCCGTCCCGCCAAAAGTCAAGGATTACCGTGAGAATTGATGGATTTTTCAGGATCCCCTTTGCATCGCAAAGTCAATGGCAGAAACGCGCCAGTCGAACGACCTAAAATGGAGCACGGCCCGACGGCGGATTTGGGCCTTCAATCTTTCCTGTTGACAGCGGTTCGGAACTGTCGTAGACTGGTGTCATGCTGAATTCAACGCCGACCGTCGGAACGGTCAATCGCTGGTTCATCCGTTGCACGCGCTGCCTGACGGTTGCTGCCATCGAAACGCAACCCAACGTCCGTGACTGGCGCTGCAACATTTGCGAAGGCACCATTGAGAACATGGGCCGCGTCGAGGGGGACCGGCTGGTCAAGTACGAGGAACGCTGCGCCTGCGATGGTCGCTGCACGGGTGCCCGCGGTCCGGTGTGCGAGTGCCACTGCGGAGGCGTCAACCACGGCACGGGACGCACGGTCATCGTCAAGATCGACGTCGGCGGCGTGCCGCGTGTCCAGTTTGTGGACGAGGGCAAGGCGCTGAAGGTGGCGGCGGAGTATGTGGCGACCATGGATGCCGTGCGCGGATCCTTGGCCGTCCTGCGGACCCGGAAGGCCATGGGCGCGTATCTGGCCGACGGCGACTTCCGTCGGATGCTCCAGATTCCCGCTGTGCTCCAGAAGGCCAGCGAGGCCCGCACCCACGCCAGCCGCATGAAGGTGCTGGCTACGGTGTTAGCGTGAAGGTGTACAAACGCACGACACGGGCGGCGACCACGTTCCACGATGGCGTGGTCGTCGTGGGACGGGTGACGGCTCGCTGTGCCGTGGTTTCGATGCGCCACAGCGACTGGCAGGTCGCGCCCTCCAACATGACGACCAATTGCAAGCGCTGCCTTGCGATCCGGCACAAGAAACCACGATAGGAACTTTTCACCGTCGGGATCCGTCTAATCAATTATGAATCACATCCACCGCCTTCAGCACGACAACGCCGCGCTCAATACCGTCATCTGCGATGCCCTGGTCGAGATCAGTGCCTTCCGCGCCCTGCTGGCCGGTCCGAAGTTCACGGGCGTCGATCAGGACGGTACGCGGAAGGACTGGATTGCGACGGCCGACGTCCTGCGCCGTCTCGAGACCCTGCGCGACCTGCTGACCGGGATCGAATCGTCAGCCGCGCCCCGTCGCTGAACTTTTCCTGTAGGGCTTCCGTCTAATCTACCATGACCAACATTCTCCTGTGGGACGCGAATCTCAACACGGGCGGCACGTGGCTGCGGGCGTATGCCGATTATCTGGACCTCGCGGTTCTGGAGCGCGTGGCAGGCTACAAGGCCACGGGCAATCACGCGTACCATGAGCCGGAGCGTGGCTACGATGGCTGGGAGTTGTATGGCACGTTCAACGGAGCCGTATTCAGCCTCTACACGCGCTGGGGCGCGCTCCGGATCGGCGGCGGCAATGACCTCGACGTGGATGGTCTGCTGTCGGTACTCACCAGCCTCCGATAATTTCCGTTGACGGCGGTTCGGAACCACGATACACTGGGTTCATTGAGTGGCTGGGACGCGCCAGCCTACACCGATAGGCGGCATGGCGACCGCTAGCGACGACAACATTACGGGTGGCCGGGCGATGTGCAGCCACCCATCTTTTTCAACCATTGAGGAGTCATGGCAACGATTGACGTGTTCGTGGTGATGGGCGACGATAACAAGCTGAAGGCGACCGGTGATGTCGTGTTCGGCAGCGTGCTGGATACGTTCCTGAAGCGCGAGGACGCCGAGTTTGCCGCGCGCACCATCTACTGGGGCCGCGCGACCGTCCGCAAGGCCACGTTAACCGTGCTGACTGAGGAGACCGCGCAGTGAAGATCGTGACCGTGCAGATTGACGACCGGGACTTCCGCCGCCTCCAGCAGGCGCAGGAGCGGCCCGGCTTTGGACAACCGCTGGTAGGTGTGCATGCCGTGCTAGTGGACGGCGACTGGAAACCCGTAACCGAGAAGGAGCCCAAGTAATGGCGAAGCGGACGAAGATGACGACGAAGATCCTGGCCGCGCACCGCGTGGACGACAAGACCCGGCGCTACGCTATCCAGGTCAACGAGGGCCGCGACGTGGCCCGGGTGGTGTTCGTGGACGTCAAGACCGGCGACGTCACGCCCGATACCAACAGCGACGCGGCAGCGGCGGAAAAGGCCATGTTTCCGCGCATCGGCGTGCGGGGTGTCACGCTGCTCTGGTCGGTCTACAACGACGGCGTCCTGACGGGCCTCGGGGAGCCGATGACCGAAGGGCGCGTCTAATGGACCAGCGATTCAAACTTGAGGATCTGGGCTTCACGAAATCCCAGGTCAAGCGCACCTTCCTCACGTGGTACGATCGGCCTGCGGATGACCAGTGGGCCAACCGCGTGACCGCCCTGCTGGCCGAACGTCGCACGGTCTACACGCTGAACGAGATCAATGATCTGCTCGACGTGATGAACACGTCGCACCATCAGTGCGTGCTGGAGAACGCGGATGATTACCACCATCTCACGGTACGTCAGCACGAGCACCTCGAAGACCGCTTGAACCGTGCGTATGACTACGTGCAACAGGCACAACTGGCGGCGGCTCCCTCGCGACTAACGGACTGACCGAAAAAAATTTCGTGAACGGTTCAGAACTGACTTGACTTCGGAACTGCGGGTCAGTAAACTGGTTCCAGAATTTAGACACGGCAAACATCAAGGAGACACAGTGAGTCAATCAACCCTCGTTGCCCATAGTCCGAAGTTCAACGCCAAGTTGGTCACGCTGGATGCGTTGCGCATGCTGCCGGAACCGCAGGCGCTGGGCACGCGCCACAAGCCCGTGCCGCATGCCGTGCTGATCGACACCATCCACAACGAGATGGACAAGCGCGAGATGACCATCCTGCGCGAACAGTTTGCGCTGTCGCATCTGGGCAAGGCCATCTTCGGCGTGATGGACCTCAAGTCCACCCAGACGGACCGCACGACGTCCTTCGGCTTCCGGTCCTCGATTGACCAGTTGCTGGCTATCAAGGCGGTTGCGGGCACGCGCGTGTTTGTCTGTGACAACCTGGCACTCTCCGGCGACACCATTGCGTTCCAGCGCAAGTCCACGACTGGTCTGGACCTGCCGTCGGTCGTGGCTGCGGGCTTCGACCGCTTCGTCGAACAGTCGCAGATTCTCAACCTGCAAATCGAGGTGCTGTCACTGACCACGATCAGCGACATCCAGGCCAAGACCAAGGTGTTCGACATCTTCAATACCGGCATCCTGCCGGTCCGTCTGTTCCACGACGTCAACCGGTTCTACTTCAAGCCGACCGACGAGCAGACCGACTGCCAGCCGCGCACGCTGTGGGGCCTCCACAACGCCATGACGCGTGCCGCGCGTGACCTGACGCCGGTCCGTCTGTTCCGCGCCAGCGTCGAGCTGGGCCGCGCGTTCGATCTCCACACCGGCGACGGTGACGACGAAAACGGCAACGGTGACATCCTCGACGGCGACGTCGTGGACGTCGAATAGCCATGGCCAAGTCACTGAAACGGGGAGCGCGGCCACGCACCGCGCTCCCGGCCGACATGATCAAGCTGGCCAGCAAGTTGGCTTCGCTGCAACGCCGCTATCGTGATAGAATGCGGATCGTGCGGGAGATCCAGGGCGAGATCAAGCAGACCAAACGCGAGATCAAGGCGCTCGCGCAGTCCATGGAACGCGAGGCCGACCCGTTCGATCAGTTGCCCCCATTCCGGACATTGGGAGAATCCTGATGGATGCCAGCGAGTACCGCTGCCCGGTTGACTGGCCTGCCACACGGCAGGGACTGTGTCGGCCGCATCGGTGTGAACTGCCCGAAGGCCATACCGGACCGCACGTGTGCACTTGTGGCGCGCAACGCCGCAACATGAAGCGTGACCAATTGGTGGAGGATGAAGCATGATCCGCTATTGCGTGAACTGTAAGAAAACCGTGGACGCCCAGTTGCGCCATCACGAGACGCTGGAGCTACCGACACTAACGTGTCCCCACTGCGACTCGACGAACCTGAAGCATGCCGACTATGCGAAGGCGAAGGCATGACGCGCCGACTCATCATGCAGGAGTACATCGAGCGAATCGTGCGCGAGCGCGTGAACGACATTCCGCCGGAAGCGTTGATGCGCACCATCGACGTGGCCGACATCACACTGCGCAATCTGGTGCACTACAAGGACAGCGGATTGCACCGCGACGAGGACGTGGCGTCCCTGGCGGTCGTCCTCTGGAAGTTCAAGCATGGCCGCGACGCCTGACGGATATCCGCCGCTGGTCGCGGAACCGGCCCTGATCCTGAATGGTATCCGGATCCTCGAAAGCGTTTGGTTGACGGTGAACGGAGAGCCCTACCAGGATTGGGTGCCCTGTGGGCGCAGTGGCTGGTCCGTGAAACGCTGGATTGTCCCACAAGTCCCACATCCTGGCGCGCTTCAGATCGATGCGTTTACCGTGTTGATGCATCCGGCAACCGTGGCCGTACTGAAACAGCGACTGAGGGACCAACGATGAGTATCTGCTCGAATTGCTGGCGGGAGTTTCCGTATGGGGATTGGCAAATGCCCCACCACGACGGCGAGTGCTACGCCTGCCGCACGGCCACGGTGACGCCGGAACAGCGGTACCAGGGATTTGTGACGAGCATGCGGCTGGTCGAGAGCGCCACGCTGCGACGGTGGGTCGCCAGCACCTATGCCACGCAGACCCGCAAGGACGTGGCCGCGATGATTCTGAAGGAGCGTGGCTAATGGCCGTTGACCGACAGCGGGCGTGGATCGTGGTCCGCAATCGGAAGTTCGTGCGGTTGACCCGTGCGACCACGTCCGATGCCGTGACCCATGCGACGACCTCCGATGCCGTGACCATGCTGTTACAGGTCGAGGTGGCCCACACGGCATACAGCGTGACCGTCTGGTGGCCGGATGGCACGTGGACACGTCCCGGTACCTACGACTTCGAACAGCATTACGGATCGACACCCGCGGAAGCGGTGGCCAAACATCTGGCGCGCTGGGAGCACGCGCGGGACTCCGCGCTGGCCAGTGCCGAGATTGCCCAGAACGCGATTGACGCCGCGCAGGCGCTGGTGTTGCCGGAATGACTCGCGAGGAGTATTACGGATTGATCGTGCTAATCCTGATCCTCGTGATCAGCATTGGCGTACCGATCGGGGGATTGCTTTGGCAATTGTTTCACGGAGGCGTGCGCTGATGACATCCGAGTGGCATCTGGTGATCTTCGACCACGCCGAATATCGTGGGGAGCGGATGCAGTACGTCTACGATCCCTGCGTCTTTCCGGATGGTGAGAACATTCAATCGCCCATGGTGCGCTACTGCAACCATCGACATACGTCGTACGACGCTGCGAAGCGGTGCGGTGACCGCTTGCGCCGTCGTGCGATGCGCGGGCTGCCGGAGTAATCATGCCCTATAAAACAAAACAGGGTCGCCGGATGGTACTGCCACTTGGGGCGACCAACGGCAAACAACACTGCGTGAAGCTGGAGGGCACGGTCGCCACGTTTCAATGCGTGCGCGGCGGGCATCTGATGCGCCACGACTTTTCCAAAGGCCCGCGCCCGAAGCGGATCACCAATGACGCCATGTTGAAAAAGATGGCGTGCTACTGGGGCCTCGGGATGCCGCCCAATGGCGCGCGTGGACACTGCAATGGCTGGTGCCAGAAATGCCAGAACGAAGCCGATGGGGTGAAATGATGCCACGCGGGACGAAGAAGTCGAGACTGATCTGTCGGCACTGCGGCTGCAATGTTGGGCTATGGTTCCATGGATGGAAGCATCAGACCGCAGGGTGGCGCGCCCCACGCAAGTCCTGCGGGCGGAAGCTGACCACGGCTGACGTGGTAGAAATTAAGGACGGCACAAACCTCGAGATAGGCGAAACAAAGGGCGAACCCTCGGGCAGACCGTGATTTGACATGTGCCTATCGGTTTGCTATAGTGGTTGACATGGCAACGAACAACGGCACCACGTTCACCAGCTTCACGGCAGAATTCACCGCAGTCTGCTACGAACCCCGCGCCAAGAACCACGCGCGGCTGGTCACGTGCACCAAGCAGGACGGCGGCGTGCGGGTCAAGATCGAATGCGAGTCGGCCGGATACGTGGCAAACGCGCCCTTCGTGACCCTGTCGGATGAGTTCATTCCGGACGCCATGTGGCCGGTCATCCGCGACCTGTTCAAGCAGACCACGGGCTTCAAGGTGGTGAAACGTGCATAATCCCTACGCCCGCCCGCGGGTCCGCAATCCCTACGTGCTCCAGGTGCGCCGTGCCGCGTAAAGTGCTGCGGATCCACAGGTGCGCCCGCTGCGCCCGGCGACGTCCACAGATGCGTCTGTGGCGGTGCCGACAGTGTCGCCGCTGGGTGTGCGAGCACCTGTGTGGGTTCAAGGATGCCCAGGCCATGGCCACGTGCACGACGTGCACGCTGAAGGCGGGTGGTCGCCGTGGATAGCGCCCAGCCGGTCCGCGATGCGTCTGGTCGCGTCATTGCGCCGCCGCAGACGTCGTACACGCCACGTCCGCAAGGCCCGTGGGACAAAAATTTACCATTGACAACGGTTCGGAACCGGCAGTAAACTAGATCCTATGACCCGCGAGACCGTTCGGCGCTCCGTGCTCTGCCCGTGTGGCGGCGACATTTACACGCGCACCCTCGATAATGCGTGTGTCCGTGTCTGGCGCTGCGAGAACTGCGGCCAGTACACGCCACGGAAGACGGTGAGCCGTCGGACCAACCATCACCGCGCCATCGCCGCATACCTGACGCTGCGCGAGGCGTGGAAGGCCACGGATGACGCCCTGAACGCACTGGTGACGGCAGGTCATGCCGCTGGCGGCGCGGTATTGGTGCACAGCTCGACGTTCAATTGGCACCTCAAGCAACTGGTGGACAAGACGCGCCCAACAAATTTCGATGTGGCCTATCACCGCGAACAGGCGCAGGCCGATCTGGCCCGCGCCAAGCAATTTGTGATTGACAAGCAATCACAACCCGCGGTAAGATAACGTCATGGACTTGTGGATCATTGAAAAACGGCATCCGGATGGCATCCTCGATTTCTCGGAGCCGCAACCCGAATCCGTGTTCGGCATGGCAGCAATCACGGGTATCTCATCGGAGAAGATGGCGCGGGCCATTTACCGGTCTGCCACGGATCCGGTCTTGAGTGGCGACCGGATCGCTGCGTGGCCCTCCGTACTCCAGCCGAACTGGATTGCGCGCCGGAAGACGTGGTGATCCATGTCTGACGTGTTTGAGACATTCGAGGGCCGTGGCCGGTGTACGTGCGGCCATGCGGAAGCCCTGCACTGGCACTGCACGGATCGATGGGATTGTGCGAGTGTCGATTGTGAGTGCGAGCATTTCGAGATGCCACCAGCCCAGAAAACGGGACGGGATGGCGTGATACGGTACCGCGTGATGCGACCCTACGGCGAGTGGGTCTACGTCACCATTCCAGACAACGACGTGGGGTAGTAAATGCCGAAAAGTCTGGGCTATACCGACATTGCCAAAGCGCTGGGCGTGTCGCGCCAGCGGGTGTGGTCGCTGATGCAACAGCGCAAAGGCCTGTGCTTGCACTGTCCGGAGCGCGCCACGTACCGCGGGCTGTGTGACGTCCATGCCACGCAGGCGCGCGACCGGCAGTGGACGCGCAGTGGTAGTGGCAATCCTGCCCGCCGGAATGGTCCCTCGGGACGTCAGAAGCGCAGCAAACAACCAATCATCATGAAGGCGAACCGTGGCTGACATTTTCAATCTGGATGATCCGGATCACAACTGGAACCAGAGTGACAGCCAGTTGGCGCACTACCTGGGGCCGCTCTATCGTCCGCGTGGCGACTTCAAGCACGGCGTGGAAGTCGAAGTCGCACGCATTTCCAAACGGGGCGACGATGGACAGGACGTGGTGATCTATGAGTGCCGGATGCCCGCGCAGTTTTATCTGATCGTGGCAGACCACACGCCCGACCGAACCTTCCCGGCGCTGGGCCTGATGAAGGGCAAACCACGGGTCACGTATTCGACTGGCAGTGGACCGCGGGTGGCGAAGTTGGTCGCGGATATGGCACTTGCCATTGCGGATGGCATGCTGAGTACCAAGGAGACCCCGTGACGAAGACTCCGAACGTCGTCCTGCCGAAGCATCTGGCGGATGCGGTGTTGCACATCGCCCGTGTGAATCATTATCTGGTGGGACTCGCGTCTACCACGTTTGACCTCGACGATCTCGATGCGGCAGAGCAGATCCTGATTGAGGTCCAGAACGCTGGACCGCAGAAGGGCCGACGGTACGATGTCCTAGACCGCGCCCTGGATCTGTTGGATGTGGAACGAACGAAGTTCCGCCACCGTGATCACCGTGATCTGAAGCTGGCCTCCATCATCAAACGGCTCGAGACGCTGCACGAGATGGTGGATGATGCCACACAGGCCAAACTGCAACCGGTGATCACCGACGTGCGGTCACTATGACCATCAACGAATTGATAGCGTTGCTACGCCAAGTACCAGGTGAGTATGACGCAGAGATTTATCGGGGCGGTGCGTACAGTTCCGCCCGCAGTGTAGACGTCAATGATCAGTCACGGCAGGTGTTCATCAGCGACGAGGAACCAGAGGCGTAGTGCGACCGCCGGACGCGATCATCACGATTCTGCTCAACCGTTGGACCGCTGAGGAATTCACCCTGGAGGAATTTCTGGAGATCATGCAACGGGCAGGCTGGACGAAGCGGGAGGTTTATGCCTATCTGGAGCGCGAATGTGACTTGGCCAAGTCCCAACTGTCAGAGGGCAACCGGTGACGCGTCTAAGCAGTTATGCAGACATTGACGCGCGTCCTATTCAAGGCCCACGACAACGGCCAACTGTTCCCCGTCTACTTCAACGATACGGCCGATATTCCGGACGCTGCCGCGAAGCTGAACGCGGTGGAAGTCGAGCGGCGACCGGCTACAGAGATCGATCTCCTGTTGGAGCAACTGACGACCATCGGACAATGGTCCACGAATCGCCTGCGGGTTTGACACGTACCGACCCGCGTGCTAGGCTCAGCGTATGATTACCATCACCTGTGATTTGTGCGACAGTGGAACGGAGTTCCACGACGAAGAGACTGCCACGCGTGCGGGCTGGACCGTGGCGGAAGATGAGCCGGGCGCGACGTGTCTCCACGGACTGTGCCCGGACTGCGGCGACGATGCCAACGACGTGACCGAAGAAAACAGTTGACACCCGACAGGGCGCTGGTGTAGGATCGGTGCATGAAGTTCATCGAGCCGATGCTGGCCAGCGCCCTGCCGGAAGGCGAAACCCTGGCGCTCTACACCAATGACAAGTTTGTCATGGAACGGAAGTATGATGGGCAACGTCGGCACATTCACGTGGCCGAAGGTGGCATCGCCACGGCGTGGTCCCGCTATGGCAACGCGGCCGACATTCCGGTCCAAATTGCCATGCAGTTAGCGCGGCTGGCCCCGGGGTACTACGATGGCGAGTTCTACATCCCGGGCATGCCGTGTACCGCGGTCAAGGATGCGGCCAAGCAGCATCTGGTCCGGTGCGTGCTGTTCGATCTGCTGATGGTCGGCCCGCATAGCGCGCAGGCCAAACCGTTCCGTGAGCGCCGCGCCTTGCTGGTGATGGCGGTGATGCACACAGATCCGGACGGAGCCGTGACCGTGGCCGACCAGTATGCGCCCGATGCGGCCCTGCTCCAGTCGTGGTTCCAGAGTGGACTGGAAGGCGCAGTGGTGAAACGCTGGAGCGCCATCTATCAGGCGGGCGCACGGTCGCGGGAGTGGATGAAGTTCAAGCAGCCCAAGGCGGCGACCGTGACCATTACCGGCTACGAAGCCGCGAAACTGGGACCGTACGCCAAGGTGAAAGCGCGCGACGCGCGCGGGATGGAAGTGGCGGTCAAGACGCTGAACGCTGACTGGCGGCGGAAGTTTGCGGCCGACCCGCAGGCGTGGATTGGCCGTACGCTGGTGATTGCCTATCAGTCGCTGACGGAAGATGGGCGCTATTGGCACGTTCGGTGGGACCACGTGCTGTAAGTGATGGCGAAACAAATGGCGAACCTTACAGGGAACTTTTCACCGTCGGGATCCGTCTAACCATTCAATGACCATCACCTTCACACAGGAACTGCCGTACACCAATTGGGTGTGTGACCAGTTTCCGCACATTACCATCAGCGGCTACAAGGACGGGCAGGGCCGCGAGCGCTTCATCATGCGCGACCAGGGCTATAACCTCCGCAATGCGCGCACGTTGCGTGGGGCGAAGCAGGCGGCCCGCAATCTGGCGCGCGAGTATGCGCGTGAACAGGCGTTGACAACCAGCACCGACGTACGGTAATCTACCATTATGACGCAGACATTCACCGGATTCACCACATGGGTCGAGCTGATCGACCATGTGCGCGCGGGCTACCCGCTCTGGTACCAGGCTCCGCTCGACTATCGGCCCGTGCTGGTCACGGCGGTCATCCGGAAGGACGGCCAGTTGCGCGTGACGCCGCCGTACAGCAACGCCGATCCGTTCACGGCCGACCAGGGTCACTTGCCCCGGTTCCGGCAGGAGGCCCAGTGAAGGACTGCGAGATCTGCGGAGCACCGGACGTGCTACCGGTCGTGGCCAACTGCGGCCATCGGGCGTGGGTCTGCCGGGCATGTCTGGAGGCCTGTCCAACCGCGCGCCGGGCATGTCTGGCGTGCGAGGAGAAGGGCAAATGACCGAACTAGGGCAAATGACCGAACTGACAGAAGTGTATCCGGACGAAACGGGCTACCACGCGCGGGTCCGCGCCGAGGTCCAACGGCGCACGGGGCAGCCGCAGCCGGTCCGGGGCGCGTTCCTGTGCGCGGCGGAATACTGCGGACTGACCGTGGAGGACGCGGCCCAGCGGGCGCTGGTGGACGTCCAGCGGCGAAAGGATAGCGAACCTGCGGGTCCGTTGTCAACGGAACATTCCCCCGCGGGTTCCGTCTAATCATTCATGACCCTGACACTCAAAACCGTCCGCGCCGCCCTGACGGGCGTCTGCGACTCCGTCGGCTATAGCAAAAAGAACGGCTGCTTCGTGGCGAAGCGCGGGTACTTCTACCGCCACGGCATGACCGAAGAAAAGCTGGCCGCTGCTATCCAGACCGCGCTCCCGTCGGCCGTGGTCGTGGCCACGTCGGACCAGTGGCACGCGTGGCCGAAGGATTCCTGGCTGGAAGTCCGGTTCACTGCGTAGGCGAAACGAAAGGCGAACCCTACAGGGAACTTTTCCTGTAGGGTTTCCGTCTAACAGATCATGAGCCGATTGATTACCACCAACGCCTTCCGCCGCGAGTACACTGAACTGGAGAAGCGCGAGCGCATGGATCGCACGGAGATCCTGGCCACGGACGTGGTCAAGACCGGTCGAACGTTCAAGGCGGCACTCACGAAGCTGCGCCGTCACCGCCGTGACGCCAAGGTCAGTATGTACAACGCGGAGACCAACCTGTACTTCGCCGCCGTCGCCGCGTGGCGCGAGGCGCTGAACCGGACGGGCCGCGAGTAGGCGAAACAATGGCGAACCTTACAGGGAACTTTTCCTGTAGGGTTTCCGTCTAACAGTATATGAACAACACGTTCACTCTCACCCTGGCCCCCATCCGGAAGGCTGCGATCAAGGCCAGTGTCGGCGGTCCGCGAAAGGTCGAGTTCGCCTGCCGCTCACTGCTCAACGGCCAGCCCAATCCCTACCGCGACGACGATACGCGCGGGGTTGTGACCAATCTGATCGACGTGAACGCCGACCAGACGGATCTCTTCGAGTCCCGCACCGAAGGCAGTCGGCTCAAGGTGGAAGCGTCCAGCGCCCACCCTGGCTGCGCCATTGTGGAGTGCTGGACCTACAGCACGGGCTTTTATGGCGAGTTGCAGGATACCGTCTACGTGGGCGTGGTACGTGGTCACGTAGTCGGCGCAAGCTGCCACTTCGCCAAGGTCTTCGCCGCAGTTTTGGCCGCAGAGGTGGCCGCGAAGTAACAGCGAACACCCTACAGGGAACTTTCCCTGTAGGGTTTCCGTCTAACCATTCATATGCTGACTTTCACCTATTCCAACGACACGCTGACGGCAGTCCACACCCCGGGCGATGGCACGGACCATCCGGGCGCAATCACCCGCAACGACATGACGGACATGGCGCACGCGGAGCGCATCGCGGCGGATGCCACGGCCCTCACGGGCCGCCGTCACGTGGCCGCCGACAAGGGCAACCACACGTCGCCGCGCTACGACGTCATCGAGGCCCCGACTGTGGGGAGCGAGGTGTCGCGCGGCTTCAACGGCGACTATTACCCGGCTGGCACCATCGTCAAGGTGTCCAAGTCCCTCCGCCGCGTCGAGACATCCGATGGCACCGTGTTCTTCCGTCTGCACCAGACCGCATCCTGGCGCGCGGGTGGCACGTGGTTCATGGTCGCCGGAACGCACGACGAGCGCAACCCCAGCTTCTAACAAAACTGTAAGACCCTACAGGGAACTTTCCCTGTAGGGTTTACGTCTAACCATATATGAAGCAAAAGTTGACTGTCACCACCGACGTGGGCACCTTCACGCGCACCACGGCCCGCCCGTATCTGTTCGTGGTGGTCGTGGCGCTGAGCGCACCGCAGACGTGGCGCAAGGACGCCCCCGGGACGTTCAACGCGATGACGTGGTCGTCACGGCTGGACTTGGCCCAGCGCGAGGTTAGGACGTGGCTCCCGCGCTTTGCCGACGAACAGCCCGAAATGCGGATCTACAGCGTTGTGACCGGTGAGCGCGTAGCGTAACAGAATTGTAAGACCCTACAGGAAACTTTTCCTGTAGGGTTTACGTCTAATCAATCATGACCGTCACCATTCGCTACCAGACCATCGACCGCCGCAGCGGTCTGCCCGTCACCCGCGAACGCAGCTTTCCCAGCGAGACCGCCATGGAAAAGTGGGTTGCGCGCCAGGAAGCCCTGGCCGAACAGGAGCGCGGGGGCTTCATCGGCGTGACCGCCTTCGCCACGGAGGACCGCTAATGTTTGTCATTGGGTGTTCCGTGTCTGGCGGCGTGACCGGCTACCGGACGTCCGTGGTCAAGGACCGGGATGGCAAGGTCCAGACGTTCGACACGCGCGAGGCGGCACAAGCGGAGGCCACCCGGCTGCTTCAGCAGACCAATGGTAATCCGTACCGCACGGCCACGTTCGACTACTGGGTCGAATCCCGCTAACAGAATTGTAAGACCCCTACAGCTACTTTTCTGTTGACAGATACGGACCGCCCGAGGTACACTGTTTCCATGATCACGACATCACGCATCACCTTCACCCTCGAAACTACAGCCGGACTGACCACCGACGAACGCCGGGTCATGATCAGCATGACAAAAGGTGGTACGTCGTTTGAGGGGCTCGACGACGTTGAGGCCTTTATGCGCGTGGCCTTCCGTGGCTGGTTTGTCTACCGTGGCGGGAACCACGTATCGCTCCACCGCGCCGACGGCAGTCCCAGGCTGCTCCTCATTACGGAGCGCCGGTAAATTCATCTGCCGATGGTGAACTTTTTACCCCTCGGCACACGTCTAACAGATCATGACATCACGAGACGAAGCAATCCAGCGGATCAAGACAGCCCTCAAGCGCCGCAGTGGCAAAAACTGGTCGGTGACCGGTGGCCGCGGGACGGCCTGGGGGTGGATCCGGATCGATGCCGCGCCTAAGGATCGCCGGTACGAGGCGGACGGTGTCACGCTGGCCGACCACGCCTTCGGCTATCCTAGTCTGGCCCAGCGCCAGGAGTTGGGCACGCTGTTGGGCTTCGACCGCCCCAGCCACTGCCAGGGCGAGTCCATCCCGTCCTCGTCGGCGTACTACACGGAGTATATCGACCGTGCGGAAGGCCGCACGCCGTCCGTGACCGGCACGCCCTACTGGGACTGATCACACATTTTGTCATTGACAGTCACTCACTGCCCGAGGTATCATTACTCCATGATCAACGACATTCTGACCAGCCGCATGGAAGACACGACCGTGCCGGATGCGGTGCTGGCGTACTTCTCCGCGCGCACCGGCAAGCGCATCACGGAACGGGACGTCCAGAAGCTGGCCACGACTACGCCGGGCGCGTCGGACATGCGCCTGCGCAAGGCCTACGGGATGGCGCACCTGGAGTGGGGCGGCTACAGCCGCACGGGCGGCAACCAGGGCCACAGTCTGCTGATTGCCTACGCCGAGAAGAATGTGACCATGGATCCCACGTTCCTGCTGGCGCACAACCCTGGACATTACAGCGCACGGGACGAGCGCAACGCGGCCCGGCAGGCGGCGCTGGCCAATCCGACGCTGTTGGCGACGCTGGAGGCCGCGATTGCGCGCCAGCATGCCGCGTTCGACGCCCTGATGGTCATCGAAGACGAGGTCAAGGCGTTGATGGAACAGGTCGGCGTGGACGGCTACGCCATCGACGAGCGCCTGAAGGGCACGACGGACCGCAACGGCAAGAAGATCTATCGCTGAACTTTTTCACCGAGGGCAACGTCTAATCAATCATCATGAGCAGCAACAATCTTCCCGTCCTCCGCATCCCGCAGGGATCGCGTCTGCCCGATAACGGCCAGTGGACAAACCGCTTCGAGATCCGGTCCGCTACGTCGAACCGGATCTACGTGGTGTCCCAGCACAAGACGAAACGGCATTGGGGCTGTTCGTGCCCAGGGTGGCGCACCACTCGTAAGTGCAAGCACTTGCTGTCGCTGGCCCTGCCAGCGTATGAACGCCCGCACGAAGTCCTGACGACGGAGACCAAGTAGTGGCCAAACGTCGCAGCTTCATGGACGGTTACAAAACCTACGACCCAACCGCCGAAGGCTACGGCAACGCACGCCAGTGGCGTGCCGCCTTCAACGAGACCATGGGCACGGACGAAGCCCGTACGGTTATGGGGGACCATTCGCCGGAGGCCATTCTGGGCGTGACCAAGGGCGTGGCCTGGACCGTGGTCGTGAGTGCCTACCGTGCCCGGCTGGTGGAGTGCCATCCGGACCGCTGCGCGATACATGGACTGCCGGTAGACGTGGCCACGGAGCGCGCGAAGCGCGTGGTCGCCGCCTATACACTGCTCAAAGCCCGGTACCGGAAATAACCACGATCTTTTCCTTGACGACGGTTCGGAACTTACGATAGGATTTATCATTATGAGATTGCAACAGCCACACGCCGAGACGGCGACCTTCATCCAGGTGCAGCGGGGTGCTGTGCACCGCGTCTGGACCGTGACCGCTGACCTCAATAACCGGCGCGTGACCACGGTGGCACGCAAGGCCGGATCCCGGGGCCGGAAAACCGTGCGCCGGTTTGCCAACCGTGCTGACATTCGTCGGTACGTGACCGCACAGATCCATCGGACTACGGCGCGCGGCTTTTTGCCGCTGCCGTAATTATCAACCACGCAACCACGCACAGAAGGACGCCATCATGCCGGACAAGAAGGACCAGAAGAAACCCAAGGCCACGGTCGCCACCGCGCCGAAGTCACAGAAGCGGACGGAGCGCAAGGACAAAACGCCGACGGCTGCGGCGGACCAGACTCCCGAGGTCGGACAGACCGCGACCACGGATCAGCCCAGCGCCAGCGAGAAACCGCTTGCGTCGGACAACACGACTGCGGTAGACTCCGCAGTGCACAGCAACCAGTCCACCACGGACGCTAACACGACTACGCAGGAGCAGAAACCGATGACTGAACAGACGCAGACCCCGACGCCGACCGAGGCGCTGGACCCGACCCCCGTGACGCTGACTCTCAGCGACAAGGAACGTAGCACGATCATGGTGGTGTACACCGCCGAGGGCCGCCCGGGCAGCGTGCGCTTCAGCAAGACGCTGTTCCCCGACAGCAAGGCACCGGCGACCATCACGTTCCCTGGCGACGTGTTCGCAGCCATCCGCACGCTGCGCGCCAAGGAGACCAAGGAAGAGCGCAAGGCGCGTCTCGCGGCGAAGCCGAAGCCGACGGCGGCCGAGAAGATGGCCCGGCTCGAGAAGAAGCTGGAGAAGCTGCGCGCGAAGGCGGCAGCCGAAGTTCAGCCGGTCGAGCAGGGCGAGCCGGTCGGCGCTGGCGTCTAACATCCACCACGGATCCCACGGGGCTGGTTCCTCAGACGTGGGATCCCCTGGTACACAACACGACCATTCCCGCCCACGGGTCCGCCGTGCGCGGGAATTGTTGTGAAAACACGGTTGACGACCGGGCTGGACGTGTGATACGGTCTGGTTCTGAACTGATTGGGTCGCGTGGCGGATGTCGGCAGGTACTTCACCTATGACTGAAGACGGCGGCTTCGGCCGCTATCTCCTGTTGACAATTATTCCCGCGACCATTCTACTGTTACCGTGGCGAGGGGTCCGGTTCCTTCTTTTGCAAAGACAACCCGGGTCCACCGAGTTCCCGGTAACGTGTTTGCCGGAGTCTAAGGTCTAGTAGCAGACGTCCTCACGTGTCTAGATGGTCCCTCCGCTGTAGCCGAAACCAGCCGAGATCCTGATGGGGCACGGATGTTTACGAACGCGAAGTATCGAGGACTCCGGCAATCTTGGGTTCCGTGGCGCAGGCACCGGTTACTTCTGGTTAGGCATCTTCTCACGAGGATGCTGCGGTTCGAATCCGTATACCGTGGCCGTCAAGTTCCCGGGACCGTATTCGACTGCCGTGGCGTAGAGAGGGAATTCTTCATGGCGCTGAGGGTCGCCGGTTCGAGTCCGGTCACGCGGATCACCATTCGCGTGTAGCTCAGTTGGTAGAGCATTAGCTGACGAGCCCTGTCGATTAGTTCCCGGCAGTTTTTCAAAGGTGAGGTGTCAGGTGTCGAGGGTGAATGTGGGTCCATCGGTGCCGTTTGCCGGTGTCACGCACGAGGGCGGTCACGCCCGCGCGACGACGGATCTCCAGGCGTTGCGGCGATCGGTTCTGTCTTGCATGTTATTCGAAGACGAGTTCTACGAGTCTGGGCAGTCCATTGCGGACCGCATCAAGACCCTCGTGAACACCGTCGGCGCAACCGATCCGGCAGCGGTCGCGGCCCTGGCTGTCGAGGCGCGCACGCAGATGAAGCTGCGCCACGTGCCGCTGCTGATCGTCCGTGAGATGGCGCGCACGCCGACACTGAAGCCCTACGTCGCCACGACCCTGGCCTCCATCATCCAGCGGGCGGACGAATTGGCGGAGTTCGTCGCGCTGTACTGGAAGGATGGCGGCAACGACCAGCCACTGTCCGCGCAGGTCAAGAAGGGACTGGCGCAGGCGTTCACCAAGTTCACCGCGTATCAATTCGCGAAGTACAACCGCGACACGCCGGTGAAGCTGCGGGACGTCTTGTTCCAGTGTCACGCGAAGCCACTGGACGGGCGCAAGGGCTATACGCGTGCAGCCCGCAAGGCGGAACGCGCATCGATCTTGAGCCCGGTCAACGAACTGCGCGATGGCGAAGTGCTGTTCAAGCAGATCGTGGACGACACGTTGCCGACGCCTGACACGTGGGAGGTTCAGTTGTCGGCCGGAGGCGATAAGCGTGAGGTGTTCACGCGATTGATCACCGAGCGGAAGCTGGGCGCGCTGGCGTTGCTGCGCAACCTCCGGAACATGACAGAGGCCAAAGTCAACGATGCCCTGATCCGCGAGGCGATTGTCACCATGCACGTCGAGCGGGTGCTGCCGTTCCGGTTCCTGGCAGCGGCCAAGTACGCCCCGCGATTCGTTGATGCCCTCGACATCGCCATGGTGAAGTGTCTCCGTGATATGGAACGATTGCCGGGCACGACGGTCGTGTTGGTGGACGGCTCAGCCTCGATGGAGCACAAGATCTCGGACAAGTCCGAGATCTCGCGGCTGGACGCCGCAGCGGCCATTGCCATTATCTGCCGGGCACTGTCGGACCATTGCCGTACCTACGTGTTTTCGGACATCATGCGTGAGGCTCCGGCCTACCAGGGCATCGCCCTGGCCGATGCGCTCAAGCGGCAGGTTCCGGCGGTGGGCACGCGCCTGGGCACGGCAGTCCGTCAGTTGAACACCGAGGCGTACGATCGTCTGATTGTCATTACCGACGAACAGTCGGCCGATACGCCGCCCGGACCACGCGGCAAGGGCTATGTGATCAACGTCGGATCATACCAGAAGGGTGTCGGCTACGGGCCATGGACGCACGTGGATGGGTGGTCCGAGCGCGTGATCGACTTCATCCGTGAGGCCGAGCGTCAGTAACCGATGGAAATCTGGTGGATCACGTCGAATCATCCTGCCGACGCGGAATGTCGGCTGCACGTAGATCGCACGACGGATCCCAGTTACGGCATCTTGATCATTAATGATAATGGTCGGGAGGTCGTACGCGAACGTGTCAGACTGGCCTACGATGCCCGGTTCGGCCCTGATGCACAAGACGTGCAGGACTGGCAAGATCGGTTCGAGCGCTATCTCGATCGTGAACGTCGTCGATAAAGATTGTCCGCTTACGGGGCGATGGCTCATGCCATCCTAGCGTCGTAGGGAGTGGTGATAAAAGCCCATAATGGACCGGTGGGGACTGCGCCACGACAGCCTTGCCTAGTACCTAGCTGCAAGAGGCTAGGAGCCCAACGTAAGCGAACAATGATCCGCCGTCCCATCAGACGGCGGATTTTTTTTTTCGCGGAGGCCTTGACAGCCGGGCGGCTGCGTGATACACCAGTGGTCCGCTGCTGGAGTTCTGAACCTCACCACCCGGGGGCGGGTGGGCGTCAACGGGCAACGTGAACGCATCGAGGGAGATCACCATGCAGATCGTACTGCGGATCGTGATGAGTGCGGTATTGCTGTTGGGCTTTGCATTGCCTGTGAGGGCTGGACATGCCCCGACCATTCGGATGGGGCGGACCGCCGATCAGTCACAGCTTCTGGCGACCTTCGACGGTCTGACCGTGACCAAGATCGGGACCAATCACCGAGTCGCCATCGAATTGCGCTTCGGCGGTGACGTCGTGACCATCGAGGTACGGGCCGATCATCCGGTTAGCGTCACGCGGCGGGGCGTCACGCTCCAGGCCTCGTCGGCAGACCACTTCGCACGCATCCAAGGACTGTTGGGCGATTCCACGGCGCTGGCGGCGGCACGCCAACTGCTCTCAGAACGACTGGACGTGACCGCCTTCGATGCGCCGGAACTGTCGCTGTTGACCGCGGTCTCGTATGCCATCTCGTTGACGGGAGACGTGGATGCGCCGCTGCGGTTGAGTGATAAATTCATGGCCAAGGTGCACGGTGTGTTTCGCGTGGCCAAGGCTGGGTTCCAACCGGGCCGTACTTGTAGCTCGATTTATTCCACGGAGGTTAGCGCCTCGTGGGATGACCTTCAGGCGTGTATGAGCGAAGCCAATCAGGACGACAGTCTGTTGAACCGGGCCTACCGGCGCGTGGCGTGCAACGGGGTCTGGCTCGGGCGCAGCGAGAGCGCGTGGTTTGAGTACCTGGACTGCATTGCCATCGGGAAAGCCGTCGGGGAGATCGGCAAATGACCATCTGGTCACGGCTGCGAACCGGGCTCCACTGGATCAATCATCTACCCGATCTCGATCTGTCACAGCCGATTAGCTGGCGTGCCGCGATTGTGTTCGTCGTGGTGATAATCCTGGTGCGACTCGTCATCGCCTCTCGCTAGCGCATGGACGACCTCGGGCTGTTTGACGCGCCCGCCACGCCAACCGGGACCAGTCCAACCGTGGCTGGTCCCGGCCCAGACGCACCAAATCCGCCAGCCGGAACCGTGGTCCCAGACGCGCCATTCCGCAGCGTGGCCGACCTTTTGGGCCTCCCGGGCAGCCGGTCTGGGCCTCCGGCCATGCCCGCGGCGACCGCACCCACGGCCAGCCCGGGCGACCCGGATACGGTTGAGCTACGGGACGCCGCAGATACCCTCGCCCACGCCCTGGAAGCGCGCGGCCACGTGCTCCTGCGGTCCAATGCGCGCCTGTTTATCTCCAATGCCTCGCTGTTGACCGTTGATGATCGCGCGGAGATTCAACGGCTCAAGCCCTATCTGTTGCCACACGGGCAGTTTTATCAACCGCCATCAGACACGCCGGACTCCAATCTCAGGCCACTGATTGAACTCCTCGGAGCGACGCGTCCAGCCCCACCAGTTTCGGCGTGGACGCTCAAAGAACCGCCGGACCTCACCAACGCGACCGACATCATTCTGAACTTTGAAACCAACGGCGTCCACTGGGCCAAGGGCGATCGTCCGATTGGCGTGACCGTCGGCACCTTAGACGGTGAGGTTGTGGCGTATCTGCCCTTCGGCCATCGCGGCGGGGGACCGCAGCATGACGAGGAGGTCATCAAACGGTATGCGCGCGAGCAATTGAAGGGCAAGCGCATTACCAATGCCAATACGAAGTTTGAAGTCCACATGGCACGCGTGTGGGCAGACCTGGATCTGGAGGAACAGGGCAACACGGTCAGCGACGTGCAGCACTATGCGGCCCTGCTGGATGATAATCGTCGGAAGTTTGCACTGGATGTGCTCGCGAAGGATTATCTGGGCGGCATTGAGATACCGCGCGTGGATGAGCGGTACATGGCCGAGTACGCGTCCACCGAGGTGGGCACACGCGCCGAGTACCAGGCCACCCTGGTGTCGCAACTGCATGCGAAGATGTGGCCCGAACTGGAGAAACAAGACCTGCAATCGGTTCGACAACTCGAGGACGATGTCATCTACCCCGTGTGTGAAATGGAAAAGAACGGGGCACCGATGGACCGCGAGTTGCTCCAACAGTGGTGCACGGACGCCAAGGATCTTCAGGAGAAGTACCTCGCAGAAATCGAGCGCAAGGCGGGCTTTCAGTTTAATCCGGATGCGTCCTCCGATTGGGAACGGCTGTTCAATCACCTGGAGATCGACATTGAGCACCGGACGGCCAAAGGTGCCGCCTCGTTTGCTGATGCCGTCCTGAAGCCCATCAAGAACAAGTACGTCCAACTGGGTCGCAAAGCAGGACAGTTGGCGTCCCTCCGCAGTAAGTTCCTCGACGCGTACAATGACGTGGTGGGCGATGACTGGATCCTGCGTTACCAGTTGCACCAACTGCGGAACGACGAGCATGGGACTGTGCGGGGCCGGTTCTCGGCCAGTGATAAAAACATCCAGCAGGTTATGAACCATGACACGCACAAAGCGGCCTTCGAGACTGATGACTTCTTTGTCCGTCGGCTGTTCATCGCCGCCAATGGGGACTACCTGGAAGCCGACGCCATGCAGGTCGAGTTCCGGATCTTTGCTAGCTACAGTGAGTCCGAACAGATTATTGCGGGCTATCTCGAGAATCCCGAGATGTCCTATCACAAGAAGGTCGGGGAGTTGCTGGCTCC
>Ga0307469_10000036_pt1 | contig 48109 bp, 53 predicted proteins | sample atmos_gasesAM2C__FD_203084 | JGI IMG/M metagenome (GOLD analysis project Ga0307469, IMG submission 203084) | Hardwood forest soil microbial communities from Morgan-Monroe State Forest, Indiana, United States - atmos_gasesAM2C_515 | ecosystem: Environmental > Terrestrial > Soil > Temperate... | reverse complement strand
CGCTGCGCGATGACGTCGCGGCAACCTCCTCGGACGCGGCGACGACGTCGGCGAGCAGGGTCACGCCAAGAAGCGTAAGGCGCAGGACACGGATGCGGCTTTGGCGCTTCTGAAGGACACTCAAGGTGTGGACGTACTCATCGTCGAGGACGACGAGGCCATCTCGGCTCCGCTCGTGACGGGCCTGCGCCGCGAGGGGTTCGACGCGCACGCCGTCGGTACGGGGGCCGAGGCCCTTGCGGCGAACGGCTACGACCTCGTCCTCGTCGATCTCGGCCTGCCGGACATCGACGGCTACGAGGTCTGCCGGCAGCTGCGTGCACGGTCGGACGTACCGATCATCGTCGTCACGGCTCGGAACGAGGAGATCGACCGCGTGGTCGGCCTCGAACTCGGCGCCGACGACTACATCGTCAAGCCCTTCGGGTTCCGCGAGCTCGTCGCGCGTATCCGCGCCGTCGCGCGTCGCTACCGTGGTGCTTCGTCCGGCAGCGCCGACGTCACTGAGGTCGGCACGTTGCGCATCGATCGCCGCGCACGACGTGTCGCGGTCGACGGCGCTGAGATCGCACTCACACCGAAAGAGTTCGACCTCTTGTCGCTGCTCGCCGAACAACCCGGCGCAGCCTGGCGGCGCGAACAGATCATCGATGAGGTCTGGGACCCGAACTGGTACGGAAGCACGAAGACGCTCGACGTCCACGTCGCATCACTACGGCGGAAGCTCGGTGACCCCGGGATGATCGAAACGGTGCGCGGCGTCGGCTTTCGGCTGCGCGCAGCATGACACGACGGCTCCTCATCTCCTACGTCACGATCACGGTCATCGTCCTCGTCGTGCTCGAGATCCCACTCGGTGTGGTCTTCGCGCGATCGGAGCACCGCAAGCTCGTCTCGGAGTTGAAGAACGACGCGCTCGCGCTCGCTGTGCTGAGTGACGAAACGCTCGAGAGGTCGGCGCATGGCGATCTGATGGCCCTCGCGCATCACTACGAGAAGCAGACAGGTGGACGCGTCATCATCACCGACGCGAAGGGGGTGCTCGTCGCGGATTCGTCCGCAACGACGCTCGTCCGCACGTCGTATGCGAACCGGCCGGAGATCGCCGCGGCGCTCAAGGGCCGCGAGGTGAGCGGCACGCAAGCATCGCTCGGAAAGACGCTGCTCTACGTCGCCACACCCGTTGCGTCCGGCGGCGACGTGTACGGCGCAGTGCGCATCACGTATGCGCCGACGGTTGTCGACCGTACGGTTCGCCGGGGTTGGCTCGTGCTCGCGCTGTTCGGCGCTGTTGCGCTCGCGTCGGTCTTCGGCATCAGCGTCGTGCTCGCCCGCTCCGTGACCCGTCCGCTGCGCGATCTCGAAGCGGCAAGCACCGACCTCGCCGAGGGCGACCTATCGACGCGCGCCGAGATGGGGACCGGACCCCACGAGATACGCGCACTCGCGGCAGCGTTCAACGCGATGGCGGAACGCCTCGAACATCTGATGCGATCGCAGGAGGAATTCGTCGCGGATGCGTCGCACCAGTTGCGCTCGCCATTGCATGCGCTGCGTCTTCGCCTCGAGAACGCTGAAGCCGCCAGTGACCGCCCCGCGGCCGATGAGATCCGCGGTGCGCTGCAAGAGGTCGAGCGTCTCGGACGGCTCGTCGACGGTTTACTGCAGCTGGCGCGAGCCGATGTCGACAAGCCCGCCGCTGAGTCGATCGACCTGGCGAAGGTCATCGCCGGACGAACCGCTGCGTGGGAGGCCCTCGCGGCCGAGAGGCGAGTCTCGTTCGAGACGAAGCCGGCCGCACCGACCGCGATCGTGACGGCATCGCACGTCGAACAAGCCCTGGACAACCTCATCGCGAACGCGATCGCCGTCACGCCGGAGGGCTCGCCGATCTCGGTGACCGCGGCTCGCGCCGACGGCTGGGTCGAGGTGCACGTCGTCGATGGGGGTCCGGGTATGTCAGCCGAGGAACGCGCGCGAGCGACGGACCGCTTCTGGCGGTCGGCGGCATCCGGACGCAAGGGATCCGGTCTCGGCCTCGCGATCGCCCGCCGCTTGATCGAGGTCGACGGCGGCGAGATCGAACTCCGCGCAGCAGACAGCGGTGGCGTCGATGCCGTGATCAAACTTCGTCCGGACCGAGGAGTTGCCCGCACGTAAGAACGCGACATATCGTGACTGTTCACGGGCAGAAGGAGTAGGTCCTTGGAAACGCCGCACGCCACCGCCGACGTCGAACGCTTCTCGTTCACAGACCAAGGTCCGTGGATCCTCGACCCCGACCTCATCGTGTGGCGCGCCGGCATCGATGAGCTTCGTGCGAAGACGCGTATCGAAGGCGACGCCCTCGCCCGGCCCCCGAAGGTTCCGCCGATCGCGCGATTGCTCTTCACCGGCGTGAGGCTCGGCGGCGCGATCGCTGCCTGGCAGCTCTTCGATCGCCGAAAGGGCGGCTCGGAGTCGCGCGCGGGGATCTCGCGGCGCTTGCGCAAAGCGTTCGAACGGCTCGGCCCGACGTACATCAAGCTCGGACAGATCGTGTCCGCCGGTGAAGGGATCTTCCCGGAAGAGCTCGTCGCCGAATTCCGGCTCTGCCGCGACGAAGTGCCGGCCGTCCCGTTCGAAGACGTGAAGCGCGTCGTCGAAGAAGACCTCGGACGGCCGCTCGGCGATGTCTTCAGCGAGTTCGCGACGACACCGATCGCGGCCGCGTCCATCGCGCAGGTGCACGTCGCGAAACTCCACACCGGCGAGGACGTCGTCGTGAAGGTGCAGCGTCCGGCCATCGACGAGATGGTGCGCCTGGATCTCCGCGCGATGTCGTGGATCTCACCGAAGCTCATCGGACGCATCCCTATCGCCGCACTCGCGAACCCGCCGGCGATCGTCGAGCTGTTCGCGGACACGATCGTCGAGGAGCTCGACTTCCGCCTTGAAGCTCAGAACATGCTGGACGTCGCACAGATCCTCGCCGAGACCGGGCAGCGGACCGTCATCTGTCCCCGCCCGCACCCGTCGCTCGTGACGAAGCGGGTTCTCGTGATGGAGCGTTTGCACGGACACAACTTCGACAACGTCGACGCGATCAAGGCTGCGGGTATCGACATGAAGTCCGTCATCCGCGCCGGCATGGTCACGACGCTTGAAGGCTCGATGCTCTACGGCGTCTTCCACGGCGACCTGCACGCCGGGAACCTGTTCGTCGACGACTCCGGTCGCGTCGCGCTGCTCGACTTCGGTATCACCGGACGCCTCGACGAAGGTCGCCGCAACGCGTTCATCCGCTTGCTCATGGGCGGCGTGACGAACGACATGCGGACGCAGCTCGGCGCCATCCGCGACCTCGGCGCGCTCCCCGCGGACACCGACCTCGATGCCGTCATCACGGACCTCGGGCTGGACAAACCACCGAAGGACCCGACGCAGATGTCCGCGCAGGAGCTCGTCGACGACATCCGCGACGTCGTGAAGAAACTCACGGAGTACGGCGCGTCGATGCCGAAGGAGCTCATGCTCTTCGTGAAGAACCTGCTCTTCCTCGACGGCGCGATCGCGATGCACGCGCCCGACCTCGACCTCATCGCCGAGACGTTCCAGGTTGCGAGCTACATGGCGACGAAGCACGGCCAGCGCCTCGCGTCCGAGACGGGCACCCCGATGGACAAGGAGATCGACCTCGAGGGCTTCAAGGCAAGCTTCGGCCTCGACAACACCGTCGAGTCACTGACCTACGCGGACCTCCAGGAGCGCCGCAAGATCATCCGCGAGCGCTTCGAGGAGCACCGCAAGACACAGCGACGCCGCCTGCTCCGCCGGAAGTAACGTCCGCTACGTGACGGTGACCGTCCCGTGCATGCCGGGATGGATCGCACACACGAAGTTGTAGGTCCCCGCCTTCACGAATTTCAGGGCGAACGTCTGTGGTCCGGCGATGAAGCCCGAGTTCGCGAAGCCGCCGCTGTACGGAGCACCCGACTTCACACCGCCGGGGGCGGGAACACCCGGGTCCTCCGGGCTCTTGAACGGTGACGCGAAGGTGACCGTGTGTGGTTCGTCCGGGTGATGGTTGACCCAGGTCACGGTCGTTCCGGCACGGACCGTCGTGACGAGTGGCGCGAACTCGTTATAGGACACCGCTGCCGTTCCCCAGCCGGCGCTGATCGTGTTCGGCTGCGTCGGCGGGACGGTGATCGCGAGGGCAGCCGTCGTCGCCGTGCTCTCGGTGGCCGCAGCCGCGTGCGCGACGTCCGCCGGCGACTTGCGGTCCTTGCCGATCGTGAGGACGCCGTTCATGGCGGGGTGCAACACGCAGATGTACGTGTATTGGCCGTCCGGGATGTTGTCTGCAAGTTTGATGGTCACGTCGTGTGCGGCCGGCCCGGGGCTGATCGCGCCGGAGTTCCAGTAGCCCTTGCCGTCGTAGGCGGGAAGGTTCGGGCTCGCGCACTGGTCGAGGGCTTTCGTCGCGCCGGCGGCGAGGTAGCACGGTCCGAAGACCGCCGGGTTGAGGCCCTTCGGCCCGACGAGCGCCGGCGAGTTCGAGCGGTCGGCGAGCACGCCAAACGTGAAGGTGTGCGGCGCCTCGCTCGACTTGTTGCTGTAGATGAGCGTGTCGCCCGCCGCCGCCGTGATCGTGCCGGGGAACCACGCGGAGAACTGGATCTTCTTGCCCGTCGGCTCGGGCTGGTCGGCTTGGATGCGATAGGTCTGCGCACCTTTGACGCCTCCGCTGCATGCAGAAGCAAGCAGGGCGAGACCGAACACGACGAACCCAAGCCGCTTACCCATCCCTACCTCCGAAGTGTGGTCGGTTACGCGCGCGCACATCGTCGTGCCGCGCTGCCCGGAGAGTCAAGCACCTTTGAGTGCGCGCGCAAGATTGCCGCGTCGGGCAACCTCCACGTCGGCGAGGCCGAGGAATGACGCGAATCGTCTGAGCTCGTCGCGAAGGGCGGCGACGTCGTCGGGTGTCGCGTCCGGCTCCTTCCAGGCGCCGAGCACGCGGAGCACGGATGCTTGCCTGTCCGCCTTCAGATCGACGCGCGCGACGAAGCGCTCGCGGTGCAGGAACGGCAGGACGTAGTAGCCGTAGACGCGCTTCGGCGCCGGTACATAGATCTCTATGCGGTAGTCGAACCCGAAGACCTGGAGCGCCCGGCGACGATCCCACAGCAGCGGGTCGAACGGTGTGATGAGTGCCGCGCGCGGCACAGCTCTCGGACCTTTCGCCGCGCGGTCGAGGTACGCCGGCTCCGTCCAGCCCTCGACGCGTACTCGTTCGAGTTCGCCGGACGACGCAAGCTCCTCGAGACGCCCCTTCGTCGCGGCGATCTTGCTCCGGTAGTACTTCGCGACGTCGCCGACCGTCGCGACGCCGAGCGAACGCATCGCGAGCCGGACGAGTCCACGCTCGGCCTCCTCGAGACTCAACCGCGGTGCGTCGAGCACGTGCTTCGGGATCACGCGCTCGGGCAGGTCGTAGATCCGTTCGAACGACGGACGTCGGAGCGCCGCGACCTCTCCCCCGCGGAAGAGCGTCTCGACGGCACGCTTCCCGCGCGACCAGCCCCACATCACGCCGCTGATCGACTTGCCCGCTTCGTTCAGCTGGCCGGCCGAGAGCGCACCGTGCTCCGTGATCTGCGCGACGATCGCGTCCATGTAGCCGCGCTCCGTCTTCAGGTAGTCGTGGATGCGCTGGTCCCACTTTCCGTTCGAGCGCGGTGCGTCCAGGTGCGAGCGCCACAATTCCATACGCGGACGGAACAGCGGGTAATGCTCGACGGGGATCAAGGACGCTTCGTGCCCGACGTACTCGAACCACGCGCGATCGCGGTACGCGATGTCCGTCAGCAGTTTCTGGTCGTACGGACCGATGCGCGAATACGGAACGACGAATTGCGGCCGGGCGATGATGTTCACCGAGTCGAGCTGCAGCACACCGGTACGCGAGATCACGCGATGGAGGTGGCGCTTCGTTGCCTTCCCGGTCGGGAGTGGATCGGAGAAGCCCTGCGCCGCGAGCGCGATGCGGCGCGCGTCGAGGATCGACAGCACCTACGTCAACGCGTCCGCGATCTCGTCGAGGATCGTCGGATCGTCGATCGTCGACGGCATGTTGTACTCGCGCCCGTCGGCGATCGCGCGCATCGTCCCGCGCAGGATCTTGCCCGACCGCGTCTTCGGGAGCCGCTCGACCGAGATCGCGCGCTTGAAGACGGCAACGGCGCCGATCTTCTCGCGCACCGACGCGATGAGCTCGACCTCGACCTCGTCGGGGTGGCGCGTGACGCCCGACTTGAGGACGAAGAACCCAACGGGGACCTGTCCCTTGAGATCGTCGGCGACGCCGATCACCGCGCATTCGGCCACGTCCGGGTGCTGCGCGATGATCTCTTCCATCGCTCCGGTCGACAGCCGGTGTCCGGCGACATTGATCACGTCGTCGATGCGGCCCATGACGTAGAGGTAACCGTCCTCGTCGATACGGCCGCCGTCGCCCGTGAGGTAGTAGCCGGGGTACGTCGAGAAGTACGAGCGCTCGAAGCGTTCGTCGTCGTTCCAGAGTGTCAGGAGCGTCCCCGGTGGGAGCGGCGATCGCACGGCCACCGATCCGTCCGTGTTCGGCGGACAGTCGACGCCTGATCCGTCCAGCACATGGATGTCGTAGCCGGGGACGGCCTTCGTCGGCGAGCCCGCCTTCACGGGCAGCCTCTCGACGCCCATGAGGTTCGCGCACATCGGCCAGCCCGTTTCCGTCTGCCACCAGTGGTCGATCACGGGAACCTTCAAGAGATCGCCCGCCCAGTGGTAGGTGTCGGGATCGAGGCGTTCGCCCGCGAGATAGAGGTACGTGAACTTCGACAGGTCGTAGCCGGCGAGCTTCGTCCCCTTCGGGTCTTCCTTCTTGATCGCACGGAACGCCGTCGGTGCGCAGAACAGCGCTTTCACGCCGTGGTCGGCGATCACGCGCCAGAACGCACCGGCGTCGGGCGTGCCGACGGGTTTGCCTTCGTAGAGGATGGCCGTGCATCCGGTGAGGAGCGGCGCGTAGGTGATGTAGCTGTGTCCGACGGCCCATCCGACGTCGGACGCCGCCCAGAACACGTCGCCGGGATGCGTGTCGTACACGTTCGGAAGGCTCCAGCGAAGCGCGACCGCGTGACCACCGTTGTCCCGGACGACCCCCTTCGGACGCGCGGTCGTCCCAGAGGTGTACAGGATGTACAGCGGATCGGTCGCCGCGACGGGAACCGGATCGGCCGGCGTCGCGCCCGCGACGAGATCGTGCCAATCGTGGTCACGTCCGGGTTTGAGCTCGGCGGGGGCTTGGTCGCGCTGGAGCATCACGACGGCGTCGGGCTGGTGCGTTGCGAGCTCGAGTGCACCTTCGAGCAGCGGCATGTACGGGATGACCCGATTGACCTCGATACCGCAGGAACCGGCACAGATGACCTTCGGTGTCGCGTCGTCGATGCGCACGGCGAGCTCACTCGACGCGAAGCCGCCGAACACCACCGAGTGGATGGCGCCGAGGCGCGCGCACGCGAGCATCGCGACGACGGCCTCGGGGACCATCGGCATGTAGATCACGACGCGGTCGCCCTTGGCGACGCCAAGTGAGCGCAGCGCGCCGGCGAACGTCGCGACGTCATCGCGGAGCGCACGGTACGTGAAGCGCTTCACGGTGTCGGTGACGGGCGAGTCATAGATGAGCGCGAGCTGATCCCCACGGTCTTCGACGTGACGGTCGAGCGCGTTGTAGCTCGTGTTCAGCTCACCGCCCGAGTACCACCGCACGAAGGGCGGGTTCGAATCGTCGAGGATGCGCTTGGGCGGGACGAACCAGTCGATGTCGGTCGCCGCGTCGCGCCAGAAGCCTTCCGGGTCGTCGAGGCTCCGCCGATAGACGTCCGCGTACGTCATTACCCGACGAACCCGATCTCTTTGTGCGTCCCGTCGCAGAGCGGCTTGTTCTTGGAATTGCCGCAGCGACAGAGGAGCACGCGGTTCCGCGTCTCGAAGCTCTGGCCGTCCGACCGGTGTACGGCCACGCCGCCGGTGACGTGGATCGGTCCGTTCTCCTCGATGGCAACCGTCACAGGATCGAGCTCCCCGTCGATAGCGAGTGTCAGGGCGCCGGACGGACAGCGCCTCACCATCTCGTAGACCGTGTTCTTCAGTTCCGCGTCCTCGTCGAGGTGCTTCGCCGCCTTCCAGACGTTCGTTACGCGGTTCGCGCAGAAGCTCGCGTGACCGCAGATGGAGCGGTCGTCGAGGACGCCCCCACCGAGTTCCTTCGCACGGTCCTGATAGGAGTCGGCCGGAGCCATCTCGGTGCCGTCGAAGTCGTTCGTGAGATGGACGTCCGCGCAGAACGGCTTCTCCGTCGACCCGCCGCAGCGACAGAGCCAGTACTCGTCGCCTGCTTCGAGCGTCTCGACGACGCGCCACCCACTCGGTTCGTCCCTGTCTCGCGCGATGCGGACGAGCGGGACGCTGCCCGTCACGACGTAGGGACCGTTCGCTTGGATCTCGATCGCGGCATCGGTCTTGACGTCGGTCATGGGCAACACGCTAAACCTTCGGACGGCCGAATCGCCTATCGTGGACGAGTGAGCGGGGGCTCGCCGACGATCGACCTCGTCTCACCGGCGTCGTTCGCCGGTGGACAACCGAACGACCAGTTCGAGTGGTTGCGCAACAACGCGCCCGTGTACCCCCACCAGATGGACGACGGGACGTTCTTTTGGGCGATCACGAAACACGCGGACGTCCGCGCCGTCGGACGGGACCACCAGACGTTCTCGAACTCGCTCGGCGGGATCCACATCGACGACATCCCCGAGGAGGGGCTCGCGAGTGTCCGGAACATGATGCTGTTCATGGACCCGCCGGAACACCACCGCTACCGCAAGCTCGTCCGCGATCCGTTCGCACCGCGGGGGGCCGAGGCCTACCGCGCGCGCATCGAAGAGCTCGCGACGAAGATCATCGATGTCGTCGCCTCACGGGGTGAGTGCGACCTCGTCGAGGACATCGCCGGAGAACTTCCTTCGTACGTGATCGCCGATCTGCTCGGCATCCCGCTCGACGACGGACGGCGTCTCTACGTCCTCACCGAGAAGATGCACGCGGCCCAAGGAACGATCCCCGATGCCGAACGAGGCTCGGCGGCGATGGAGATGATCATGTACGCCGCGCAGGTACGAGCCGACAAGCTCGCGTCGCCGGCGGACGATCTCGCGTCCGATCTCGTGACGGGCATGGTCGACGGCGAGCAGCTGACGCCCGAGGAGTTCGCGTGGTTCTTCCTTCTGTTGATCAACGCCGGCGGTGACACGACCCGCAACGCGGTCGGCGGGGGGATGCTCGCGCTCTTCGAACATCCCGAGCAGCGCGAGCGACTGCAGCGAAACCTCGACGCCCTCCTCCCTTCGGCCGTCGAGGAGATCCTGCGCTGGGTCTCACCGGTCGTCTACATGCGGCGGACGGCGAAGAAGGACACCGTCGTGCGCGACGTCGAGATCGCCGCCGGCGACAAGCTCGCGCTGTACTACGGCGCTGCGAACCGCGACGAGGACGTCTTCCCCGATGCGTGCAGCTTCGACGTCTCGCGGGATCCGAACGATCACATCGCGTTCGGTGCCGGGCCCCACTTCTGCCTCGGCTCGAACATCGCGCGGATCGAGATCCAGGTGATGCTGCGCGAGCTGCTCACCCGGCTCCCGGACGTCCGTCAGACCGGCGACGCGCAGTGGCTCGAGTCGAACTTCATCTCGGGGCCGAAGCATCTCCCGGTTTCTTTTTCACCTTCGGCGGCTTCTTCTCGCTAGCGTGCTCCATGGGTTGCGTCTTCGGCGCAACCGTCGGACGAGGCGTCGGGCGCACGGACGGTGTCGGCGTCGCTGCGGAAGTAGGTGTCGCCGCCACATGGACCACGCGCTCGATGGTCCGCACGACAACGCGCGTGACATCGACGGGGACGAGCGCGACGTCGACATGCCGCGGGGGCGGCGGCGCAGGGGCGATCATCGGCTCCGGCAGCGCGCCGCCATCGATCGAGGCGGCGGCTATATGGGTCGAAGTCGCGGGGACGTGCGCGAATACGGCACACGCGGCGATCACTCCCGCCACGACCGTCGCTCCGAGATACACGGAGTCTTGCTTTCGCCACATCTTCGAACTCCCCCTTCAGTTGATTCATGCTCGGAAACGCGCGGTCGAACGCACGCGTTCGGGGGGTCGGACATGACTACACCGGGCTCGCCCGACGTGGCGCACGGCGCGTCCGCCCGCCTACGCTCTGCGCGATGAAGACGATCCATCACGTCGTGGATATCGACGCCGCGCCCGACGACGTCTACGACGCCGTAACGACCCGCGCGGGCCTCGCCGGGTGGTGGTCGACGAAGGTCGATCTGGACGAAGCCGCCGTCGGACACGTCATCCACTTCACGTTCGGCGGAGGGTTCGACCCGGATATGGAGATCACGGAGATGCGTCCGAAGACCGCGGTTGCGTGGAAGTGCATCGGCGGACACGAACCGTGGGACAACGGCGACTTCCGCTTCGAGGTCGAACCGCTCGACGGTCGACGCACGCGACTCCGGTTCTGGCAGGAGTACGCGATCGAGCTCGAAGACACCTATTACGGCATCTACAACTTCAATTGGGGCTATTACCTCGAGAGTCTTCGCCTGCTGTGCGTCGAGGGCTCGGGGAAGCCGTACGTCGTGCCGTGACCGACACCGACAAGCTCCTGGCGGAGCTGACGCTCGAAGAGAAGGTCGCGCTCTGCGCCGGTTCCGACTTCATGTCGACGACGAAGATCGAGCGGCTCGGTATACCGCGCATGTGGGTCACCGACGGTCCGCACGGAGCGCGCGGCCGCGGTTGGGGGAACACGACGTCGGCGGCGATCCCCTGCGGGACGGCCCTCGGCGCGACGTGGGACGTCGACCTGCTCCGTGACGTCGGCGCACTGATGGGACATCAGGTCCGCTCGAAGGGCGCGAACATCCTGCTCGGCCCGACGATGAACATCCACCGCTCACCCCTCGCGGGACGCAACTTCGAGTGCTACTCCGAGGATCCCGAGCTCTCCGCGTGTCTCGCGTCGGCCTTCGTGCAGGGCATGCAGTCGGTCGACGGTATCGGCGCGTGCGTGAAGCACTACGTCGCGAACGACTCCGAGTTCGAACGTCATTCCATCTCGTCGGAGGTAGACGAGCGCACGCTCCGCGAGATCTACCTCGTTCCGTTCGAGCGTTGCGTCACCGAGGCGAAGACGCAGTCGATCATGACCGGCTACAACCGCGTCAACGGCACCTACTGCGCGGAACACGATTGGCTCCTGCGCGACGTCCTGCGCGGTGAATGGGGCTTCGACGGTCTCGTGATCTCCGATTGGTGGGGCACGAAGAGCACCGCTCCGTCCGCGAACGCCGGCCTCGACCTCGAGATGCCCGGCCCGGCCATCTACTACGGCGAAGCGCTGCTGCAGGCCGTCCAGAGCGGCGAGGTGGACGAAGCGACGATCGACGACAAGGTCCGGCGTCTGTTCGCAGTGATGGAACGCGGCGGCCGCTTCGACGCACCGGACGACACCACGGAGACGGCCCTCGACCGCCCGGAAGATCGCGTCCTCCTACGCCGCGCGGGGGCCGAGGCGATGGTGCTGCTGCGGAACGAGCGCAACGCGTTGCCGCTACGGAGCTTGAAGAAGCTGACGGTGATCGGACCCAACGCCGACGTCTGCCGGTTCGGCGGCGGTGGTTCGTCCGAGGTGATCCCGCACTACCTCGTCACACCACTCGAAGGGATCGCCGCGCAGACCGACGCTGAGATCGTGTTCGCCCGGGGCGCCGTGCCGTACACGATGCTTCCGCCCGTGCCGAAGCGCCTGCACAGCGGCTTCGAGGTCGACTTCTTCGAAAACGTGGATTGCGAGGGCGAGCCCGTCGCGCATCAGCAGGTCCCGACGGCGAATCACCGCTGGATCGGCAACGTCCCGGTGTCGAGCGAGCGGTTCTCCGCGCGCCTCGTGACGACGTTCACGCCCGACCGCGACGGCGAGTGGACCTTCGGTCTCGTCGCGGCGGGACGCTCGCGCCTCCTCGTCGACGGCGAACTCGTCATCGACAACTGGACGGACTTCGAACGGAGCCCCGTCTTCTTCGGCATGGGCAGCAAGGAGCGACAGGGCACGGTCGCGATGCAGGCCGGCGTCGCGCGGACGCTCACCGTCGAGTACCGCGCGGCGACGACGTTCGCCGCGGGCGTACACCTCGGCTGCATCTCGCCCATCGGCGACGATCCGATCGCTGAAGCCGTTGCTGCGGCGCGCGATTCGGACGCGGCCGTCGTGATCGTCGGACTCGACCCGGAGTCGGAGACCGAAGGGCGCGACCGCGAGTCGATGGACCTCACCGGCACGCAGAACGAACTGATCGAAGCCGTCGCGAAGGCGCAGCCGAACACGATCGTCGTGGTGAACGCCGGCTGCGTCGTGTCGATGCCGTGGTCGAACGACGTCGCCGCGATCGTGCACGCGTGGTACCCGGGACAGGAGTGCGGCAACGCGATCGCCGACGTGCTTTTCGGCACGGTGAACCCGTGCGGCAAACTTCCGCAGACGATCCCGATGCGCTACGAGGACAACCCCGCACTCGAGAACTATCCCGGTGACGGCGGCATCGTCCGGTACGGCGAAGGCGTGTTCGTCGGCTACCGGCACTACGACGACAACGACATCGAACCGCGCTTCGCATTCGGACACGGGCTTTCGTACACGACGTTCCGCTACGACGACCTCACGATCGAGGGACGCGACGTCGCCGTCGACGTGACGAACACCGGCGACGTCGCCGGGAAGGAGGTCGTGCAGCTCTACGTCGCGGATCTCTCCTCGTCGGTTCCTCGGCCCCCGAAGGAGTTGAAAGCCTTCGCGAAGATCGCGCTCGCGCCGGGCGAGACGACGACGGTGCGCTTCACGCTCCCCGACCGTGCGTTCCAGTTCTGGGGCCATGCCGGAGCCGAAGGCGGAGGTGCATCGGGCGGTTCGTGGGTAGGAGAACCGGGCGAGTTCGAGATCCTCGTCGGCTCGTCCTCGGCCGATATCCGCTCGCGGGGCACGTTGTCCATACGTTGACGGGCATATAACCCATCGGGTATACATAGGTCGTGCCCACGGCCTTCGAGGTGATCGCGGAACCCAGCCGGCGGCAGATCCTCGACCTCCTGCGCGAGGGCGAGCTCCCCGTCGGCGAGCTGGTGGCGCGGCTGCGCATGAGTCAGCCGGCCGTCAGCAAGCACCTGCGCGTGCTGCGCGAGGCCGGCTTCGTGACGCCGCGTGTCGCCGCGCAGCAACGGCAGTACCGCCTGAACCCGAAGGCTTTCGCCGAGGTCGACGAGTGGATCGCGCACTTCCGTCCCTTCTGGACGAAGACGCTCGACGACCTCCGATCGCATCTCGACAAGGAGGACTGACATGGCCAACGCGATGGAAGGCACCGCACAGCTCACCGACGACGGCGGATACCTCCTCCGCTTCGAGCGGCACTTCGACCACCCCATCGACAAGGTGTGGTCGGCGATCACGGATCCGTCCGAGCTCACGAAGTGGATCGCGGGCGACGACGCCGTTGTCGAGCTCCGCGTCGGCGGACGCGTCCACTTCGCCGGACACGGCGGCATCGAAGCCACCGTGCTCGCGCTCGAACCGCCGCACATCTTCGAGTACGGCTGGAAAACGTCCGAGTGGGACGGCGGACCGATCCGCTGGGAGCTGTCCGAAGAAGGAAGCGGGACGAAGCTCACGTTCACCCACCGCTTCCCGCAACCGGACATGGACGAGCAGATCGCGCTCATGAAGAAGATGGGCTTCGGTCCGGACATGTACGACCCGATCCCGCGCACGCTCGCGGGCTGGCACTCGTTGATCGACGACCTCGGACGTGTCCTCGACTCCAGGCCCAGCGCGGATCAAGGGTCGCCGACGCCGGAGTGGAAGGTGTTGCACCTGCGCTACAAGGAACGGTTCTCGACTACCGGTTCTTGAACTCGGGCTTCCGCTTCTCGAGGAACGCACGCATCGCTTCGGGCATGTCCTCGGTGAAGGTCGTCAGGATCTGCGTGCGGTTCTCGAGGTCGATCGCCGCCTGCATCGACGACACCTCGAGGTTCGCCCACATCACTTCCTTCGTCATCCACACACCGAACGGCGAGTTCGCGACGATCTGGTCGGCGATGGCGAGCGCGGCGTCGACGACCTGACCGTCGGGAACGACGCGCGAGACGAGGCCGATGCGCTCGGCTTCGTCCGCGAGAACGAATCGTCCGGTGAGCATCATCTCGAACGCTTTCGATGCACCGATCAGTCGCGGCAAGAGGTACGACACACCGACGTCGCAGCCGGACAGACCGATGCGCACGAAGGCCACGTTGAAGCGCGCCGACTCGGCCGCGACGCGGATGTCGCTCGCGAGCGCGAACGCGAAGCCGCCACCGGCGGCCGGACCGTTCACGGCGGCGATGATCGGCTTCCGGACGCGTCGCATGTGGGTGTACAGCGTCGCGATGTGCTGTTGCGACAGCATGCCGGCCTGCGCGCGCCCGACGCCGTCGGTTCCCGGTGCGGCGCCCGCTCCCTTGAGGTCCAGTCCGGCGCAGAAGGCGCGTCCGGCTCCCGTGAGCACGATCACGCGACACGACTGGTCGGCGTCAACTTCGTCGAGCGCGTCGTGCACCGCCGCGACGAGTTCGTGGTTCATCGCGTTCAGCGACTCCGGACGGTTCAGCGTCATCAACGTGATGCCGTCTCGCACCCGTTCGAGCGTCACGACAGCCATACGCAAGAAACTGCCAAACTCGCGGGCATGGAAACCAAACGAGTCACCGCGAACGGGATCGACTTCGCCTATCTCGAGGAAGGCGACGGTCCGCTCGTCCTCTGTCTGCACGGCTTCCCCGACCACGCCCCGACCTTCGTCCCGCTCCTTCACGCGCTCGCGAGCGCAGGCTTCCGCGGCGTCGCGCCGTGGATGCGCGGCTACTCGCCGACCGGACCAGCCCCCGACGGCAAGTACCACACGCAAGCCCTCGCCCTCGACGCGCTCGCGCTGACCGACGCGCTCGCGGGCGACGGCGACGCGTACATCGTCGGTTCCGATTGGGGCGCCGGTGCGGTCCACGCCGCCGTACCGCATCGTCCGGATCGGTTCCGCAGGTGCGTGACGATGGCCGTCCCACCCTCGCCGGCGATGGGCAGCTCGTTCCTCACGAGCCCCGACCAGTGGAAGCGCTCGTGGTACATGTGGTTCTTCGGAACGGGACTCTCGGACATCGCGTTCCCGGCGAGCGACTTCGCCATCATCGACAAGCTCTGGGCCGACTGGTCACCCGACTACACGCCGGACGAAACGTTCATGCGCGCGCTCAAGGACATCTTCGCCGTCGACAACGGCCAGGCCGCGATGGGCTACTACCGCGACTCGATGCACGCGCGTTCGCAGCCGAGCGAGGAGGCGGCCAAGGTCGCCGGCGGTCCGCTCCCCATCCCGATGCTCTACTTCCACGGACGTAACGACGGGTGCCTCGGCTTCGACCTCATCGACGAGACGGCGCTCAAGTCGTCGCTCGGTCCCGGCGGTGAATACGTGATCGTCGAGGGGGCCGGACACTTCATGCACCTCGAGAAGCCGGACGAAGTGAACGCGAAGGTGGTCGAGTTCCTGAAGGCTTAGACGATCAGGACCGGCGTTCCGACGTCGACCATCGTGAAGAGCGCTTCCGAGTCCTTGATGTGCATGCGGATGCAGCCGTGCGACGCGTTGCTCCCGATGGACGAGTCCTCCGGCGTGCCGTGGATGAGGATGCCGTCCGCGTTCAGCGCCATCGCGCGAGTACCGAGCGGGTTGTTCGGCCCGGGGCCGATCGTCTCCGGCATGCTCACCGACCACGGATCGTGCGGGTTGTACCAGGTCGGGTACTCCTCTTTGTCCACGACCTTGAAGGTCCCGAGCGGCGTTGGATACCCGCCGGTCCCCGTCGCGACGTCGAACTGCTTCACGAGCTTGTCCTTGTTGTAGAGCTTCAGCGTGTTGTCGGTCGTGCTGATGACGATCACCTTCGAGAACGAGTTCGCTTGGATCGTCGCCGGGATGATGTGCACCGGCAGCTGGATGCCCTTCGCGCCACGCGCGAGCGAGCTCTTGATCGCCTTGATCGCCTCGTCCTGCGAGAGCTGACGACCAACCTGATCGGGAACGATCGTCAGCTTGTCGCCGACGACCTTCAGTTGCGCATCGACCGGATAGCGATTCACCTTCTGCACGAAGGAGTTCGCGAAGCGGCGCACGGCGGCGTCATCGAAATTGAGGCGAAGCGGCGCGTCACCGGCGATCCCCGCCGCACGTCGCCAGATTCGCTCGAGCACGGGCGTCCTGCGCTGCTCCGCGAGTATCTCGCGCGCGACGATCTTCACGTCGACGCGGAAGCCCATGTCCCACGGCGACGCTTGCGTGTGAAGCGCCGGACCGTCGATGACAACCGGACGATGCAACGGAACGACGAATCGTTCGTGCAGGATCTGTTCGGCTTCCAAGACCGTGCGGCTCCCGATCAGCTGACCGCCGATGCGCGTGCCCGGGAAGTAGTGCGTCGCGCTCATCCGGTCGTAGCCGTACGCACCGCCACACACGAGCAGGACGAGACACGCGAGCACGATCCACCGCGCGCGCGTGCGCGACTTCGGCGGCGGCGGCGCCAGAACCGGCGCCGCGACGTCGTGGAGCAGCGACTCCATGACGGCGGACGGCCGACGACGCCTGAGGCTCAGAGCCACTCGTGTCCCCTCATGTCCCTCGGTGTTGCGTAATGTGCACAACTGTACCGTCCGGTACCGTTGTGCCGGAAATCCATGGACACACAAGCCACATACCTGTGCCCACGACTCATTACACCGCGCGAGTCCATAGCCCCGGCCGTGCTCCGGATCTCGGGTGGGCGCGTCACCGGCGTCGGCCGTCCGTCCCGGCACGACACGAGCCCCACGGCGCTCGGCGGGACCGTCGTCCCCGGCCTCGTCGACCTGCAGGTCAACGGTTACGGGCGGTGGCCGGTCCTGCGGAGCACGCCGGACGACATCACGGCGATCGGCGTCGCGCTCGCCGCCGAGGGGGTGACCGCGTGGTGCCCGACGATCGTCTCGTCCCGCGAGGAGGAGCGGCTCGCCGCGCTCGACTCGGTGGCCGCGTCGGAGCGTTCGGGCGCGCGCGTCCTTGGCGTCCACCTCGAGGGTCCGTGGATCTCGCGCGTGCGCAAGGGCGCGCATGACGAGAGCGTGCTCGAAGCCCCGACCCACGATGCCGTCGCACGGAGCCTCCGTCAGCATCCTGGCCTCGTCCGGATCGTCACGCTCGCGCCCGAGCTCCGCGGCGGGATCGATGCGATCAAGCAGATCCTCGAAACGGGAGCCGTCGCCTCGATCGGACACAGCGATGCGACCTTCGACGAGGCGACGTCGGCGATCGATGCCGGCGCGCGCATGGCCACGCATCTGTTCAACGCGATGCGCGGCCTTCATCATCGGGAGCCGGGGATCGCAGGCGCGGTGCTCACCGATCCGCGCATCGTCGCCGGACTGATCTCCGACGGGCAGCACGTCGATCCCGCGATGGTCGTGCTCGCCTTCCGAGCGAAAACGGCTGGTCGCATCGCGATGGTTTCCGACGTCGTTCCGCGTGAATACGCCAACACGTCGAGCGGTATGCCGCGAACGCCGGACGGAGCACTCGCCGGCGCACTCGCATCCCTCTCGGAAGGTGTACGCGTGGCCGTTGCGGCGGGCGTCGCGTTCGAGGACGCGTTGCAAGCCGCGACGCTGACGCCGTCACTGCTGATCGGCGCGCACACCGGACGCATCGAGGCGGGCGCACCCGCCGACTTCGTCGTGCTGGACGACGCGCTTCGTCCGGTCGAAACCTATGTGGCAGGCGAACGGGTGTGGGGAGCCACGGCGTAGCGGAGCGGAGCCGCCGAGCGCCACGGCGTAGCGGAGCGGAGCCGCCGAGCGCCACGGCGTAGCGGAGCGGAGCCGCCGAGCGCCACGGCGTAGCAGAGCGGAGCCGCCGAGCGCCACGGCGTAGCAGAGCGGAGCCGCCGAGCGCCACGGCGTAGCAGAGCGGAGCCGCCGAGCGCCACGGCGTAGCAGAGCGGAGCCGCCGAGCGGTAGAACAGGGCGTGACCGACAAGCTTGCGATCGACGGCGGGACGCCCGTCCGCACGGAGCGGCTCCCGCTCGGACGCGGGATCGCCGTCCTCGGTGACGAGGAACGCGCGGCCGTCCTCGAGGTTCTCGACTCGCGTTCGCTCTTCCGCTACTACGGACCGCGCCTGCTCCGCAAGGTCGAAGCGTTCGAAGCGCGCCTGCGGGAGTTGCTCGGCGCGCCGCACGCCGTCGGTTTGTCGAGCGGGACGGCCGCGCTCCGCGCCGGACTCGCCGCGCTCGGCGTCGGCTGCGGCGACGAGGTCATCGTCCCCTCCTTCACGTTCATCGCAACGGTCAATGCGGTGATCGCCGCCGGCGCCGTGCCCGTCTTCTGCGAGGTGGACGCATCACTGGGGGCCGATCCGAACGACGTCGACGCCAAGATCACGGAGCGCACCGCCGCGATCATGCCCGTGCACCTCGAGAACCAGGCCTGCGACATGGACGCACTGGCGGCGGTCGCGCGGCGCCGGGGCGTCGCGGTGATCGAAGACGCCTGCCAAGCCATCGGCGCCTCCTATAAAGGAAAGGCGCTCGGCACGATCGGCGACTGCGGCGCGTTCTCGCTCCAACTCGAGAAGAACATCACGTCGGGCGAGGGCGGCGCGCTCGTGACGCCGGACGACACGCTCTACGTCCGCGCGGCGCGCTACTCCGACCAGGGTGGGCAGTTCGTGACGAGCTATGGCGTCGAACGTGGGAGCGAGTTCGCCGAACCGTTCGCCGGCGAGAACCTGCGTATGACGGAGATCGCCGGCGCGATCGCCGACGAGCAACTGCGCAAGCTGCCGCAGATCATCGAGGCGTTCCGCTCGAACAAACGCAAGATCCTCGAGGGCGTCGGCGACGTCGACGGACTCGAGCTCCGCGGTACGCACGATGCCGACGGCGACGGTGGTTCGTCCATCACGTGGTTCGCGCCTTCGAAGTCCACAGCACAACGCTTCGTCGCGGCATTGCGCGCCGAAGGGATCCCGTCCGCGCAGATGTACAACGGGGAGCCCGTCTACGCGACGCCGGCGATCCTTGCGAAACGCACGGCAACGAACAAGGGCGGGCCGTGGCATTGCGCCGAGCACCCGACGGACGTCGAGTACCGGATCGGTATGTGTCCGCGGACGGAAGAACTCGTCGCGCGGTCCTTCGTGGTCGGGAACGGCGCGCGCTTCTCGCCGTCCGACTGCGAGGACGTCGCGGCGGCGGTCCGCAAGGTCGCGTCTGCCCTGCTGTGAGAATCGCGATCATCGGCTGCGGTGCGATCGCGCGACGTTCGCACCTCCCGGCCTTCAAACAGCTCGAGGGTGTCGACGTCGTCGCGTTCGCTTCGCGCTCGTTGTCGTCGGCCGAAGCTGCTGCGTCCGAGTACGGGAGCGGTGACGTCTACGACGACTGGCGCAAGGTCATCGATCTCGACGTCGACGCGATCGACATCTGCAGCCCGAACGTTCACCACGTCGACCAAGCGGTCGCTGCCGCAGAAGCCGGCAAGCACGTACTCGTCGAGAAGCCGATGGCGTGCACGCTCGACGAAGCGAACGACATGCTCGAAGCGGCGAACGACTCGGCGATCGTCATGCACATCGCGCACAACCTGCGCTACGTCCCGACGCTCGTCGCCGCACGCGACAACGTCGCGCGACTCGGACAGATCGTCGGCGTGCGCGCCGCGTTCGGACATGCGGGCCCGCGCTTCTGGGCCCCCGACTCGACGTGGTTCTTCGACAAGGCGCTGTCCGGCGGCGGCGCGTTGATCGACCTCGGCGTCCACGCCATCGACTTCGTCCGTTTCGTCACGGGCCTCGAGGCGACGCACGTCGCCGCGATGCTCTTCGGCAACGAACCCGTCGAGGACGCCGCGCAGCTCACGATGCGCTACGAGAGCGGAGGTGCTATCGGGTCGCTCCACGCGAGCTGGGTGGCTCGTCCGGCCCCCGACTTCGGTCTCACGATCTTCGGAACGGACGGGACGATGCACCTCGACGCGCGTACACCGCTGACCTTCCGAGCCGCGGACGGGGAAAAGATCGAGATCCCTCTGCCGGACGCAGCATCGAGTCCGTACGAGGACTTCGTACTCGCGGCCTCCGGCGGTACGCCGAAGGGAACACCCGCGACGGCGATCGACGGTCGGGCGGCGGTCGCGATCATCTCCGCCGCGTACGAAGCGGCAGCGACCGGACGCACCGTGGAGGTTGTCAGGTGAAAGCAGGGTTCGGCACCGCCGAAATCACGCCCGCACCGCCGGTGTGGCTCGCCGGCTTCGGCGCGCGCACCAAGGCCGCCGAGGAGGTCGCCGAACCGCTCGAAGCGCGAGCGCTCTACCTCGACGATGGCGACACCAAGCTTTGCCTGATCGTCTGCGACCTGCTCGGGATGTCGCACGATATCTCGCGTCCGATCCGTGAGCATGTCGCGTCCGCACTGTCGCTCGGCATGGAACACGTGATGATCGCATGCACGCACACGCATCATGGACCGAGCGCGATGGCGGGGACCGACCGACTCGGCTGGCCGACGCCCGACGGCTACATCGCGCTGCTACGCGACGGTTGCGTGGAGTCCGCCGAGCACGCTCGCGACAACGCAACCGATGCAAGATTGAGGTTCGGAAGGTTCCCGCTCCCCGACGGCTTCGGATTCAACCGCCGCGGGAGCGCGTACGACTCACCGACGTTCTCGATCCTTCGCCTCGATCCCGGCGGCGTCGTCGCGAACATCGGCATCCACCCCGTGCTGCTCGGCCCGGAGTGGTACGCCGTATCGACCGACTGGGTCGCGAGCTTCCGGACGGAGCTCGAATGCGAGGCCGGCGGCACCGCCATCGAACTCACCGGCGCGCTCGGCGACATCAATCCCGTGCCGCGCGCCGGTGACATGGGCGACAACAGCTATGAGCCGTGGGCGACGCTCGACGAAACGGTCGCGTTCGGCAAACGACTGGGACAAGCGGTGATCGCGAGACTGGACGAGACCGAGCCGCTCGACGGACCACTGCGGATCGTCCGGCACGAAACGATCGACGCTCCCGTGGGCGGGACGGGCCTCGCCGCTCTCACCGGCGAAGCCTCGATGCCCGTCGAGTTCCTCGAGTGGTCGGTCGGCGATGTCCGCGTGGTGTCGCTGCCGGGCGAAGCGTTCCACGCGCTCGGACGAGAAGTGAGTCGAGGACGGAACGATCGCGCGCTTCTCGCGGGGCTCGCACCGTGGCACGGCTATCTACCGGTGCCGTGGGGCGACGGCTACGAAGAAGGCGTGAGCTTCGGCCCGGACTTCGTCGCCGCGATCCGCAACAAGCTCTTAGAGGTTCCGCTGTAGCGCGCGGCGCATCAGCATGTCGGTGAGGTTGTCGCCGACGACGGTCGTCGCCTCGTGCGCGGTCGACTCCTTCCCGCGCTGCTGGAAGACCGGATACACCGCCTGCCTGATGCCGAACACCTGCTGCTCGGACAGCCGCGCGCGCGTCCACAACACGCCGCCGGCCATCCCACGGGGGCCTGAACGGTAGCCACGGTCGAGGATGTCGAGGCCCATCAGCATCGCCTGCGCCTCGCGTTCCCACGCCTGCAGCCACGGTTCGATCTCGGCGATCACGTCCTCACCGAGGCCCTTTCGTACACCGCCCTCGAGGTACGTCCGGAGCGCCTTCGTGTCGTCGAGCATCGCGACCAGCTCGTCCGACGGTCCCGGATGCGACACCCACGACCGCGACGCGCGCGCGAACGCTTCGATGCCTGTGATCTCTCCAAGCGCCGCACGCCAGACGGTCTCCTTGTCCGTTGTTGGGTCCTGCCAGAACGCAGCGCCGGACGCGATCCCGATGCGCGACGCGATCGGTTGCTGCATCGTGTTCAACAGCACGCCGGACGAAACACCCGGCAGCGCCGCATCACGCTCCGGGTACGGACCCATGTGCAACACGCCCGCCATCGCGCCGTCGTTCACCGGGAAGTTCTCCCAGAGAAGGAGCTTGCGTCCGACGGCTTCGCCGATGCGTGCCGCCAGCTCTGCGGTGATGTCGAGGGGAACGACGTACGGGCCCGTCCATGCGACGAGCATCTCGTCCGGCGTTTCGCGGCATAGTGCTTCGAGATACGACGTGGCTTCGCCGATCGCGTAATCCGTACCGACGGTCCACCAGCGCACGCCGTCGATGGCCTTGACCGCGGCGGCGTTCGCGCGTCCATGCGTCTCGCCGAGATCTGCGCCGCCGGGAGGGACGTCGTCCCACAGGATCGCCATCGCGTCGCAGCCGATCGCGCGCAGCGACTTCAGTTTCAGGGTCAGCGCGTCCTCGTCACCGGCCGACCAGTCGAGGCCCGGCGAGATCGTGTAGCAGAAGTCGACGCCGACCTTGCGTCCGTGCGCGATGAGGTCGGCGAAGGCATCCATGTCGTCGGCCGGATGCATCTCGCGCCACTTGTCGCGGTGGTACGGATCGTCCTTCGGCGCATAGGCGAAGAGGTCGAGCCCCTTCGTCGCCATCCACGACATGTGCTCGCGACGTGCGTGGTGCGAGAGCGGAACGCCGTAATACCCCTCGATGCTCCCGATCACGAGGTTCCCGCTCCGCTTCGCTCCGCGGCCAGCAAGTTAAGCGGTTCGTCCGGTCACACCGAGCAGACGCTGATAGGCCGGCGCGTCATCCGCCACGGGAACGCGCGGCTTGAACATCCCCGGCACGCCCTCGGGCGGTAGACCGCCGATCATGCCGAGCGCGGCTTCGGCGAGGTCGTCGGGGATCGCCGGGTCCTGCCCCGTGGCGAGCGCGATGTCCGCGCCGTGGACGGCCGTGTCCGCGATCGCGATGCCGAGCGCGCGTTCCGTGCCTTCAGGCGCTCCGCGAAATGCGGCAAGTGTTGCCTTCCGGCCGTCCTCGAACTGCTTCGCGGGATCGCCGGACAGCAACTCGGGAGGCGGACCCTGCGGCGGTGCGATCTGCTCGCCGCGCGCCGCACCCTGGAACATCTGATGGCCATGCAGGAGGTGATTGATGATGTCCTTCACCTTCCATTCGTCACAGCCCGTCGCGGCTTCGAGCTTGTCTTTCGCGCCGGCGATCTTCGAACCGGTCCACGCACTCGCGCGGTCGTAGAGATCGAGCAGATCGGCCATCATCCCTCCTTCGGTTTCGGCTCCTGCAACAGGCATGTCCCCTGTGCCACACAGACCAAACGCTCTCCATTCGTCACATCGATCCGGACGACGCTCGTCCGCTTCGTCATCGCGACGATCGTCGCCTCGGCCCGGAGCCTCCCTTCGCGGATCGGGGCGAGGTTGTTGATCTTGTACTCCGTCGTGGCCGCCCACCATCCGCGCGGCATCACGGGGTACATCACCGAGCCGAGGACGTGATCCACCAGCACGGCGACGACACCTCCGTGCAGATTGCCGAACGGTGTCAGGAGCTCCGTCCGGACATCCATCTCGCCGACGAGTTTCCCGGGCGAGGCCTCCGTGAAGGTGATCCCGAGGAAGTCCGGCAGCGCGGTGTGTGACCGCATGTTGATGAACGAGTCAACGATCCGCTCGTCGTAGTTCTCGAAGGTCGGGGCCGCCATGAGCAGCCGAAACCCTACCAATGCGACGTTTCTCCTCGCTCGCCGGTGGAAACAAACAGATGTTGCCCCAACCAAGGAGGGATCCGTGAAGCGATCCTTTGCCGTACCACTGGTCGTCGCCTTGGCGCTCATGGCGTACATACCGGCGGCGTTCGCCGCGTCGACGTTCTACGTGAACGACAACAACTGTCCGGGTCCGGGAACGGGCACAAAGGTCGACCCTTTCTGCACGATCTCTGAGGCGGTCACCGCGGCTGCGTCCGGGGACACGATCATCGTCCGCGCCGGGGACTACCGGGAGACCGTGTCGGTCACGAAGTCTCTGACCTTCCGTGGCGCGCAGGCGGGAGTCACGGCAGTGAAAGGCCGCACGAAGGCTTCGAAGGAATCGACCGTCGACAACCCGAGCGGTACGGGTGGCTTCGACCTGAAAGCCGACAACGTCACGATCAACGGCTTCACGATCGAAGGGCAGTTCGACACCGCCCCAACGTCACTCGCATCGGGTATCCGGACGAGCAACGTGCACTCCGGCTACCACATCATGAACAACATCATCCGAGACAACGTCGCCGGCTTGTACCTGAACACCAACACCGCGAATCCCAACTCGGTCACGGGTAACCGTTTCCACGCGAACAACGAGGCCGGAAGCGGGAGCGGTGACGCGATCGAGTCCGATCAGGGTCTGCACAACGTGACGATCAGCAAGAACTTCTTCTCCGGGAACGCAAGTGCCGCGGTCGTCCTCTCGGACAGCCTCCCGTTCACGAACGACGGGATCCAGTTCCTCAAGAACCGCAGCGACAGCCCGGTCCTGCTGTACAACACGTCGGCTTCTTCGGTGTTCAAGAACACGTTCGCCAGGGACGTCGGGTCGGCGGTCTTCCTCGGCGGCGGTGACTCCAACGTGACCATCACGAAGAACGCCATCCACACGCCGGTCTTCGCTGGGGTCCGGCTCGCCGATAGCCCCACCATCCCGAACACGTCGATAACCATCAGCAGGAACGCCATCTCCGGCGCCGGCTTCTACGGCATCCACATCGGCACGAGCTCACTGTCCGGAGGGACCATCGCCCGCAACACGGTGACCGGTTCCGACCCGGAGGGGATCCTCACTGAGACCGGCAACACCGGAAACACGTTCTCGAACAACACGGTGACGAAGAGCAAGTCGTTCGACATCGAGGACGACTCCACGGGGAACACGTACACGAACAACACGTGTGGCAGCTCGAGCCCATCGGGTCTCTGCAGCTGATCTCGAAGCACCACAGCACGAAAGGGGGCCGGATCCGTCCGGCCCCCTTTCCTTTTCTGCTAAAGTTCTCAGCGCAGATGCTTTAGGTTCGACCGACCGCGCCGGCGCCGACGTCCCAACGGGGACCGCCATTGCCGTGCGCGGTTTTCTTTTCCCCCAAAAACCAAGCAAGGAGGGTTGACGATGTATGCCATAGAAGCAACAGGCCTCAAGAAGGGCTTCAAGAACAAGTCCCGCGATAGCTCTGAGCCGTCGTGGACGCAGGCCGTCGACGGCGTCGATCTTTGCGTCGAGGAAGGCGACATCGTCGCGCTCCTCGGCCCGAACGGCGCCGGCAAGACGACGACGCTGATGATGCTGCTCGGCGTGACGGAGCCGGACGAAGGCACGGTCTCGCTCCTCGGCCACCGGTTCCCCGAGGGCCGTGTCCCGGCCCTCGAGCAGACGAATTTCACGGCGTCCTACATCGGCCTGCCGTACAAGGTGCGCGTCCGCGAGATCCTGGACGTCTTCCGAACGCTCTACGGTGCGTCGCGCAAGCGGACGGACGAGGTCGCGGAGATGCTGCGTATCGGCGAGTTCGGGGACCGGTTCACATCGCAGCTGTCGTCCGGTCAGCGGACGCTCGTCGGTCTCGCGAAGTCGCTGCTCAGTGAGCCGCGGCTGCTCGTGCTGGACGAACCGACGGCCTCGCTCGACCCGGAGGTCTCCGAGCGCGTCCGACAGGTGATCCGCGACGAGCACGCGAGCCGGAAGTTCACGCTGCTCGTGACGTCACACAACATGGCCGACATCGAACGGCTCTGTCGTCGTGTCGTCTTCATCGCGAAAGGCAAGGTCGTGGCGGACGGATCACCGTCCGAGATCCACGCGAAGTACGAGACGACCGACATGGAAGCCACATTCCTGAAGATCGCACGAGGAGTTGAGACATGACAGAACTAGCGCTTCACGAGGTACATACGCAGGCGGGACCCCGTGCCGGGTCTCGCCGCCGCATGTGGGCGTTGTACAAGCGTCACGCCTACGAGCTGCGTCATTCGATCCCTGGTCTCGTCGACATGCTCTTCTGGCCGGCGATGGACCTGTTGCTCTGGGGTCTGCTGACGCGCTACATGGTGCTGTCGCAGGTGCACATCCCGCAGGCGTTCGGGTTCTTGATCGGCGGGGTGCTTCTCTGGGACTTCGTCTTCCGATCGAACCTGGGGATCGGGATCACGTTCCTCGACGACACGTCGTGGACGCAGAACATCCTGAACCTGATGGTCTCGCCGCTCCGTCCGAGCGAGTACATCGCGGCGGCGGCGGCGTGGTCGATGACGAAGGTGCTCGTCGGATGGTCCCTCATGGTGTTCTTCGCGTGGGGCGTGTTCCACTTCGCGCTCTTCCACGTCGGGTTCCCCTTGGTGTTCTTCGCCGCCGCGTTGATGACCTTCGGCACGGCGGTCGGGATGATCGTGCTCGGCATCATCCTGCGGTTCGGTCCCGGCGCGGACATCCTCGCGTGGGGCCTTGCGGTGATCCTGATGCCGATCTCGGCCGTGTTCTATCCGGTGAGCGCGCTGCCGGGCTGGGCACAAGCGCTGGCGTCGGCGCTTCCGACGTCGCACATCTTCGAGGCGATGCGAACCGTGATTGCCGGAAGACCGGTGCCGTGGAACGCGTTGTACGCAGCCTTCGCGCTCGACGCGCTGTACCTGGCGCTCGGGCTCGCGTTCGCGAACGCGATGTTCAAGGTGCTGAAGAAGCGCGGCTACATCACGCGCTACATGACGTAAGCGGATCCGCGGAGCGTGGCCGACACTCGGGCCACGCTCCGCAACGCTTTACAGTGAACGGATGGCCAGGGTCGACTACGACAAACAGTCGAAGGACTACGACCGCGGACGAACCCTCCCGGACGAAACCCTCGCGACGTGGATGGTGGCCGCGCGCCGTCACACCGGCCCCGCCCACCGCGTCCTCGACCTCGGAGCAGGCACCGGACGATTCACCGCCGCACTCGCGGCCGCCTTCGACGCCGAGGTCGTCGCGATCGAACCGTCGAAAGGCATGCGCGACCATGCCGCGAGCAAGGATCTACGACTCGTGGGCGGGCGCGCGGAGGCGCTCCCACTCCAAGACGGCACGATCGATGTCGCGTGGCTCTCGAACGTGATCCATCACTTCGACGATCTCGCGCGGGCGGCGTCGGAACTCCGGCGAACGGTGAACGGCACCGTCCTCATCCGCGGCGCCTTCGGCGACACGGACGTCCCATCGCTCTTTCGCTTCTTCCCCGCATCGCGCGACGTCGTCCGGTCGTTCCCGCAGTCGGGCGCGACGATCGAGATCTTCCAAGCCGCCGGGTTCTCGTCCTTCTACAAGGAGCGGGTCACGGAGGTCGTCGCGAACAACCTCGCCGAGATGGTCCCCAAGGTCGCCTTGCGCGCGGACACCGCCCTCGAACTCATCTCGGACGATGAGTTCGCCGCCGGGCTCGCGCAGCTCGAGCAGGCCGCGGCCACGGAGACGGATCCCGTGACCGTCCCCGTGGATCTGCTCGTGATCAACTAGGCATCACGGAAGGCGGGATCCAGCCGCAGAGCGCGGTCGCGGTGGTACTCCGAGTCGAGCAGCAGCACGCGGTTCGTCGTCGCCCGCTTGAAGTACAGGTGTGCGTCGTGTTCCCACGTGAACCCGATCCCGCCGTGCAGCTGGATGCACTCGCCGGTCACGGAGTGCGCCGCATCGAGGCAGTACGCCATCGCAACCGACGCGGCGAATGCTGCGTCCGGCAAGCCGTTCGCGAGCGCGTACGCGGCGTAGTACGCGGCCGAACGTGACGACTCGGTGTGCACGAGCATGTCCGCACACTTGTGTTGCACGGCCTGGAACACACCGATCGGACGCCCGAACGCTTCGCGGTCCTTGACGTACTGCACGGTCGTGTCGAGTGCCCACTGCATCAAGCCGACGAGCTCGGCGCAGAGATACGCCGCTTGCAGGTCGACCGCTCGCGCCTCGTCCCCGTAATGCAGCTCCGCGGACGGACCGAGCTCGCGGCCCGAACTCTTCAGCTCGATCGATCCCGTTCGTCTCGTCCCGTCGACGCTGGGCTGCGGCGTCACGTCGACCTCGCTCCGGTCGAACCATCGCGCGGTGTCGCCGCCAGCGACGACGAACCCGTCCGCGATCTGTGCGTCGACGACGCTCGCGAGGTTCCACGCGACGGTCGCGCGCTTCGTCCCGTCGATCAACGGCGCGATGAGATCGTCCGCGCCCAGCGCGACGAGCGCGGGGACGGCGAGGCATGCCGTCGAGAAGAACGGACCGGGAGCGCAGTGGTAACCGAGCTGTTCGCACACGACGGCCTGCTCGATCGGACCATAGCCGACGCCGCCGAGCGATTCGTCCACGGCGAGGCCGAGCCAGCCGAGTTCCGCCATCTTCTTGTGCAGCTCGGGCGAGTCACCGTCCGGTGAGTCGAAGGCCGTGCGAACGACCGTCGACGAGACCTCCTTGGTGAGGAAGTCGCGCGCGGCCGACTGCAACGCCCGCTGATCGGTGTCCAGTCTGAAGTCCATCTAGTTCCTCCCTCCCCGCGGCAGCCCGAGGACGCGCTCCGCCAGGATGTTGCGCTGGATCTCCGAGGTCCCCGTGTAGATCGTCGCGGCTCGCGCGCCGAGGTATTCCGTGAGCCACGTCCCCGGGTGCAGCCCTGCCGGGCCGAGGATGTCCATCGCGAGCTCCGTCGCCCGGACGTACCACTCCGACCAGTAGAGCTTCCCCATCGACGATTCCGGGCCCGGCGGCTCACCGTGCAGCAGCGGCGACATCGCGCGCTCGGAGTTGTGACGGAGCAGCTCCACTTCGACGAGGAGCTTGCCGAGCCGCTGGCGGATGAATGGATCGTCGATCGCGTGACCGCCGTTCCGTTCCGTCTTCTCGGCGAGCCGGCGGAGGTCCGTCATCATCTCGCGGTAGCGGACGGCTGTGCCGAGGATGTTCCCGCCCCGCTCGAACATCAGCGTCGTCATCGCGACGCGCCAGCCGTCGTTCAGCGAACCGACGAGCATGCTTGCAGGAGTTCGCGCGTTGGTGAAGAACACCTCGCCGAACCCCGTCGTCCCGGTGATCTGCTTGATCGGACGAACCTCGACGCCGGGCTGGTGCATGTCGCAGAGGATGTAGCTGATCCCCTGGTGCTTCGGCGCGTCGGGGTCCGTCCGGCAGAGGACGAAGATCCAATCGCCGAACGGTGCGAGCGTCGTCCAGATCTTCTGGCCGTTGATCACAAACTCATCACCCACGAGCTCGGCCTTCGTCTGCAGGCCGGCGAGGTCCGAGCCCGCGTTCGGCTCGGAGTAGCCCTGGCACCAGATCTCGTCCGCCGTGAGGATGTTCTTGAGGAAGCGGGTCTTCTGCGCGTCCGTCCCATGCGTGATCAGGGTCGGCCCGACCAGGTTCAGCCCGAGGCCGTTGACGGGTGCCGGCGCGCCCGCGCGCGCGTACTCCTCGTTGAAGATGACCTGCTCGACGAGGGTTCGTCCGCCGCCGCCGTATTCAGTCGGCCAGTGCATCGCGAGGTAGCCGGCTTCGCCGAGCGTGCGCTGCCAGTCGCGCCGGAACGCGAACGACTCGGGTGAATCGTCGAACTCCTCGACGTCACCTTCCGGTCCGCCCGTCGGCACGTTCGCTGTTAACCACTCACGCACCTCTGCGCGAAAGGCTTCTTCTTCAGGACTCCATGTGAGATCCAAAGGCCCTCCCTGTTGTCGACACCGAACATGCTCCGGCCCCCCGACTGCACGGTCAAGATGACACGAGATCGTCACGGATCGAAACACCCTGGTCAGCGCGGTACGTGCAGGTCGGGGGCCTTGTTCGCAGGACAACGCGCTGATTGAATGAACTGTCTAGGGAAGTACCAACGGGACACGGGGGAGGTGTCGCCGATGGACCATCGAAACGGGGGCCGGACAGCTCAGCCGCCCGGTCCCAACTGCACCTGAAGCGTTCACGTCGTCTTCACCGTCCGGACAGGCTTTCAACGCAAGCGAGGAGGTCAACTGTGACCGTGCTCGAAGTCCGCGACAAGCTGGAGCTTCCGATGCTCCTCCGCGTCGGCGTCGGCGCAACGCCGATCGACTGCGAGTTCATCGACGATTGCGGTGACGCCTACCTCTGGGAAGAACTCGACGAACTCTTCTCGGTTCGATTGACAGCGCTCTGATGCAACGACTCTCTCCGCTCGATGCGAGCTTCCTGTATCTCGAGAACGAGCGCACACCGATGCACATCTCGTCGCTCGCGATCTACGACGGTCCGCCGCCCGCGGACGAAGAGCTCGTCGAGATGCTCGACCGCCGCATGCCGCTCGTGCCGCGCTTCCGCGACAGGCTCGTGCGCGTGCCGGGCGGTGGGCACCGTCCGGTGTGGGTGAACGACCACGACTTCGACATCCGCGCGCACGTCCAGCGCGTGCGCGTACCGGCGCCGAAGGACAACGAGTTGATGAGCATCGTCGGACGCTTGCTCTCGCAACCTCTCTGCCGGACGCGGCCGCTGTGGGAGATGTGGTTGATCGAAGGGTTGCGCGACGAACGGTTCGCCGTTCTCTCGAAGACGCACCACAGCTTGTGGGACGGCGTTTCCGGCGTCGACCTCCACGCCGTCCTGCTGGACGCCACACCGAACGGAGCCGCCGACGGCGAGCTCGACCTCGGCTGGGAGGAAGTCGAGCGTGTTCCGTCCGGTGCAGAACTCGTCGCCGGCGCGATCCAGGACCGCGCACGCGAGTCGCGAGTGGTTGCCGCGAGCGTTTTGCGTGCGGCGCGCGATCCGCGCCGCACGATCCGTGAAGCGACGTCGCTCCTGCGCAGCACGACGGAACTCGCGCGAACGCTCGTCCGTCCGGCCCCCAGGACCCCGCTTAATCGTCCGATCGGGTCCCGCCGTCGTTACGCGACCGCGGACGGATCGCTCTCAGAAGTGAAACGCCTCAAGGAGAAGCTCGGCGCGACGGTCAACGACGCGATCCTCGCCGCCGTTGCCGGCGGCATGCGCGAGTGGTGCGCAGCGCGCGGCCGTCGTCCGAAGGACATGCGCGTGATGGTGCCGGTGTCGGTCCGCACCGCGGACGACGATTCGCTCGGCAACCGTGTGGCGATGGTCGTCGTGCCACTCCCGGTCTCCGAGCCGGATGCCATCGGCCGTGTCGAACGCGTGCACGAGGTCATGCAGGAAGCGAAGGAGTCGGGACAGGTCGCGGCCGGTGACGCGATCGTCCGGATGGCGTCGATGCTCCCGCCGGCCGGCATCGCGGCCGTGACGCAACTGCAGTCGCGCTTCCGCGCGTTCAACCTGCTCGTCACGAACATCCCCGGCCCCCAGTTCCCGCTGTACCTCCTCGGGCGCCGCCTGCGCGGCCTCTACCCGCAAGCGCCCCTCGCGGCGAACCAGGGCCTCGCCATCGCAGCGCTCACCTACAACGGACAGATCGGATTCGGCATCCTCGGCGACCACGAACTCGTGCCCGAAGTCGATGTGATCGCGAAGGGCATCGAGCGCTCGCTGGACGACTTGAGTTGGGACGAACCGCCGCAGCGCATCGTGCGATCCGTGCGCGAGCTGTCCCTGGCTACGACCTAGAGCTTCACCGGTTCACCGCCGCGCTCCGCCGAGGCGTAGCACGCATCGACGAGGCGGTGCGCGGCGAAGGCGTCGTCAACGCCGGGTGAGCCGCTCGTTCCGTTGGACACAGCCGACAGGAACCGGCGGCTCGCCTCGGCGTAGAGGCCAAGGCTCTTCCGCACGACGTCCGGGACGGGTATCTCGTCGGTCCACGCCGGCAGCGGACATTCGAGGACCTCGGTCCCCGCCGACGTCTGCACGTGCAAGGGTCCGGTGTTGTCGTCCTCCGTCCAGAGCAGACCCTGTTCGCAGAAGACCTCGAGGCGCCTCGTCGACGGACGCGTCAGCACCTGATGCCAGATCGACAACAGGTCCGCCGTCTTGCCGTCGTCGAATCCGAACGTCACCGTCGCGAGGTCCTCGATCCCTGGATAGCCGAAGAACGACGACGTGCGGCACGACACGCCGGACGGATCACCGAGCAACCACCGCAGGAGATCGATGTCGTGGATCGAATGTTCGATGAGCGTCCCGCCGCCGGCGATCTCGCGGTCAGCTCGCCACGTCGACGCGTATTGGCCCTGGTTCGGGAAGAACTGGTCGTCGCGGAGCGACACGGCGATCGGACGTCCGTACGCACCGCCGGCGATCCGTCGCTGGAGCTCCTCGAAGACGGGAGCGGCCCGCAGGACGAGACCGACCTGGTGGTGCACCGTCCGGAGGCGCTCTGCGACCTCGCGGGCTTCGGCGAGGTTCGGTGCGAGCGGCTTCTCGCAGAAGATCGCGAGTCCGCGCGAGGCCGCGGCATCGACGACCTCGCGATGCTGCGCCGTCGGCGTGCACACGTAGACGACGTCGACGCTGTCGAGGACGTCGTCGAGCGCGCACACCGCGGCGTCGTGCGGCGAGGCGAGTCCGGCGGCGCGCTCGGCGTCCGCGTCACAGACCGCGACGACGGACACATCGACGACACCCGTCTTGCGCAGCGCCCAGAGCGCCCAGCTGTGGACGTTTCCGATGAAGCCGCACCCGACGAGGCCGACGCGCACTTACTCGGACGGAGGTGATGCGGGCGCCGGTGGCGCCGGGGGTGGAGGTGGAGGTGGATCGTCGTGGTGCCAGTGGCGGTAGTTGTATCGGGATCTGCGCCGTCCGCCGCCGGTGATGATCGCGATACCGACGGCGACGAGCACGATCGGCCACACGTAGTTCCCGGAGAGCGCGAGCACACCGAGCCGGTCGAGCAGGAACAGCACGCCGAGAACGATGAACACGATGCCCGCGAGGAGCGACGAGAAGTTGAACTCACGCATGATCGTGCACCACCTGGATCGAACCGGCGCCGGCGCGCAGGTGCAGGACGAACCTCGTCCGGCCGGGATAGCTGATGTTGACGAGATCGTTCGTGCTGATGCCGGATGAGTGCTGTCCGAAGATGTCGAGATTCCCGACGGCCGACCGCGCGTCGACGCTCACGGCCATACCTGAGGGAACGATGACCTCGAGGCGTCCGGTCCCGACGCGGCCGGAGATCCGGTACGTCTCACCGTTGTGCGGCAACGCCGTGAGATCGACCACGAGGTTGCCGGCACCGACGCTGTACGGATGGATGTCGGCCGCGGTCAGCGGACGCTGCGCCGACGAACCGCTGACCGGCTGCGCGTGCATCGTCCGGTTGTGCATGCCGGTGTCACCCGCGAGCACCGCTGTGAGGACGATGCCCGCGATCAACAACGGCACGTGCATCCCGCGTGGCGAACCGGCCACGAGCGCGACACCGATCCCGATGAGCGCGATGGGCGCGATGATGTTCGAGTCGAAGTGGACGATCCCCGCGGTCTGCAGCAGCCAGCCGATGCCGAGGACGACGAGCACCGCGCCGGCGACGATGCGTGCCGACCACATCACGATCGGGTCCCGCGAACGAGCAGGTACACCCCGACGGCGACCAGCGCGATCGGCCAGATCACGCGCGACGCGAAGAGACCGGGGATCACCGCACCGAGGAGCCACAGCCCGCCGAGGCCGATCAGTACGGCACCGGCGATGAAGCGGAGCGTCTCCGGGTTCCCGGTACGGTGCGATCCGGCCGGCATCTCGCCGGGCCGGCCTTCGGGGATGATCAACCACGCGACGACGTAGGCGACCACCGCCGCACCGCCGGTGAAAGCGAGCACGACCGCGGCGACGCGCACGATGACCGGATCGACGCCGAGGTAGTACGCGAGGCCACCGCAAACGCCGGCGATCATGCGATCGTCGCGACTGCGCCGGAGCTGATGGATGATGGGCGGCGGCGGAACCTGCGGCGGCCGACCGGCCTCGTCCGTCATGGTTAGAGCGTAGCGACCTCACACGGAAGGAGCACAGATGATCGTTGCCTTCAGCGTCACGCCCGTCGGGACGGCCTCGCCGTCCGTGGCCGACGACGTCGCCGAGGCCGTCCGGGTCGTGCGGGCCTCCGGCCTTCCGAACCGGACGGACGCGATGTTCACGGAGGTCGAGGGCGAGTGGGACGACGTGATGTCCGTCGTGAAGGGGGCCGTCGATGCGGTACTGCAGCGGTGCGAGCGAGTGAGCCTCGTCCTGAAGGCGGACGTCCGCCCGGGCGTGACGGGTGCGCTCGACGCGAAGGTCGCGGCGATCGAGGAGCGGCTCGCCTAAGAGGAATCGGCCACGCGGCAGGAATCGCCGGCGCAGACCTGCAGCCCGCGGAGCTTCGCCGCCCATCGCGCGACGAGGTCAGCAGGCGCCGAGTCGACGATGTTGTTGAGCTCGTACGGGTCGCGCTTCAGGTCGTAGAACTCCTTTTCCCCCGTGTCGTACTCGATGTACTTGTAACGCTTCGACTCGACGCCGAAGAACTTCGGGACGGCGTCCTCGAGTCCCCAGAAGTTCTCAAGCAAGAGTTGCTTCCGCCAGGCGACGTTCTGGCCGAGGAGCAGCGGCAGGAGCGAGCGCCCGTCGCGGTCGGATGAGATGCCAGACAGGTCGAGCATCGTCGGGAACAGGTCGATCATCGACGTGAGCTGGTCGATGTGCATCCCCGGCCGGATGCCCGGCCCCCGGATGAAGAGCGGCAGGTTCACGTCTTCCTCGTACGGAACCGACTTCTTGTCGGCGAACCGGTGCTCGCCCTGCATCCATCCGTTGTCGGACGACACGATGATGTATGTCTTGTCGAGCACGTGTTCGCGCCGCAGCTGATCGACGAGCTTCCCGAGCGCGTTGTCGTCGAATCGCATCTGTTGCAGCCGGTGTTCGTAGCGAAGCTTGATACCCAGGACGTCGCTCGCCGAGAGGCGATGCAGGGTCCGGACGTACCCCGGCTTGTCGGAAACGTCCGCTTCATTGAAGTTCGGGCTGTGGAACGACGGCGGCGCCGCGTCGTTGAACGTGTTCGGTGTGTCCGGCGGCGCGACGTACGGCGTGTGCGGCGCGAGCACGGGCAGGAACGCGAAGAACGGCTGATGGTGCACGTGCGAGATCCACTGCGACGCCAAATGATTGATGACCCCGTCCTCGTAGTCGTTCGGCTTGGTGCCGTAGTAACGCGCGACGCCGTCGTCGTTCGCTTGCCACTTCTGATACAGCTGCTCGAAGGTGCCGAACCAGCGGTCCCATCCCGGTGGGATGTGTCCCTTCGAGCGCGCGAAGGTGTATCCGTTCAGGTACTTGCCGATCAGGGCCGTCACGTACCCGCGCTCCTGCAGCTTCAGCGGAAGCGCGTCGGTCTCGTCGCCGTTCGCGAGGAACTGCTCGAACCCGCCGTGATACTTCACCGAGTCGGAGTACACGCCGTGGTTGTGCACGTACTCGCCGGTGAGCAAGCTCGCCCGGCTCGGACAGCAGAGCGACTGCGTCGCGTAGAACCGATCGAACGTCGCGCCGGCGTCCGCGACATCGCGCATCAAATGCGGCATCTGCGTCATGTCCGAACGGTCCGCGTCGTCGAACAAGACCAAGACGAAGTTCGGTGCGTGCGGGATCTCGGTCGGCGTGCCCCCGTAGACGAGCGGCGCGAAGACGAGCGCACAGATGAGCCACGCGACGGCGCGCGCCATTCAGATCTCGCTCGCTACGCGCCGACGCGCTCCGCGGTCGTGCATCGCTACGGCCGCGTCCCGGCGTGGACGAGCGTCTCGGCCGCAAGGCCCCCGAGATAGATGAAGCCACCGAGGACGAGGCCCAGCGCGAGCAGGACGAGGCCGAACCCCGTCGAGATCGAGTGCACCACGGGCAGGAACGCGCCGATCACCCATGCGAGCTGGAAGTACGCCTCGTAGCGAGCGAACGCGCGGCCCCACGACGTGTCCGGCGCATCGCGCTGGACGATGCTGTCGAATGCCGCCCGGCCGGCCGACGCGCCGAGCCCGAGCGTGAACGCGACCACGAGCGCTGCGGGTCGTCCCTGCGACCTGGCGCCCAGCAGCGCGGCGGCCGCCGGAACGGCGAGCGCCGTCACGAGCAAGGCCTCCTCGCGCAGGATGCGTCTGAGTCTGGGCGCGGCAACTGCGCCGAGGAACCCGCCGAGCGACGACACGCCGACGACAGCGCCGTAGAACCAGGCGGGCTCGTGCTGCCGCTTCAACGCGAATGCCAGCAGGAAGACGAGGAATCCGACGGAGCCGCGTAACGCCGCCATGGCGAAGGCCGCGAGCCGGATGCCTTGGAGACGCGCCGGTCGCGCATCCGGGTGCAGCTCACCGAGCGGGACGGCTTTCGCCCGGGGGACGAGCATCGTGAGCCGCGCGCAGGCGAGGTAGACGATCGCACCACAGAACAAAACCCACCGGGCCCCGCCAAGTTTCAACACGCCGACGGCGACGAACCCGGCCGTGGCGCCACCGATCACGCCGGCCAGCGTCAGACGAGAGTTCGCTCGAACGAGCTCGGCTCGCTCGGAGACGACGGCCGGAACGAGCGCCGACTTCGTCACCGAGAAGCTCTTCATCAAGACGAGCATCCCGAACGCTTCCGGGTAGAGCAGCAGGCTCTTCAGGTGACGCGCGATGAGGAGACACAGCAACGCTCGACCGATGGTGACGACGACGGCGAGCGTCGCGCGACGTCCGCGCGCGCGATCGAGCGCGGGACCGAGAACCGGTGCGACGAGCGCGAACGGCGTCATCGTGATCAGCAGATACAACGCCACATGCGGACGCGCCGACTCCGCCGGAACGGTGAAGAACAACGAACCCGCGAGCGCGACCGCGACGAACGCATCGCCCGCAAGGCTCGCGGCGTACGCACGGGAAAGCGCGGTGAACGGGGCTCTGGAGGTCACCAACGCGGTCAGTCTAGTTGCGCCTACGCTTCGCTCCGGCGTGGGTTCAGCAACCGATCGATCTTCGCCGCCAGGACGAAGTCATTCCGCGTCAATCCCTTCGCCGCATGCGTCGTCAGATCGATGACGAGACGCCCCCAGTGAACGTGCAGGTCGGGGTGATGCCCCTCGGCCTCGGCGACGTAGCCGATGCGCACGGCGAGCGCCATCGATGCCCCGAAGTCATCGGTCTTCACCCGGCGACGAAGTTTGTCGTGTCCGTCGACGACCTCCCACTCGGCGTCGATGTCGGCGCCCAGCGCCGCGGCCTCATCGTCCGACAGATGCGGCATCCCCGGACGACACACCTCGCACCGCTCGGCGGCGAGGTCGCTCACGGGTTGGCCGAACCGCGCGGGTGATGGTGTGGCGTCGGCGTCGGGGGGAAGGTGAGCTTCGGCTTCTTCGTCGGTACCGGCGTCGACGTCGACGGCGGCGCCGTCTTCGACGGGGTTCGAAGCGGTGCGCGCGTCGCGACCGAATGCGGGACGAAGCCATTCTGTGACGACACGTCCGCCGCCGGAGATGGCGACGGAGACGGCGTCGGCGACGGTTCCTTCGTCACGAGTTCCTGGTCCTCGGCGAGGTTCGCCCGGACCCACTCGTCGACCAGGCCGAGCTTCGACGGGTCGCACGACGACAGTGATCCGTCCGGTGCGATCTGTTCGCATCGACCGACATCGAGGGCGATCTGATCTCCCTTCGACGATGAGACGCTCGTTGCGCCGTCGAAGTCGACGACGTAGCACGCGTTAGTGCTGCGGCAATCCGTCAGGAACGTCGACCCGGACGACGATATGACGACGTTCGAGAGTCGAACCTCGAACGAGTCCGACGGGGCGCTTGCGTCCTTGACGTGATCCCATACGCGGCCGCCCGCGAGGCTCAGTTGGATGCGCTCACCGCTCTTCGAGGCGGCGAGCCGGCGGATCGTCATCCGCGTGTTGGAATCGAGGCGCGTGACGGATCCGTTGAGGTAATCGACGATCGCTTGCCCGTCGGACGCGGTGTGGACGATGTCGCCGGTGGTCACATCGGTACCGTCGCTCGCCGTTTTGAAGCCCTTCGCGCCGTGGTCGATCTCGACTCTCCCGCCGCGCACACGGAGCTGCGCCAGCGTGGCGCGTGCGCGTGATGCGACGAGCCCGACGATGACGAGCGTGACGATCGCAGCGATGGCCGTGAGGACCGTCAGCCAGCGGCGAGCATGAAAGGTGCCGCGTGGTTCGGCCGCCGGAGCCGTGCGTCTGTCGGAAAGCGTCGACCGGGCCACTGTCACCTCACATTATTTCGCCGGTGCCCGGGGTGGGAGTCGAACCCACACGCCCTTGCGGGCAGAGCATTTTAAGTGCTCCGCGTATATCCGATTCCGCCACCCGGGCTGGCAGCCCAGTCTAAGGTCAGTTCTAGCCGCCGCCGCGTAAACGGCCCCCGCCGTCCACGACGATCGTCTCGCCGGAGATGTACCGCGAGGCGGGCGAGGCGAGGAAGTGGACGACGTCCGAGATCTCCTGGACCTCGCCGATCCGGCGGAGTGGGATCGAGGCCGAGACCGCGGCCCGGGCCTCCTCCGTCGGTGCGAGGAACGATGCCGCATCGGTCCAGATGAGGCCGGGCGCGATGCAGTTCACGCGGACCTTCGGCCCCCACTCGACGGCGTTCGTCCGCGTCACGTTGATGACGCCGGCCTTCGCCGCACCGTACGCCGCCATGAAGGGTGCCGCCTGAAGTCCGGCGACGCTTGCGATGTTGACGATCGTGCCGCCCTCTTCCTGCTTCTGCATGATCTCGTTCGCCTTCTGCGAGAAGACCATCACGCCCGTGAGGTTGATCGCGATGATCGATGCGAAGAAGCGAGGCGACGCCGTCGACGTATCGGCACCGGGCGAGCCGCCCGCGTTGTTGACGAGGATGTCGAGTCGTCCGAACTCGTTCACGGCGCGTTGTACGACGGCTTCGATCTGTTCGGGCTCCCGTACGTCGCACGTCATGTGGACGATGCGCCCGGCAGCGTCCGAAACGCCTTCGGCCGCCGGCGGCGAGTCGTAATCGCGTCGCGAACACGTCACGACGGAGCAGCCCTCCTGCAACAACGTCTGCGCGATGTTCACGCCGATGCCGACGTTCCCGCCCGTGACGATGGCGACCTTGCCCGAGACATCGAACTTGCTCACGTTGCCCTCCCCGAAGTCAGTGACGCGACAGACTACCGTGCGAGATCGAGCGCCAACCCCTCGAGGATGTCGCGCTCCGAAACGATTACCTCGCCGTAATCCCAGCGTTCCATCACGAAGCGCAGGACGAGCGCTCCGGCCGTAATGACGTCGGCACGTCCGGATTCAACGGCGCCGAGGCGGCGGATCTCATGCACCGGCATGCGCCGGAGCCGCTCGACGGCCCTCCCGACGTCGGGAGCGGTGAGACGCGCGTGATGCACCTTCTCCGAGTCGTAGGAACGGAGGCCGAGGACAACCGCGGCAAGCGTCGTGATCGTCCCGCCGACGCCGACGAGAGCTTCCTTCCCCGTGACCATCAACTCGAAGCTCGTTTTGTCCAGGTCGTCCTTGATGCGCGAGTAGACCGATTGCACCTGCGACGCCGTCGGTGGATCCGTTCGCAGCACGCGTTCTTTGAGCCGGACGGATCCCACATCGAGCGAAACGGTCGCCGTCGGACCCTCGCGACCGACGGTCAGCTCGGTGGAGCCACCGCCGATGTCACACACCATGTACGTCCCGGCCGGGAGATCGGACGTCGCGCCGAAGAACGACATCTTGCCCTCGTCCAGTCCGCGCAGCACCTCGAGCTCGTGTCCGGTTCGTTCGAGGACGGCGTAGGTGAACTGCATGCTGTCTTCTGCGTCGCGGAGCGCGCTCGTTCCCGCGATGCGGATCTTCTGCGCCTTAGCGGCCTTCGCCTTGTCGACGTAGCTCGCGATCTCGTCGAGGGTGACCTTGCTCTGCACGGGATCGAGCCGCCGCCGCGCGTCGACGCCTTTGCCGAGGCGCGTGAACGCGCGGGCGCGCTCGACCTCCTTCACGTTCCCTTTCGTGACGTCCGCGATGAGGAGACGAACGGTGTTCGTCCCGACGTCGACTACGCCGACACGCATGGCGGTGGATGGTGGACGTCGCCGATCTGATCGGCGACCCACGCGCCCACGGGGTTGCAGCCGCAGACCAGATGATGTGCGTAGTGAACGTGCAAGCACTTCACACTGCCGGACGGAGCACCGCCGATGAATCCCGGGAGCACGTGCAGAGCGTCCCGCCGAGCCTTGTAATCGGCCTCCGCGGCGCGAAGCGCCTCCGTGAATGTCTCGTCCGTACGGACGCGCTCGCGCAACTGCACCATCACGCCCGACGACTCGAGCCGGCCGATCGCCGCCGACGCGCGCCGGCACGTGAGCCAGTACAGCGTCGGAAACGGTTCTCCGTCGACCAGCGGGAACGTCTCGATCACAGCGGGGAGACCACACCCGCATCTCGACGCAACGCGCACGTCACCACGCAAACGGCGGCCGAGCTGCTGCTCGACCGCCGCGCGATCTTCGCTCGTCAGTTGAAAGCTCAGCCGAGCTTGTTCCGGACGTTTCGCTTGATGTCGGCCTGGCGCTCGTTCGACCGTTGCATGAACTTCTTCAGCATCCGCTCGAACTCCGGATCCTGCTTCGGTGTCGGACGATGCTCCGTCGGATCCGGCTCCTGCAGCGCCTTGATCGAGAGGTCGAGACGGCCGTCGTCCTTGATACCGACGACCTTGACCGTCACCTTTTCACCCTCACGGATGAAGTCGGAGACGCTCTGGACGTAGCTCCGGTCCACCTGCGAGATATGGACGAGACCCTTCTCGCCGCCGTCCAGATCTACGAAGGCCCCGTAGGGCATGATCTTCGCGACGACGCCTTCGATGATCTCGCCGACGTCAGCCACTGTTTCTCCCACTGCTGTTTTCGAGCATCGGCGTAAATCCTAGGAACGTCATTCGGGAAGCGTCAACAGCTTGCGTTGAACTCTTCGTTAACGCTCGCGTCACTTGATCTGCACCGATCCTCCGGCACCCTCGATGGCGGCCTTGATCTTCTCGGCCTCTTCCTTCGTGATCTTCTCTTTGATGGGCTGCGGCGCCGTGTCGACGAGGTCCTTGGCTTCCTTGAGGCCGAGGGTCGTGACCGAACGGACCTCTTTGATGACCTGGATCTTCTTGTCGCCCGCCGCCGTGAGGATCACGTCGAACTCGTCCTGCTCCTCGGCCGCCGCGGCGCCGTCGCCCCCCGCCGCAGCACCGGGAGCCGCCACGGCCACGGGAGCCGCCGCCTCGATGCCGAACTCTTCCTGCATCTTCTTGGCGAGATCCGCCGCTTCGAGCACGGATAGCGACTTGATCGCCTCGAGAACTTCGTCAACCTTGGCCATCTGACTCCCCTTCCTGGGTCTGCATTTCTTCCGTTGGTTTGTCCGCCGGGGCTTCGTCCGGCGGCGTTTCTGTGGGCGTTTCCGCTTCCGCAGGCGCGTCGGGCTCGGGAGCCTCAGCTTCCGCCGGCGCCTCCTGCGCCGCGGCCGCCTCGGGCGCCGCCCGCTTGCCGACCTGATCCAGCACGTACAAGATCCGCTGTGCCGGCGCCTGCGCGATCATCGCGATCTGGCGCAGCGCAGCCGTCAACAGACCCGCGATCTTCGCCCGCGACACGTCGAGCGTGTCGACCGTCGCGAGGCCCTTGGCCTCCTCCTCGGAAAGGACGCGTCCGTCGAGGACGCCGCCCTTGATGAGAAGCTCCGGGTGTTCCCTCGCGAAGGTCGCGAGGATCTTCGCCGCCGACACCGGATCGCCCTTGATGTAGGCGAGCGCAACCGGGCCGACGAGCAAGTCCTCGAGCTCACCGAGTCCGAGCTCGGTAACCGCACGGCGCGCGAGCGTGTTCTTCTCGACGCGGTAGGACGTGTCCGTCGCGAGGAGCTTCGTCCGGAGGTCGGCGAGCGCCGTGACGGTGAGGCCGCGGTACTCGGTGAGGACGACCGCCTGGGTCTGTTCGACCTCGGACTTGATGCGCTCGACGACTCCGGCCTTCTCGGGCCGGACCTTGACTGCGTAACCCTCTGGCATAACAAGAACCCCCGTCCTTCGGACGAGGGCAGCCGATCGTGGAAGTACTCCTCCCACCTCGGCAGGCGCTCTCGCTTATCCCGAAGGACCTGCTGTCTTTGGTGAACGGTCAGTATAAGGCGCCGCGCGCGCGCGTGCGCAGACGAGCGTCGCTACTCAGAGAGATCGCGCGGCGAAACGTTCGGGTCGATGTGCACGCCCGGGCCCATCGTGGAGGACACGGTGATCCCCTTGATGTAGCGGCCCTTCGCGGCCGACGGCTTCGCCTTGATGAGCTCGTCGAGTGCGGCGGCGAAGTTCTGCTTCAACGCGACCGGTTCGAACGACGCCTTGCCGAGCACGAGGTGCACATTGCCGAACTTGTCCGAGCGGTACTCGACCTTGCCGCCTTTGATCTCGCGGACGGCTTTGCCGACCTCCTGCGTGACCGTCCCGGCCTTCGGGTTCGGCATGAGCCCGCGGGGGCCGAGGAGCTTTCCGATCTTTCCGACCTTGGCCATCATGTCCGGCGTCGCGACGGCGGCGTCGAAGTCGAACCAGCCGCCGGAGATGCGATCGACGAGATCATCGGCGCCGACGATGTCCGCGCCGGCTTCCTGTGCCTCGGTTGCCGCAGGACCTTGCGCGAAGACCGCGACGCGCGTCTCCTTGCCGGTACCGGCCGGGAGACTCACGGTGCCACGCACCATCTGATCGGACTTGCGCGGGTCGATGCCGAGACGGAACGCGACCTCGACGGTCTCGTCGAACTTCGCCGTCGCGTTCTCCTTGACGAGGTTCAATGCCTCGTTCGCTTCGTAGACCTTGTCGTCGGTGACCTTCTCCGCGGCGGCCTTGAGTCGCTTCCCTGTCTTCGTCGTCATTCGACCTTCACTCCCATGCTCCGTGCGGTCCCCTCGATGATCTTCACTGCCGCGTCCAGATCGTTCGCCGTCAGGTCCTTCATCTTCTGCTCGGCGATCTTGCGCGCCTGATCCTTCGTGATCTTCCCGACCTTGTCGCGGTGCGGCTCGGCGGAACCCTTCTCGATCCCGGCGGCCTGCTTGATGAGCACGGCCGCGGGCGGCGTCTTCGTCTCGAACGTGAACGAGCGATCGTCGAATACGGTCAGCTCGACGGGGATGATCGTGCCCATCTGCGCACGCGTGGCCTCGTTGTAGGCCTGCACGAACTGCATGATGTTCACGCCGTGCTGACCGAGGGCCGGACCGACCGGCGGCGCGGCCGAGGCTTGTCCCGCGGGGAGCTGCAGCTTGAGTTTCGTGAGGATCTTCTTCGCCATCGCTACTCCTAGAGTTTCGTCACCTGGTGGAACATGAGCTCGACGGGCGTCTCACGGCCGAACAGATCGAGCAACACACGGACGGTCTGACGTTCGACATCGATCATGTCGACCGGGCCGCTGTAGCCCGCGAACGCGCCGTCCACGACGTTGACCACTTCACCGACCTCGAAGTCGAGCTTCGGCTTCGGACGTTCCTCCGTCTTCGGCGCGAGGATCTTCGAGACCTCGCTCGGGTCGAGCGGTGTCGGCTTCGCACCCGAACCGACGAATCCCGTCACACCCGGCGTGTTCCGCACGACGTACCACGAGTCGTCGTCGAGCTCCATCCGGACGAGGATGTAACCGGGGAACACCTTCTTGTGGACCGCTTGCATCTTGCCCGACTTGAGCTCCATCACTTCTTCGGTCGGGACGACGACGTCGTAGATCTTGTCCTCCATGTTCATGGACTGGATCCGCGACGCGAGGTTGGCCTTCACCTTGTTCTCGTAGCCGGCATAGGTGTGGACGACGTACCAATCGCCGGGAGCGAAGAAGTCATCGACGGCTTCTTCCTCTTCTTCGTCGACACCTTCGGTCGACTCTTCCGCAACCGACTCTTCTGCAACCGATTCGTCCGCAACGGACTCATCCGCAACGGCTTCGTCCGCAACCGGATCGGAGACGGCTTCGTACGCCGCCTCGTCGACCGGCGAGCCTTCGGCCACCATGTCTTCGACGGCCTCCTGCACTTCGGGAGTCGGCTCGCCTTCGAGCGCGCTTCGTTGTTCTTCGGTCATCTGCTCTGTCATTTGCCTGGAGCGAAGAGGTTGAGGAACCCCTTCGCGAATCCGAGATCGAGGACGAACACGATGCTCGTGATCACCGCGACGACGAAGACGACGACGACGGAATAGGTGAAGACCTCGGACGCCGTCGGCCACATCACGCGCTTGAGTTCCGCCTGGATCTCGCGGATGTACTGACGCAGACCGACGCGTTCACGCTTCTGTTGCTGAACGGGGATCGGTGCAGCCTGACGACCGTGTTCCTGGGCGCGCTTCTGCTGTTTCTCTTCGCGCTTCATGCGCCGCTTGAACTCGCGGTTCACTTCCCCGCCTCCACCTTTCCGTTCGTCTCGTCTCGCAGGGCCGAAGGGACTCGAACCCCCAACCCCCGGTTTTGGAGACCGGTGCTCTGCCAAATTGAGCTACGGCCCTAAGGGTGGGATTGGCTGTCAAGTATAGGGCTACTGGAGCCCGGGCGGGAAAGCCCGCCCACGGACGGCTCGGCGGAAACTACGCGACTTCGGGACGAGCTGCGACCCGCCGGCGAGCGGCGATCACGCCGATGGCGGCTCCCGCAACGCCGGCCGCCGCCGCCGCACCGACCGCAGCGCCACGCCAGAACTTCGGGTGAGACACGATGTCGCGCGCCCGGTCGAGGCGATTCCGCGAGATCGTCTCGACGATCATGTGCTCGAGGTCGTCCGGTGGCAGGGCGAATCGGTTGCGCATACCCGTGAGCGCGGCCTGAAGATCCGCAGCACGGCGGCTCTCTTCACGGCACGCCCGGCACGAGAGCAGATGCTCGGCGGACGCGGCTTCGGGGCCGTCCGTCCAGATGATGTGCTCGACCTCACGGCATTCCATCGCGTTCTCCATTTCTTGCCTTCTACGCCGACTCCCGATCGTCATCTCCCGAGGCCCACTCGGGAAAATGTTCGACCAATTCGTCCCGCAAGCGCTTGCGCGCCCGGTGCAACCGCACCTTCACCGCTCCCGACGAGATCCCGAGGATCTCTCCGGTTTCTTCTCCCGACATGCCATACACGTCCCTAAGGACAACCACCGACCGGTAGACCTCGGGAAGGTCCTGCACCGATCGTTCGAGCTCTCCCCAGAACATGCGGCCGATCGCCTCGTCTTCCGCATCGAGCGGTGTCGGATCTTCCATCGCTTCGATCTCCGTCGGGACGTCCCGGCGGCTCCTGCGTCTCATCTCCGTCATGCACACGTTGCTGACGATCTTGAACAACCACGTCGGGAAAGCGCCGACCTCACGGAACTTCTTGAGGCCCCGGGTCATCCGGATGTACGCCTCCTGCGTCGCCTCGGCCGCATCGTCCGGATTGCCCATGAGCCGAAGAGCGAGGGTGTAGGCCGCCCGGTATGAGCCCGCGATGAGCTCCTCCATGGCGGCCGGGTCACCTTGCTGCGCGGCCCGGACCATCTCCGGCGTTACGTCCAAACGTGGCGCCTTCCGCTTGCAAGCGTTAGACCCTGGCGGTCCACCCCAGGTTACAGCGCTGACCTGCATAGACGGCCGCAGCTGCGGGTAGGGACAAGCCATGAGCAAAGCAGCGACCCGGACGAAGCAGATGCCGAGCGAGGTCAGTGAGCACGTCGGTTGGTTCGACCGATTCGCAGAGCGGGCCTCGAACCTCACGAGCCGCGCAGCGTTCTTCGCGGTGTGCGTGCTGATCGTCGTCGTGTGGGCCCCCACGATCTTCCTCATGAAGTTCGACACGAGCCAGCTGCTGATCAACACGACTACGACGATCATCACCTTCCTGTTGGTCGCGCTGCTCCAGAACAGCCAGTCGCGAAGCGAGATGGCCGTCCAACAGAAGCTCAACGCGATCGCGAAGGCTCTCGCGGATCACATGGACGACACGCCCGACGATGCCGCCGAACTCCGCAAGGCCGTCGGGCTCGAGGAGATCGAAAGCAGCGACGACCGCTAGTCCCGCCCGGCGTACGACGATCGTTGCTACGGCAGTCGGCGGTCGGCGGCCTTCGTGCTCGCCGTGCACTGGTTGTTCACGACGATGATCTTGTGCTGACCGGGCGCGAGCGTGAAGTTCATGCAGCTCTGTCCGCGAGCGTTCTTGAAGCCGCCGGGCGCGCTCAGGAACGACGACCGCCACTTACCGAACGGGTTCTCGCAGATCGTGTAGTTCCCGACCGGCAGGAACTTGCCGAAGTTGATGACGTTGTGGCGTCGACCGGTGTTCATCTTCACGCTGAAGCCGACGGTCTTCAGTGCACTTCCGCCGTGCAGGATGAACCGCCAGTGGCCCCTTGCGGCATGCGGGGCACCGCTGAGCTGTTCGGTCTTGATCACAGTCACGCCGGCGAGAGCTCTGTTGGTGAAGTTGCAGTGGAATATCTGGCCGGTGTTGAGCGGCAGGTGAACGGTGAAGTTACAGATGTGCGTGTACGCTCCCGCGGCCGCGTTCGCGGGCGCGGAGAGCGGCGTCGGGAATGGAGCTACCAGCTCTCCGGACGTCTGATCCCAACCGTCGTTCGGCGCCTGGGTGACCTGGTAATCGCCGGGGGCGAGACCTGCGCTGAAGTTGAAGGCATCCGCGCCGTCAAAGTTCTGAACGGTGATCGGCGTGAACTCACCACCGACCTGGGTCAGCGTGTAGTTCCAGCTCAGGCTGTCGCCGGTCGGCGGGGTGGTCTGCTCGGCGACGTCGACCTCCGCCGGGCCGAAGTTGTGGTCGAACTCAACCGCAGCCGCGCAATGAACGGGGAGACTCGTCGGAAGAATGATCGCGTCTTGCGACGTCCCCGGGGGCGTTGGGAAGTTCTTCGGCAAACCGACTTCGGTCACCGTGTACGTGCCGAGGATCGTGACGGAGACGTCAACGCTCTTGTCAACCTCACCGGGCGCGAACGTGATCGGCACCACCTGGTCGAAGGTCGGGTCGGCCGCGCTGGTGACCTCGTATGTGAACGTTTGACTCAGGTCGCCGGCGGTCGTAGTCGCGTGGATCGTGAGCGTCCCACCGTTGACGTTTTCGGAAGCCGAGGCCGTCGGCGAGCCGTCGTTGGTCGTCGTGACGTTCACGGTGTTGTCGTACGCTCCGCAGCTCGTCGCGATCGTGTCGCTCGTGACATGGAGGGTGATCGTCTTGTTCGCGCCGAGCGTGAAGCTGCCCGAGGTTGACGGCGCCGCGCCGCACGACAGCGTCTGAGTGGGAGCGATGCCCGTCACGTCGCAGGCGATGCCCGTCGGGACGGAGCTTCCTGCGGCGAGCGACCAGCTCACGCCGGAGCCGGCGGGAAGCGCGTCGGAGAGCGTGGCGCCCGTGGCGTCACCGGGGCCGGCGTTCGCCAGCGTCACGGTGAAACCGATCGAGCTTCCGCTGTGGACCGGCGAGGCGTGGTCGGGGGTCTTCGTCAGCGTGAGCGACGGGCAGTTGACGGTCTCGGAGGCCGAGGCCGAGGGCGACGTGCCGTTGGTCGTGGTGACGTCGACGGTGTTGGGGTAGGGGCCGCAGCTCGTGCCGTCGGTGCCGCTCGTGACGTGCAGGGTGATGGTGTCACCGCTCGCCAGGGTGAAGCTGCCCGAGGTCGACGGGGTCGCCCCGCAGGAAAGCGTCTGGGAGCCGACCACGCCGCTCACGTCGCAGGCGTACGCGGCGGGGATCGTGCTGTTCGCGGCGTCGAGCGACCAGTTCACACCGGAGCCCGCGGGCAATGCGTCGGTGAGCGTGGTGCCCGTGGCGTCACCGGGGCCGGCGTTCGCCAGGGTGACGGTGAAGCCGATGGGACTACCGGCGTTGACCGAAGGAGCGTCGGCTGTCTTCGTCAGCGTGAGCGACGGGCAGTTGACGGTCTCGGAGGCCGAGGCCGAGGGCGACGTGCCGTTGGTCGTGGTGACGTCGACGGTGTTGGGGTAGGGGCCGCAGCTCGTG
>Ga0307469_10000035_pt1 | contig 49185 bp, 46 predicted proteins | sample atmos_gasesAM2C__FD_203084 | JGI IMG/M metagenome (GOLD analysis project Ga0307469, IMG submission 203084) | Hardwood forest soil microbial communities from Morgan-Monroe State Forest, Indiana, United States - atmos_gasesAM2C_515 | ecosystem: Environmental > Terrestrial > Soil > Temperate... | reverse complement strand
TGTTGCCCACCAAACATCTCTTCGGTCCTTGCAGACCATGATGAGTTCTTCGAACTCCCCCAGCTCGGGGAGGCGGGTCGCCTATTCAGGGATCCGATCACTACTGCGCAGGATCATGTTCTCGAGAAGCAACTCATCCAGTATCTCAACCGCCGTCTCCCAGCAGGAAACATGCTCACCTGTTTAGAACTGAAGAAGGAATTTCCTGAAGTGGAGTGTTGTGAGGACTGCCACTGTATCCCGCGCCAGAAGATGACCCACCTCTCGCTTGTCACTAGCAACCTGCGCCGCACGCACAACCATGCTTGGCTCTGCTGCAACATGCTTCAAGCTCTGGTCGAGAAGGACACCACCGATAAGGATTGGCGAATCGTCGCGAATGATTTGAAATGCCGGTACTAGAAAACCGTGAGAACAGAGGCACGCAGCGTTCGGGAGCGCGTGAATGTTGGTATCCGCAACGCGGCCTGCGGAAAACAGCTTGGGCGTCCCCGTCGGGTTGTGAATCGCGAGAAACCCATTCGGCGCAGAGTCTCACTGTCAGTATTACGGATTTGCGGCGAGCGATGAGGCAACAACTCTGAAATCTATGTCCGTAAGCTAATATTTTCGTCCACGGTTGTTCGTTGTTGCACATTCTTTTGCCGCTGAGCGCACGCAGACGTTGTCCGGTGTCGATGCCCGCGTCCGTCGAGTCTCTAGCTTTTGCCTTGCAACGGGCCTTACCCATCTTTTGAAGTCATAGGGATGATGGCTGGAATACCGCCCCATACTAGCGCAACTCGCCTCTTAGCCTTCAAACTGGGGGGCGCGGCAGGTGGCCTCATTTTGGCGGTGTGAATTTCATCCGCAGCTGCATGCTAACCGCTGGTTTACTTCTCAAGAAAAGTCCGCTACCGTAGCGATGGCTAAGAATGCCATTAGCACTGGAAAACTATTCGGGCCAATATCTACGTCCTTTAGATTTAACGCGACTGAGAATCCCACCCTCTCCGCCAATGGCCAATGGAGTTCTGGCGCCAGGGTTCGCAGTATCCAAGTCTCCCCTTGACTTTCCCTCGCGATTCCTTTTTTACTAGTTTTACTAAAGGTGGGCGAAACAGGGCTTGCCGAGGGCTAAGAGGAGCTATCAGCGATTGAAAGTGCTGGGAGCGCCAACCAATTGGAAAAGCACGGTTTCCCTCGTTTTTGGCGCGTTTTTGAAGATTCTGCCGGACAATCCCGGTATCGCTACCAAAGTTTTGCCGCTCCGCGAAATTATTCCCGCTTCGAACCCCGCGTCGCCGACCGTGCACTCCGAACGGGTTTCTGCGTCAAAGCTTTGCTGGTATGTGAAGACGCAGAAGCCGAGGCGGCCGCCGCCTGAGTCGGCAGCTGAGTGTGGCGGTCGTTCGAAGCATTCCGCCAATTTACCTTCGGCATAATCAGCGACGGATCGACGCGATCGCGGTATTTCACCGCGATATTCATCAGCGAATCGAGCAGCGAGTCCGATAGCCAGTGCGGCTTCAACCCGAGGTCGATCAATTTCGAGTGCTTCGCATTGTAATAGTGCTCTTCGGCTTCCACGCGCGGGTCCGGCAGGTTCTGGATTTCAACCTTCAGCCGCATTTTCCGCGCAGCCTTCTGCACCAGTTGCGCGAGCTCCAAAATCGAGAACTGCTCGGTGAACTGGTTGAAAACCCGGCATTCGCCTCGCGCCGCGGGTTTCATGCAGGCAAGCTCGATGCAGCGCACCGTGTCGCGAATGTCGAGAAAGCCCCGCGTCTGCCCGCCCTTGCCATACACGGTGAGCGGATGGCCGATCGCCGCTTCGATGCAGAAGCGATTCAGAACCGTACCGAACACTTCATCGTAATCGAACCGGTTGATGAGAGCTTCATCGAGAGCCACTTCATCCGTGAGTGTTCCGTATACCACGCCCTGGTTCAAATCCGTTGCGCGCAGCCCCCAAATCTTGCACGCGAACATGATGTTGTGGCTGTCGTGTACCTTCGACAGGTGATAGAACGAACCTGGCTGCTTCGGATAGGGCAGCACGTCTTTCCGCCCGTTGTGCTCGATCGTGATGTAGCCTTCTTCGATGTCGATGTTCGGCGTCCCGTACTCGCCCATCGTTCCGAGCTTCACCAAATGGCAATCCGGACGCAATTCGCGAATCGCAAACAGAAGATTCAACGTCCCCACCACGTTATTCAGCTGCGTGAACGAGGCGTGCTTGCGGTCAATCATCGAGTATGGCGCTGAACGCTGCTCGGCAAAGTGAACCACCGCATCGGGCTCGAATGTCTTCACTGTGGAAGAAAGGAAGTCGTAGTCGGTCACGTCCCCCACATACGTCTCCATCGTGTTTCCGGTGAGCTCCTGCCAGACCTTCAGCCTTTCGGAAAGAGGACGGATCGGTGTGAGGGATTGCGCGCCGAGTTCGTGGTCCCATTGACGGCGGAGAAAATTGTCAACAATCGCGACCGTGTGGCCCTTGCTTGAAAGATAGAGAGCCGTGGCCCACCCGCAATAGCCGTCGCCCCCAAGCACTGCAATCCTCATGTCTCCTCCAGATTCGTTAGGCAGGCCCTCGATTAGGCCCAACATCCAAATTAACGGTCACTCTAGCACGCGAAACGAATTTCGCCGGTACTTGCCGTCCCCAGTTGCCCTTTATGCCACTTCCTGCGCCAGAAGCGCTTTTCGGCCCGCGAAGACCCGCTTGCATGGCGTGGTCAGTCGCTTTGTTAGGGGAAACAAGCCGAAGGCAATTAAACATCGAGCAAAACAAAATTTTACCCTCTCCACTGGGTACAATGCAATCCACTTAAGCACGCAGGGTGACGTAATTTTGAGTCGCGCATTCAAATGCAAGACTTTGAAGTTAGCAACGCCATATTTTCGTTCCGTTGTGCATTTTGAAACCGGTTGGCTGGGAGCCGGCCGCGCATGATACCTTTCAACATCTTCGGTAGGAGGAATGCGATGAGACTCCGAGTAGTTCAATCGTTGTCGGTGGTTTGGTTCCTTGCCGCGCCTTTGCTCATCTTGACACCGTCAGCCCGGGCGGCAGACGATCCGGCGGCCGTCTTCAAGGCCAAATGCGCCGCGTGCCACGCTGCTGATGGCAGCGGCAATTCAGCAACCGGAAAGGCTCTAGCTACGCCGGACCTGCGGTCAGATGAAATACAGAAACAAGCCGACGCACAGTTGATCGATTCCATTACAAACGGCAAGGGCAAGAAAATGCCCGCCTATAAGGGCAAGCTGACCGACGACCAGATCAAGCAGCTCGTTGGCTATGTCCGGGAACTCGGCAAAAAGAAGTAGGAACGCTCTCGAACGCTTAGTCCTTGGGAATCGTGCGGCATTCAGACTGGGTCTCGGTGCGGAAATTCGCGGGGACATTGCGTGAATTTGCCATCTCCTGAAGCCTTGCTATACGCCTTATTGGTGATCACGGCGATACTAATCGCGATCATCGTCGTTCGTCCCTCGATAACCGTTTCCACAGCGGGGAAGATACTGGCGTTCGTGGCCTTCTGTGTGCTCCCGGTTCTGTGCGGCTCCATGGCTGCCTCCACCGACATCGAGCGCTCCAAGCAAACGAAGTTTTGCCTCTCCTGCCACATCATGGAGCCATACGGAAAAAGCCTATATGTGGACGATCCCTCCTACATTCCTGCCGCGCATTTTCAGAACCATCGCGTTCCACCCGATGAAGCCTGCTATACCTGCCACACCGACTATGGCCTATACGGCGGCGTCCGCGCGAAGCTCGGAGGGTTGCGCCACATTTACATCCAGTATTTCGGCAGGCCGCCGCGGCCGGAAGACATCCAGCTTTACAAACCCTACAACAATCGGGAATGCCTGCACTGCCATGCCGGCGCTCGCTCGTTTGAGACGAATGCGGTGCATGCAGCGATCCGAGACCAACTTGTGAGCGACGGGATGTCCTGTATCTCGAGTGGCTGCCACGATACCGTTCACAACTTGAAGGATCAGTCGAAAGTAAAATTCTGGACTCCGGGGCAATAACGGTGCAAAAAATCCAGATCGAACGAGCGCTACGCATCTCGGGAGCTTTTCTGATCCTCGGGATCGCCGTAGAAATTATTAGCCTCGTATGGGAAAAGCCGCTGGCCTTCCTGCTGTTCGTCGGCGTCGGAGGATCCCTGACTTTTGCAGGCATTGTGATCTATCTTTACTCGTTACTTCCGCCGACTCTCGAAACCCCGCCGCAGCCTCCGTCGAAAATCTCCTGGTTTCAGCTTCTGCACTTCCAAGACTGAGGCCTCAGGGCATGCTTCCTACAAGCCGTGGGCAACGCCGCATTCGCGATATCGCTTCTAATAGTATTCGCAATATACTGTTGAATAGCGGGCAATCGCGCTTCTGACGGATGCTCGCGATACCTACTAACTATGTTAAATTGGCTGATTCGGAAAAATAAGGCGGCGAATATCAGTATGAAGCTAAGATTTTTTCGATCGACAATCTGTCTGCTCGCAGTTTCTCTCGCCGTGCCGCTTGACCGGTTTTCATCCGCATCGCAGCCGGACGTCCTTCTCACATCCATGCAGCGCGAATTGCAGCGCGCCACCGCTGCGCTCGCAAAGGCGAATCCAGCTCCGTACTACATCAGCTACACGGCGGCTGATATCAATGCGACAGTGATTGTTGGTATGAGCGGAAGCGTTGCGGTTTCCAGCAATATACAACGGCGCCAGGCGGACGTAATTATGCGCGTGGGTTCGTCCGCACTCGACAATACGCACAGTAAGAGCCGCGCCTCCGGAATCATGTCCAGCACCCTTCCGCTGGGCGACAACCCAGACGCGATCAGCCGCGTTCTTTGGCAACTTACCGATCGCGAATATGAACAGGCGTCCGCCGCTTTCCTCAAGGTGAAGACGAATACGGCGGTGCAATCGGAGGAAGAGGACAAGTCGCCGGATTTCTCGCAGGAGTCTCCCGAGACCCATGTAAACGATGTGCAACCGAAAGTTTCAATGGACCAGAAGGCTTGGGAGAATCGCATCCGCAAAATTTCCGGAGCTTTCTTGAAGTACCCTGAGATCTACAGCTCCGTCGTATATCTGCAGGCCTCGGCTACCCGTTCTTATCTTGCGACGAGCGACGGCACTGCGCTCGTTCACCCGTCGGAGATGAGCCGTTTGGTGATTCAGGGCGAGACGCGAGCTGATGACGGCATGGACCTCCTGCGCGTCGAAACGTTCCAGGCCGCAACGCCCGGCCAGCTTCCTTCCGATGCGGAGCTGAGGGCGAAAGTGGACCGGATTGCGGCGGATTTGAAGGCCCTCCGAACCGCCCCAGCCGCCGAACCCTACGCCGGGCCGGCGCTGCTTTCCGGAAGGGCTTCAGCCGTTTTCTTCCACGAGGTTCTAGGCCACCGGCTCGAAGGTCATCGCCAGAAGGATCAGAGCGAGGGGCAGACGTTCACGAAAAAAGTGAATCAGAAGGTGCTGCCGGAATTTCTGAGCGTCACGGATGATCCGACGCTGAAAGAACTCAACGGCACGGAACTCGCTGGAACGTATGACTTTGACGATGAGGGGGTTCCGGCGGAGCGCGTCGTGGCGGTAGAGAATGGCGTGCTGAAAAATTTTCTGATGTCGCGCATGCCGATCACAAATTTCAGCCATTCCAACGGCCATGGCCGGCGCCAGCCAGGGCTGATGCCTACCGGCCGCCAGGGCAACCTAATTGTCACGTCAACGAAATCTGTGAGCGATTCCGAGCTGCGCGCGAAATTTGTCGAAGAGATCAAAAAGCAAGGAAAGCCCTACGGCTTGTACTTTGAAGACATTCAGGGCGGTTTCACACTCACGCAGCGCGCGTTGCCGCAAGCGTTTCAGGTGATTCCGGTGATGGTGTGGCGCGTGTATCCGGACGGGCGTCCTGATCAGCTGGTGCGCGGTGTGGATATTGTCGGGACGCCGCTCCTTTCGCTGAACAATATTGTTCTTACCGGCGACAAGCTCCAGGTATTCAACGGAATCTGCGGCGCAGAATCGGGACAAGTACCTGTGTCGGCTGCGGCGCCTGCGATGCTTTTCTCGGAGATCGAAGTGCAGAAGAAAAATAAAGGCACCGACCGCCCGCCGCTGATGCCACCGCCCGATGCAGACCAAGGTTCGGCACCGCTGACAGAAGGGGCCGCGGTGAAGGTGCGGTCGAAGGGCGGTTCGCAGGATGGAACGAAGGCAAAACCATGAACGCGATTCCCAATACGGCCCGGCTTAGTGATTCGCGCTTGACGCTCTTGTTTGTTTTCGTTCTCGGAACGATTGCGGGATCGTGGGCCGTTCCTGTGTCGGCACAAGAAAAAAGCGAAAAAGCATTAACCGCGTCGGCAGCGGCTGCTGCTTCTGACCCTGTGCTCGCGGCGATGCGCGAGGAACTGGACCGCTCGAAGGCGCACCTCAAGATGGAAAATATCGCTGCGCCTTACTACATCGAGTATTCCGTCCTCGATTTAGATGAGTACAACGCCGAGGCTGCATTCGGAGCGCTTCGTCAAAAGCAGCGCTCGCACGCCAGGTCAGCGCGCGTAGTGGTTCGAGTGGGCAATTACAAGCTGGACAGCTATTACGGACCCGGCACTGGCTTCGCCGATTTGGCACCGCTCGACGATAATCCCACCGCACTTCGGCATCAGTTGTGGCTCGCCACGGACCGGGCCTACAAGGCGGCCAGCCAGGCGCTCGCAGCAAAGAAGGCCGTATTCAGCCAGTTCAGCTCCGGACAGCCGTTCGATGATTTTGCCTCCGCGCCTGCACTACAGTCGATTGGCACTTGGGCGAAGCTTGATTTCGATCCGGCTCGATGGGACGCAATGCTTGAGAAAGCGACTGCTCTTTTCCGCAGCGATCCCAAAATCAACTCTCTCACCTCGCAGCTTCGCTTCCGTGCTGTGAACCGGTATTTCGTCAACACGGAAGGGACGGTGACGCGCAAAGGTTACACCGTTTATTTCATGAACATTTCCGGTTCGACGCAAGCGGATGACGGAATGCGGCTCGAACGCTCACCCTATTACTCGACCGGCGCTTTGAAAGAACTGCCCACAGCAGAAGCGTTCCAGGCGGACGCAGTGAAGATGGTGGCAACCCTCAAAGCGCTTCGCGAAGCTCCGATGGTGGACGAGGAGTATCGCGGGCCTGTGCTTTTCTCGAATGATGCGGCTAGCGATGTTTTCTACGGCATGATCGGCGAAAATGTGGTGGGCAAAAGGCCGAAGCCAGGCGATTCGTCGCGCACGGAAGGAGAGTTCGCGTCGAGCTACAAAAGTCGCGTGCTGCCGAACACGATTTCGGTGATCGATGATCCTACGCTGAAAGTTTTCGACGGCAAGACCTTGATCGGCAGCTATGAAATCGACGACGAGGGCGTGCGCGCTGAGAAAGTTTCAGTGATTGAAAATGGCGAGCTCGTGAACTATCTAGTGGGCCGCGAGCCGATTCGCGATTTTCCCGAGTCCAATGGGCATGGACGCGCCGCGCCGGCCCAGGCGCCCGTTCCGAGCCTGGGCAATCTGATCGTGTCTTCGAAGCAGCCGCTTTCGCCTGACGACATCAAGAAGAAACTCATCGAGATCTGCCGGCAGGAAAATAAGCCGTATGGCTACCGTGTGGAAACACTGGCCGGATACAGCCCCCGGCTTCTGTATCGTGTGTACGAGAAAGACGGCCGTGAAGAGCTGGTGCGTGGCGCGGAATTCAACGAGCTGGATACTCGAGCTCTGCGCAACGACCTGATTGCCGTCGGCAACGATGCACTCGTGAGCAACCGCGAGGGGCAGATTCCTATGACCGTGATCAGTCCCTCGATATTGTTCGATGAGATTGAAGTGAAACGCACCGACGCGAAGAACGCGAAGCTTCCTGAATACCCGCCGCCGGATTTAGTTCCGAGTCACTGAAAACGGGGAAATTCCCGAACCCTCCGCAGGGCTAAAAGACCGACATTAAAACGGTCAAGTACCTTGACCTAGCGAGTGGATTTTGAGGTACGGAAAGTCGTGATCTGGCCTCCCTAAGAAGCGATTGGAAATCGGTGAATGAGAGTGGCGGCAACATGCAAGGCCCCCACCCTTCGCGGCGAACGCGAAAGATTGGACACCTGAAAACCTAAATCCCGACTTCAGCACAGCCTAAGGGTGGGCTAGCCGCCCATCGACTCCTTAACCGTTGTTACGGAGCCGCCGTCTATAGGCGGCGACCTTGTGGCGGTTTCCACAAAGGAGCATGCTACACCAACGGCGACGATGGGATTTGGTGCGGTCAGTGAACCAGAGCACGCACGTTTCGTCTTCACACCGTTTCACCAGCTCAAAGTCAGTCCTGGCCAGCAGCTCAGCAGCAGCTTCAGCCACCGGTCCAAGAATTGCCTCGGCGGTGTCTTTTCGCCTTACTTTTTCGATTCTCACCGAGCGTGGCTTGTTCCAAACGAGCCGGGAGTGACTGCGGGCGCGAGAAAGAAAGCGGTTGAGAACGGAAGGATCTGCCCTCTTTCCAGCCTTGTGTTTCTCAACAAGCGAGCGAATATTCTCCCGCAGCGTGCGCGCGGAATTTAAAAGAGACATCCGCGCTGCGGCCGGTCCAACTTTCGGGACCGAAACTCCCGCTTGTTTGAGCCAATGCAACACGTCCCCGTCGCGCTGAAGGACGTCCACAACTTTCCCATTCACTCGCATCCGAGTGTTTAGAAAATCCAGCCCAAGATGTCCCGCCAAGAACAGTGGGCCAGTGCTTGAAGGTTGCTTCCGCTGGAACCGGGTCAAATGGATTGGGCTCGAGAATAGTGTAACCACAAATCGCGGTCTTGACAAGTTACGGCCATCGTGGTGTAACCTGTGAAACGCAGGTTGTATGGTGTCGATAGCGCTAACAAAACCAGGAGGATTTCCTGATGGCACAAAATATTTCAGCACAGAGGCAAAAGATCGGCGTATCAAGTGCGGAGTCCCTCGAGAAGAATTCCCGATCCACCGACACTCACTTTGTGGTGCCTGTTCCATCCATTCGCAGGGTTGAAGCCGATGGCATTCAAGTTTTTTACAGAGAAGCAGGAGATCCCCAGACGCCGGTGGTTCTTCTGCTGCATGGATTCCCGACTTCGTCGTTCATGTTTCGCGAGTTGATTCCGCGGCTGGCGGATCGCTACCGGGTGATCGCACCGGACTTGCCTGGTTTCGGATTTACGGAAGTGCCGGAAAAGCGGAAGTATACGTACACCTTCAACGCGCTGGCTGCGACAGTAGATTCTTTCACGAAGGCGCTCCAACTCGATCGTTACGCGATCTATGTCTTCGATTATGGAGCGCCGACGGGTTTCCGGCTGGCAATGGCTCATCCCGAGCGGATTACGGCAATTGTTTCGCAAAACGGCAATGCTTATGAAGAAGGGCTCGGGGATGCATGGGGACCGATCCGGAAATATTGGGCTTTCCCGAATGCTGAAAACCGCGAAGTAATTGCGAAGAATGTGCTAACGCTCGACGGGACACGCTGGCAGTACACGCACGGAGTGACGAACCCAGATAGCGTTGCGCCGGAATCCTACACTTTGGATATGGCGCTCATGGAACGACCAGGAAACAAAGACATTCAGCTCGATTTGTTTTTGAACTACGCCTCCAACGTAGCGCTCTACCCGGCATTTCAGGAATATTTTCGTAAATCGAAGCCTCCGCTGCTTGCCATTTGGGGCAAAAACGATCCTTTCTTCATCCCCGCAGGCGCGGAAGCATTCCGAAGGGACATTCCCAATGCCCAAGTGAAGATGCTTGACACAGGGCATTTTGCTTTGGAAACAGACGTCGTGGAGATCGCTGCGGCGATGAAAGAGTTCTTTGAAGCGAACGGAATATAGCCTGGGAGCAAGAGTTGGGAGGCCGAGATGGCAGGTGAAAACGGAACCATCGTGTTGGTGCATGGGGCGTGGGCCGACGGATCATGTTGGCAGAATGTCATCCTGCCGCTGCACCGTCTGGGCCTTGATGTGATCTGCGCTCCAATCCCTCTCACTTCGCTTAGCGACGACATCGCAGCGCTCTCGAGAGCACTGGAGAGAGCCAACGGGCCCGTAGTGCTCGTGGGGCATGCGTACTCCGGGGCGGTGATTGCCGGGCCTGCCGACGAGCGAATAAGCGCTCTCGTCTACATCGCGGCGCTCGCACCCGGCGACGGTGAAACGGTTGCGCAAGTCTTTTATCGCGAAAAGCCGCATCCAGATGCCCCTCATTTGGAACCCGATGGTCACGGCTTCATTTGGATGCCGGAAGAGGGCTTTCGTAAAGCAGTCGCTCACAAAGCTTCTGCCGATCAAAAGATTATCTCAACTGCAGTGCAACGACCGATTGCTGTGAAATGCATTCAAGAAGTGACTCCAACACCGACATGGAAGACGAAGCCAACCTGGTACTTGCTCGCGGAAGAGGATCGCATGATCAATCCGACGACTCAGCGTTTCATGGCTGAACGGATGGGCGCGAAAATCCGCTCCCATCCGGTGGACCACAGTCCGATGTACACAGCGCCGACTCTTGTGGTGGATATCATCTCGGAGGCAGTACGCGAGAAGATTTCAAGGTACAAGGTAGAAGGTGCGAAGTGACGAAAGGCGAGAGTGACGAAGCTTTGACCACTGAGGAGAACCGACCATGCCGAACTCTGTAGCCATTGTTACCGGGGCTAGCCAAGGAATCGGAAAGGCCACCGCGCTTCGGCTCGCGCGGGATTTTTCATTTCTCACGCTGGTCGCACGGGACGAAGATCACCTGCAGGATACAGCTCAGCAGGCGAAGTCCCTGGGAGCTGAGAGTCTAGTGCTTGCACTCGATCTGCGTGAACCTGCGGCCGCTGAAAAAGTGGTGAATGAGACGCTCGGGCGCTTCGGCCAGATCGACGCGGTTCTGAGTATCACCGGGGCAGTGCCCCAAATCGATCTCTTCGAAATGACGGACGCGCAGTGGGAAGACGGTATGGCGCTGAAGTTTCACGGAGCTCGTCGCCTGACCATACGAGCCTGGGACGCCTTGAAGGCTTCCAAGGGTTCCGTCGTGCTGCTTTCGGGCCTTGCCGCTTATGACCCCAAGCCGGGATTTGCCGCAGTCGCTGCAACCAATGCTGCGATTATCGCTCTCGCGAAAGCCTTCGCAGAGCAAGGAATCAAGGACGGCGTTCAGGTGAACAGCGTTTCGCCAGGAGCCGTGATGACAGGCCGGCGGCAATCCTTTTTTCAAAAGTGGGCGCCCGCCAACCACATGACCGTTGAGGAAGCGATCAAAAAGTATCCAGAACAATCGGGCATCTCTCGTTTTGGCCAGCCGGAAGAGATTGCGGATCTTCTGGCTTACCTGGTGTCGGCTTCGGCGAAGTGGATGACCGGAGCTGCGCTACGAATCGACGGCGGCGAATTCAAAGGGATCTGACACAGCATGTCACCGCATGTTGGCGTGCGGCCCAGAAGCATCTATCAGGCTTAAAGCGAGATTTTCATGTTTGATCCAGCAATCAAGCTGTTGAGCTGTTAGTTGATTCTTTAAGGCAGCACGACGCGCTGAATTAGCGGCGCGGGAATTGGAAGCGCAGGCCGAAGCGGGCGGTGATGGGTAGGCCGAGTTGCGTGACGGGCGTTGCGGCGGTGGCATATTTCACATTGAAGAGGTTTTCGGCGGCCGTGAAGAGCTCGACGCCTGCGCCGATCGAGCGCCAGGCCATCGCGTCGAGAACGAAGAAGCGGCCGAGAGGAAACATGTTCTGGTCGTCGTCAAATTGTTTTCCGACCATGCGCCCGTTCACGGAAATATTGATGCGCGAAGGATTTATGTAGCGTCCCTGAAAGGTGAAGACGTTATGCGGAACCTGTGCGACCCACAATCCGACGAGTGAGGGAGTCGCATTAGGAAAGCTGGTAACGACCGCATCGACATATTGATATCCGACCGACAAACTAAGCGTCCGTGTAAAATGCGCGGTCGCGTCAATTTCAAATCCCGGAGCCCGTGTGCGCCCCAGGTTTTGCCGCTGCCGTGTGATGAGCGTGGCCGTAGAAGTTAAAGTGACGTTCGCAACCGGATCGATGATCTCATTGAAGAAGAATGTCCCGCGGGTTTCCAGTTTGTGATGGAAGCCGTTTACAGCCACGCTCGCATTGCCGCCAGTGAGCTCCTCAGAACGCAGATTTGGGTTTGATTCCGTGAGCGTATTGCCCTGCCGAAACGAGCGGTACAGTTCGTTCAAAGTCGGAGCACGAAAAGCGCGATAGATCGAAGCGTTCCAGGACACGTTTGAGTTGGACTGATGTTGCAGGGTCAGACGGGGGCTGAACGCATTGTAGGTTCGATCAGGAAAAATTGTATTCGACGGGCAGGTGCCTGCAACCGGCGCGCAGAAGGAAAACGCGTTCGTGTTGCTCCAGTGATCATAGCGAGCGCTGACGGAGAGGAGCCAGCGAGGCGCGATCTGGATCAAGTCCTCGCCGAAGACTCCGACCGTGTTTTGGTGGCCGCCGGTAAAGGTGTCTCGCAGATTCTTGCCCGAATTGAAGATTACCTCGTTGCTGTGCCCAATTTCCTGGTGGTCGTCTACTCCGGCAACCAGCGTCTGGCGCTTTCCGACGGCGCGGGACCAGACTGCCGAGCCTCCGATTCCCTGAGAGGGAACTCCCTGCACATCCGTGAGCGATTCGCTGTTTCGATCTGTAGCGACGGAGGAAAAGGTCTGATTGTAACGTTCCGCCTCTCCGTAAAAACGGAGATTGAGTGAACCTGCGCCGCCCAGATCGAGATTCGCGCCGAGCGCACCTTCGCCAATTCGCGTGTTGTTCACCTGCACGGGCGTGCCATTGCCTCGCGACTCGTTGAAATACCAACCGCGTGCGAAAATCAGGCTGTCCTTGCCAATCTTCCGGCCAATCGTGAGATCGGCGGTCGCATCGGAAACGCCGGCTGGAATATCAACACTTCCGCGCTGATCTTTGGGAACGAGGACATAGCCGTCGGTGTTGAACACCTGGCCCCCAAATGTGGATTCCCATCCTTTTTTTTGGCCGCCTCCCCAAATGGATAGCTCGGGAGAATTTTGATTTCCATAAGAAGTTTCGAGCGAGATGCCAGAGGGCTCAGCGGGGCGCGTAAGAATCTGGACAACCCCACCCAGCGCATCGCTGCCGTAAAGACTCGATGAAGCCTCCTGCGCGATTTCAATATCGGCGATGGATTCGCGAGGCACTCGGTCCCAATAGACCCATGCGCCGAAGGGATCGTTGAGCGGAATTCCATCCTCGAGAACCAGTGCGCGACTCGAGCCGCTAGCACCCAGACCGCGCAGCGACACGCCCTGTGCCGTCGGATTCGCAGTGCGGCTACTCGAGCGGCGAAATAAGCTGAATCCAGGGACCTGGCGCAGCGAGTCGTCAATTGTGAGAGCCGGTATCGCCTGCACGTCTGCGCGCGTTAGCTGGATATCGCTCAGAGGAACATCGCTCAAGAGCGTTCGGCTGCGCGTCGCGGTGACGATCACACTCTGATTCACCGCGGAGGGAGCGAGAGTGATTTCGAGGCGCGCGGACGTGCCGGCTGCGACGGTCCAGCTCTTCTCCAACTGATCGAAGCCTCTCGCATTCACGACAACAGTGCCGGAGCCTTCCGGAACGTGCTCGAATGCGAATTCTCCGGAGGAATCGGTTGTTGTTGAGGCCGTGTACGAACCGGCGTGTAGTTCGACTTGCGCGCCAGCCGTTGAAGCGCCGCTCGAATCCCGTACAGTGCCTTCTACCCGGAACTCTTGCGCGCGAGCTACTGGAATCATAGAACCGATAAGCGCAAGCGTGATTAGCGCGCAGCGGCAGATTCGCCCTCGAACCGTCAAGGCTGGCGGTCGCAAAATCGCAAGGTTAGACATGACTTGTGAGTATTTTCATGGACTCAACGAAATTCGAATGTTGTGCATACATTAAAGGTGAAGTATGGGAGGAGTTCAAGCGCTCGTTATCACGGGCGTTCCGACGCTTACACCATTGATTTCAATGCCAAGTCTTTACCGTCGGCAGTTCAACAGCCCGAGAAGTGCGGCAGGCGGATGCTGTAGCCGAACTTAGGGCCAGCGATATGTTAGTCTCAATGGAAGACATCTTTTCAACTTGAGGGAATTCGAATGGCATCAACCGCACCGCTTCGCCGCAGCGATCGGGTTTCACTCATCTTGTTGTTGGACGCATCGGGTACAGACAGCCACGGTAAAGAGTTCGCGGATCCAACTCGCACGCTGGTCATCAACCGAACCGGCGCAGTCATCGTGCTCGACCGCGACCTGAATTCCGATCAAAAGATCCGCCTGAGGAGAAAATCGCCAGCAGAGTCGCATCGTGAAGCTGACGTGCGCGTGGTAGGACAATTCGGACGTGAAAAGGATGGATTTCTGTACGGCGTCGAGATTCTCCAGGGCCAGAATGATCTGTGGGGGATTGAGTTTCCGCCGATTGCGACGTCAGAGGAAGCCGTGGCCCGGATGCTGCTTGAATGCAGTTACTGCCGCGCTAGAGAGGTGGCATATTTGAACGAACTCGACTTGCGTGGATTTGAAACGAATCGAGGAATCGCGCGGCATTGCAAGGCGTGCGGAGTTCCGAGTATCTGGACCCAAGCGTCGCACGAGGATGAGAAGAAACTGACGTCGCGAGCAGCGCGGGGGCGACGCGACCAGAAAGATGTCTTGCCAGTAGGCGGAGAACAGCGTGAGCGCCAACGAATGAGAATGAAGACGCGCCTAACAGCCTGCATCCGGCAGGCAGGGTCGGACGATGAGCTGGCGGTCTGCGAGGACATTTCACCGATCGGTGTGTGTTTTCGGAGCAAGAGACGGTTTGAAGCGGATGCGTCTATCGATGTAGCGGTGCCCTATGCACCGGATTCGGCGAATATTTTTCTGCCGGCGCGAATTATCTATTCGGAGGAGATGCCGAAGGCGGGATTGTTCCGGCACGGAACGGAATACCGACGACGAGTCGTAACGAGCGAATAGCGCATACTGATTCGAGGGACGGACCCCACCCCGAAATTACAAGCAAGCTAGGCAAGGCCCGAAAGGCAGGCACGAGGCGCGAAGGCTTTCTCGCCAACGAATTGCCCGCCCAAGATGCGCACGTGACAGCCCTCATCAGGATTGGCGGCGCCCAGTATTTTTACTTTTGTTCCGCAGCAGACCAACAAAAGTTTTTCATTAGCGACCATGAGAGAGATCCCCAGATCGTCCTGCGCCGCTTCACACGCGCGCATTTCTTCTAAAATTTCCTCAGTAGCCGGCAATAACACGTAGTTTCGGCCCGTTTCATCGCAGATTGTGGCAACCTGGCCCACCCATCCAGGTGCTGCCTGGAGTTGAGACTTTGCGCGCGGAGCGTGGTGAGTGGACGACTTCAATTCTGCGCCCTCAATGGCAGCGATAAATCGGTAGCCACGGCGCGGTAACGTTTCGATGTAGCGCGGCCTCTTATGCGAATCACAGAGTGCGCGGCGAAGGGTTTGCATCGCCGCGTTCACTCCGTGTTCAAAATCCACGAAAGTATCGACAGGCCAAAGCTTTGACTGCAATTCTTTGCGCGTTAACAATTCGCCGGGCTGTTCGATAAGCATGGCGAGGATCTGAAAAGGACGTCCGGCGAGGCGCACTTTGTGCCCGTGCTTGCGCAGTTCGCCAGTACGCAAATCGACGTGATAGGCGCCGAAGCGAATTTGCCCATGAGGTGATTGTGCGTCCGGCATAGCAACGGCTAGGAACCGCGAGTTTACAACCGTGAGGCCCAAGACACAAGGTCAGTGGAATTGTACAGGCTTAACTTATTTAGATTCAGTGGCTAACGGGTTTACCTCAGCTTTACCAACAAATGAGGGTCGTTGCATTGAATCAAATGCAGAAGAGGAATAAAACTGCGCGCAGATCAAGGGACAAAACGATGAATTCGAAATCGAAGTTCCAAGATAAAAAGGGGAGAGCGATGAAAATGACGACGGTTGTGAAGACCTCAGTTTTTGCCGCGGCACTCGGGCTAGCGTGCTTGCTGCCGGCAACGGCGCACGCGCAGGCAGACGTGTCGCCCGATATCTACGAGTTTGCCAATACTGAAACGACAGCGGCGACGCAGCAGGTGCAAGTGGCGAACAACACCGCGAAGCCGGCAGATTTTCAGGGACGCTTCGCGCTGCCCTACGAAGTGCGCTGCAAGGGAAAAAATTTGAAGTCGGGACAGTATTCGCTGTCGGTCAAGTCGGAAGGGACGAGCCGAGTGGTGACGATTGCTCGCAATGGCGAAACGATGAATATCCGTGCGCAGGAGCTGGCGGGAAATCCCGCAGCGAGCCACAGTGCATTGTTTGTCCGGAGATCACATGACGGGCGGCTGCTTGAAGCCATTTACGTCCGGCAGTTGAACGTGCTGCTTTACTTGGATACGAATGCCACTGCACAGTCGGGACGGATGGAGCGTCTGCCGATTTCGTAAATAAGTTTCGCGCGGACAGAGAACGCCTCGCCGAACGAGCCCCGGCGAGGCGTTCGTGTTTTTGTGAGAAACGAATTGATTTGCAGATGACCGTCAGACTGCCACCGGCGAACGTTCACGAGAGCGGCGGCGGTGATATTGCATGGCGATGTCGAGATACACATTGCCCGAGGGCGTTTCGAAGCACAGGATCGTAGCTTCGGAGTCCTGGCCAGCAGCGGCGCACTGCTCCTCGGTGAGGATGGCGGGCGGAAACACTTTGAATTGAAAGCCGCGATCGTTGAGCTGGGTGACGGCGTTTCCGATCACCATGTTGGCGAGCTCGCAGACGGCTTCGCGCACTATCGGTTGCGACGAATCGACTTCATCCCCTGCGAGATAGCTTGCGACCTGCGTGGCAGCCTGCGGGTCCATATCGAGAATGACGCGGCCCTGAATTTCTCCCTTGAAACTAACCGAGGCAGCGAGACCTTTGCGGCGGTATCCCTCCTCTTCCATCGTGAGGTCCACGATGCGTGGGGCAGTCTTCATCATCTCCGCGAGCACTGCATCGAGCGAGCCGATGAACGGCTGAATTAGATCCATTCTCATCGGTCTTTCTCCCCTCCTGCGTGTACGGGTGACGTGACGGCGTCATCGTTGAGCACGTAGCGGATGATTTCGTAGAGCGCATCGGGCTTGACCGGCTTTTGTACAAAATGGCGCGCACCCTTCTGGAGTGCGGCCAAAATGTTGTCCTGGTAACCGACAGAAGAGACCATGACGATGCGAGCGTCAGGATGCTCCTGGACGATGCGCTCGACAGCCTCGATGCCTTCCATCTGCGGCATGGTGATGTCCATGAGGACGATGTCGGGATTGGTGCGGGCGTATTCGGTGATGGCAGTGCAGCCGTCCCCGGCTTCGCCGACGACCTGGCCGCCGAACGATTCGACCATCTTCGCGAGACTCTTACGGGCAAAGACCGAGTCGTCAACGATCAGGTAGCGAGCCGTCTGGTTGTCTTTCTTTCGCGTAAGTGCTTCAAATTGTTTCATAACTATCTCCTTCGAGAAATCTCCCGATCGGCGGCGACTGGCGAGGCCGCCGGGTGCTCCGGCAAGCATTTCGATTGCATAACGCCCGCTAAATTCGAAAGCGAAACCACACGATCGGCGAAACCGCGCTCGATGGCAGCGCGAGGCATGCTGTCCACGACGCACGTTTCCGGGCTTTGAGCGATCGTTATGCCGCCGGCGGAATGCACTGCGCCCATTCCGGCGGCGCCATCGTCGCCCATGCCTGTCATCAAAATGGCGAGCGAGTTATTCTTGAATTCTTGCGAGACCGAGTGAAACAAAACATCGACTGACGGACGATGGCCGTTGACGCGCGGCCCATCCACGAGAATCGCGACGTTGCCGTGTTCCATCCGGCGCACTTTCATGTGCCGGTTGCCAGGACAGATCAGCGCGCGGCCTGCGAGCAACAGATCGCCGGACTGCGCTTCCTTAACTTCGATGGCAGAAGACTCGTTGAGCCGCTGCGCGAACATTTGCGTGAAGCCTTCAGGCATGTGCTGCACGACGAGAAGGCATCCGGGAAAATCTTCCGGAAGTTGCGAGAAAAGATATTGGAGAGCGTTGGGACCACCGGTAGAAATGCCAATTGCAACGATGCGGGAAGGCCAATGCGGCATCGAGGAACGGCGCGGTTCCTTCCTCTTTGCAAAGGGAACCGTGATGATCATTTTGGGCGCGCCGGACGCCGAAGCCACTTTGATTTTGATAGCAAGTTCAGCGGCGATTTGATCAATGCGGCCGGCGGCGGCGTCCTGGGGTTTGGCAACGAAATCGAACGCACCAAGAGCGAGGGCTTTCAGTGTGAGAGTGGCGCCGCGATCGGTTTGCGAGCTGACGACGATAACGGGAACGTGGTGCTTGCGCGTGATCTGGCGAAGCATCTCGATGCCGTCCATCCGAGGCATGTCGAGGTCGAGAGTCACAACGTGCGGCCGCAACTCGGCGATTTTTTTCAGGCCGATTTCTCCGTCCATTGCCGTGCCCACTACTTCAATCGAAGGATCGTGCACAAGAGCCTGTGGAATCAGCTTGCGCATGAGAGCTGAGTCGTCAACGACGAGGACGCGGATGCGTTCACTCATGCTGTGGCTCCGACTGCGGGAATTCGCGAGAGATGCGAGATGACTGCAGGAACATACAGAATGAGAACGACGGTACCATCACCCAGAATCGAAGCGCCGCTGACGAGCGCAGAAGTGACGAGGCGATCTTCGAGCGCTTTGATGACGAGCTCTTCTTCGCCCATAAGACTATCGACGATGAGGCCGAATTTGCGATTTCCGGCTCCAATGACGACGACGAAAACACGCTTCGACCGCTCGGCCTTAGGCTTTGACTCGAGGCGCTCGAGACGGACGAGCGTGAGAACCTGTTCACGCAATTGAAATACCTCGTGCTCGTCGACACGGTGGATTTCGTCGTCTGTAATCCGGGTGATTTCAACGACGGAAGCAATCGGGACCGCGTAAAGGCGCCCGGCGACACGAAACAGCAGTGCCTGGATGCTGGCGAGAGTAAGCGGAACCAACAGGCGAAAGTTGGTCCCTTTTCCGGGCTCACTTTCGAGCTCGATCGCGCCTTTCAGATTTGACAGGGCAGCTTGGACGACATCGAGTCCTACGCCGCGGCCGGAAATTTCGGTGATGCGGTCGGCGGTGCTGAAGCCAGGCGTAAAAATCAGGTGAAGCGCTTCGGAGTCGGTAAGCTGCGAAGCTTCCTGAGCGGAAAGAATACCGCGCTCAATGGTGCGGTCGAGAATTTTCTGGCGATCGAGCCCGCGACCGTCGTCGGACACTTCGATGACCACCTGATCGCCTTCGTGGTAAGAATCGAGGTGAATCGTGCCGCGCGCGGGTTTGCCGGCGGCTTGGCGCTCGGCGGCGGATTCGATGCCGTGGTCCGCGGCGTTTCGAACCAGGTGCGCAAGCGGCTCGGCAAGCGAGTCAAGGATGCCCTTGTCGAGATCCGTGTGCTGGCCGGAGAGTTCAAGCACGATGTCCTTGTTCTGTTGCCTCGCAACGTCGCGCACGATACGAGGGAAGCGGCGAAAGAGCTGATCGACGGGGACCATGCGTATCTTCATCACGGATTTTTGAAGTTCGCCCAGCACGCGGGATTGGAAAGCCAGCACATCGTAAAATTTGCCGCGCAGCGGATCTTTCGAATGACTGCGCTCGAATTCGTTGATGGTTCGTTGCAGCATCGATTTGCCGATAATCAGTTCCCCGACCAGATTCATCACTGTTTCAATCCGAGTGGCATCAACGCGCAGAGAATTCTCGGCAGCGTATGAGATTCCGGCAGGCGCATTGCCGGCGTGGACGTCATCCGGTGGCACGGCATGCACATAGTGTTCGGCTGCGCTTACTCCCGCAGAGATAGCGGTGGCTTCGGATTCGAGAAGAATGTCGAGAAGGTCGCGTGGTTTCGTCTGCTGTTCCTTTATCTCGTCAATCGAGATGCGCGCGACAACGGACGGAACTTGGCAGCGCTGCCGAATCCAGTCCCCAGACTTTGGAGTTAAAAGCGCAGCTTCGATGACGCCGGATTGCTCGAGATCTGTGGGCTGTTCGGGACGAAGCGCGATGATTTTTCCGGCCCCTTCGAGCGCCTTGCGAATTAGCTCGAATGCCGCTGCGGGCAGAGATTCGGAATCGAGATGCAGCGCAATGTTATAGATGTGGTCACCACGCCGAAGCGCTTCCGCAATCATCAGGCGTTCGTACTCGGTCCATTCAAATGTGGCTTCCCGCGCAGCTTTCTGCGGCTGCACGACCGGTTTCGTCAGAAGGTGCTGAATGTGTTCACGCAATGCGCCACCCGCGGGCGGTTGCAGGTTGTTGCGGTACGCGGCGAGCATTTCGTGAAATGTGTCGGCGGCGGCCAAGACGACATCGGGGATCAATCCAGCATGCTGTTGAGCGAGCTCCGGAGTTAGAACATCTTCAAGGTCGTGCGCGAGTTCGCTTAGTTCGCGGAACCCACACGCAGCAGAGTCACCTTTCAGAGTATGAACAGCGCGACGCACGCTGCGAAGACTTTCTTTGTCACCCGGACGCTCTTCGAGCGCGAGTCCGGCCTCGTTCATGGCCTGAAGAATCTCCGCAGCGCTCTCGAAGAAAAGATCGCGAAGCTCAGCGGCGCGCTCGTCGGGGAAAAAGGTCACTGAGCGCCCTCGACACGTTGATAAACGGTAGCGTTGTTTTGATGAATCATGTGAAAAGCCTTCGTCAGGCCGAAAAGACTCTCTGCGTGGCCGACGAACAGATAGCCTTCAGGGTTCAAGCAACGGTAGAACTTTTCGACAAGACGCTTCTGCTCGGCTTCATCGAAATAGATCATCACGTTGCGGCAAAAAATCGCATCGTTGCGCTGTGGCAGGTATTCGGTTTTTAAGTTGTGAAAATCGAATTGAACTAGATTCTTAAGCGCTTGCTTGACGATGTATTTGTCGGCAACTTTGTCGAAGTAGCGCAGGCGGCAGGTGTAGTCCACGGTTTCCATCTGCGATTCGGTATAAATGCCCTGCTGCGCGGTGAGGAGCGCAGAGTAGTTGATGTCCGAAGCGAGAATTTCCACTTTCCATGGCGGGGGAATGAGTGGTTTCGGTGTCGGCATATCGAACGGCAATGGATTGCGCAGGTAATAGTAGGCAAGTGCGTCGCAAACGAGAATCGCAAGCGTGTACGGCTCCTGGCCGGTCGAACAACCGGCGCTCCATATTCGCAGTGTCCAATCGCGACGTTCTTGTTTGCGCTTCAAAAGGTCTTCGAGAACAACTTTCTGGAAAAGGTCAAGCTGCGGGCGAATGCGAAAGAAGCTCGTCTCGTTTACGGTGAGATTTTCGAGCAGCGCCGTCAGCTCCTGCTTTCCTTCGCGGCTGGTGAGCAATCGATAGTAGCTATAGAACGAGTCCATCTGGCAGGCCTTCAGACGGCGCTGCAGGCGATCGCGCAGAAAATGGGTGCGGCGTTCGTCGAAATACATGCCGCACTCCTGATAGACCAGAGTCTGTAAGAGCTTGAGTTCGGGTTCTGTCAGCGGAACTTCAGTAGTCAGTGTGGACATTCGCTCCTCGTCGAAATTGCTACCCCGGAACGACTGCTAGTCTCGCGTAGCGCTGCCGGCAGGAACCGCAGCCGGTTCGGAAAATTCCTCGACGCGCGGCAGCTCGCCGCGCTGCAAAATCTTATTGAGGTCGAGCAATATCACGAGGCGGCCTTTCAGTTTTCCGACGCCCGTAATGTAGTCGAGCTCGCCTTCTTGAAAAACCGAGTGAGGCGCTTCGATTTCGGATGGAGGGATCCGCAGAACCTCGGAAGCGGAATTCACCATCAGGCCGATTCGCCGCCCCTCCATCTCGACGACGACCACGCGGTTCTTCTTGCCGGGTTCGGTGAACTTTTCGTTGAAACGCTTGCGCAGGTCAATGACGGGAATGATGCGGCCGCGCAGGTTGATGACGCCTTCGATGTAATCGGGGGCGTTGGGCACAGACGTGATCTCCGGAACGCGCACAATCTCGCGCACCATCGCGATAGGGAGGCCAAAAGTCTCGCGACCGATCCGAAATCCAACGACCTGGATTTCCTTGTCCATGGTGTTTTCGCAGCTCAGGTACGAGCCATCTCCGCATATTCCCGGGCGCCGCTCTGATGCTCCGAGGCAGGTCCGGAACGCCGTTGCGGGAACCGTCGGCTATCGGAATGGTCATCGTCGAGAACGAATCGATCCATCGAGTCGAGAAGATTGCGGGAAAGCTTCGACATCTGCTCGGCGGCGGCTGCGAGCTCCGTAGAGCTGGAAGTAGATTGCTGCACGAGTTCCCGCATTTTTTCCATGGCCCGAACGACGCCCTGCGCGCCGGAAGCCTGTTCCTCGACGGAAGAAGTAATTTCCTGGGTGATTTCCGTCAGCCGGTTCGTGGCCTTGGCGATCTGCGAAGAACCACTCGACTGCTCGGTGGTGGCAGCGCCGATTTCCTGCGAGAACTTGTAAACCTCGGAAACCACGGCCGAGATTTTTTCGAGGGCAGCGCTGAGGTCCTTGTTGAGAACCAGGCCTTCTTGCACCATCGAAGTGCTCTTTTCCATATTGTCCACGGCTTCGCGAGCTTCCTTCTGAATGCCTTCAATGAGTTCGGAGATTTCTTTGGTGGACTGGGTGGATTTTTCGGCGAGCTTGCGAACTTCTTCAGCGACAACTGCGAAACCCAAGCCATGTTCGCCGGCTCGAGCAGCTTCAATGGCGGCATTGAGTGCCAGAAGGTTGGTCTGTTCCGCTAGGTCGTCAATTACTTCAATGATTTTGCCGATATCGTCTGCGCGGCGTCCGAGCACGTCGATAATTTCCGCGGACGATTGAATTGCATGGCTCGTGCGGTTCAGGCCCTCGGTTGCCTTTTCCATCGTGACCATGCCGGTTTGCACTTCGTCGCGCGAGCGGTGTGAGATATCGACCAGCAACTTGGCTGTATCGGCGACGCGCTGGATTGACGTGACCATCTGGTCGATGGACGCGGAGGTTTCCGCGACGCTCGAACCCTGCACCTGCGTATTCTTGACAACGTTCTGTACGTTGATGCTCATCTCGTGCATCGTGCTGGTGACTTCATCGATCGCGGACGCCGCCTGCACGCTGACCTTGGCCGATTCGTCCGACGCGCTGGCCATCTGTCCTGCCCCGCTTGCCACCTGCGCGGCGCTATCGCGAACCTGGCGGACGAGGTCGCGCAGGCCCTGCGTCATCCGGGCGAACGCTTTCGCCATGGTGTCCTGCTGAGAGCGCGGCGTGACGCTGACGGACAGTTGGCCTTCCGCAATGGCCGCAGAAACATTGGCCATCTCCTTCAGATGAACGATCATCTTATTGAAATTGTTGGCGAGTATGCCAACTTCGTCTGCACGGTGAATATCTATCGATTGATCGAGATCACCGGTTTCGCCGATCCGTTGCGCCACTTCGATCAACTGATTGACGGGCTCGCGAATCGTTTTCGCGGTGAAGAAGGCAATGCAGGCTCCAAGCAGTATCGCCACCAAGGTGCCGACAGTTGTAATGATCGTGCTAAGCGTGGTTGCCGATGCGGCGGAAAGGTTGGAATCCTGGAGCGCTTTGCGGACATTCGTGCTGGCGTCGTTGAGTACACCGGCTGATTTCGTTGTCCACGAGGCCGGATCATGCTGAAGATAATAAATCTGAAGGTCGGACACAGTAGCGTCGCCAGCATCCACTTGATGGCGCTTGGCAATCATCTGCTTCGCAAAATTGTCGGCCCAATTGTGCTCGTTTTCTTCTACCTGCCCGAAGGCAGCTCGGAGATTGGAATCGTTGCCCTTGTTTTCGCCATCCCGCAAAAGTCCCAGAAGGCTCGAAATTCCTTTGTTAGTTTTTTCCTCATCACGTAGGTCGCCGCTTAACAGGTAGTTTTCGAGGAAGAGACGATTTTCCATCATCTGAAAACGAATGTTTTCGATAATCTCCACGTCGCTCAGTGTGGCCGCTGCAGCCGAGCGTGCGGCATGCTCCCGCACCACCGTGAACATATTGACCACGAACAGGGCCAACATAATCGCCAGAATGGCGCCGAATCCGAAATATAGCTTTCTGCGGATCGTCATGACTTACGCCTCCACTGCATGCCCATCGGTACGTTCTCCCCCACCGGAGAGGTGCCCGCGTCTAGTTGAAATCGAACTCGACAATCTCGATGCTTTCTTTGGGTGCTGCTTCAAAGCGCCACTTCTTGATCGCATCCAGCGCGGAACTGACCAGCAGCGGACTGCCCCCGACAACTTTCGTGCTGATCACGCGCCCATCGGGCGAGATCGTGGCTTCGATCTTGACCTTGCCCGTCACGTTCATCTGTTTTGCGAGCGGCGGAAAATCCGGGACAACCTTGGTCTTAACTTTGCGCTTGGCGGCATCTGGGGAAGTCTCCTGCGCCTGAACCCTTGGAACCAGAGCCGCAGATGTGGACACGAATAGCGCAGCGACCAATCCGATTGTGCGAACCTTCAGCTTCATGCCGATCCCTCCGGATAGACAAAGCTCCGGTTGTAGAAAATGCAACGCTGATGCCATGCAGAGAGCCTTCTTCGAAGACGCGTTGTAACAAACATGTATATGCGTAATTAGTTGAAAATGAGTGGGATACTGAGGTGGCTGAGATCGCTTACGCGGGCTCATTATTGCGCCAATCGTCTCAATCCCTGCAGGCGGGGTGGTTTCTCGTCTCAGCTTGCGACAATCTCAGATTGCCCCTTTCAGCAACAGGACCCGCCGCATTCCTTGACTCAAATTGAGATGAGAACGTAACGTCATTGGGTAACAGTAGCGCGCAGGCCCCTCGACTCCATGCGTGCATTGAGACGAACTCGGGAAGTGTCTTCGGACCTCGATGGCTCCCTGGAGAGCCTGCTGGCCCAGTTCTCTGCCACGACGCTCGAATTAAATCCCTCGCTAGGCACTTCTGAATTCGCGCGGCGACTGACTGCTCGGACTGCGCAGATGCTTGGAGCACGCGCCGCGGTGCTTGCCGTGGCGCGTGATTCGGAATGGTCAATCGCTGGTCTAAGTGGACCTGCGCACCGCTGGGATGCGAAGGTTCAACAACGTTTGGCGGTTGCCTTGGCAGAGCAGGCTACTGTTCCCGCGATGGATCTGCGTACGGGGCCAGCGGCAGCGCTTCTTGGTCGCGACATGGCGGAAGCATTGGGTTGGAGCGAGGTGGTGCTCGCACCGCTGACGGGGAGCGAGAACGAACTGCTCGGCGTGCTTTGCCTCGTGGACTTGCGCGGGATGAACGACACGGACAGACAGTTGCTCGGAGCGCTGGTGGGGCACGCGTCGGTAGCACTCGAGAATGTGCGGCTATTCTCGCGAATCGAGCGATCGCGAAAACAGTGGGTGGAGGATTTCGACGCCATCTCGGATCTAATTGTCGTGCACGACGCAGATAATCGAGTCCTGCGGCTCAATCGCGCGCTTGCCGACTTGTTGAAGGTGAAGCCAGCCGAAGCGATCGGGCGCGATATGGGAAAGCTCGAACTACTTGGCTCGGGCGTCCAAGAAGGGCGATGCCCGTTCTGCCGAAATGCAAACGCGGCGCAAGAGGAGTTCGTCTTTCCCGCAGCCGATCGCTCGTATCTGGTATCGGCCTCCCGCATCCCCGGCGCGCGCAATAATGAACTGCGCACGATTCACGTAGTCAAAGACATCAGCGACCGCCGCGAAGCGGAGCGCCGCTATCGCCGAGAACGGGATTTCAACAAGAACATCCTCAACAATACTCAGAGCATGATCCTGGTTCTCGATACGGCTGGGCTGATCAGCTATGCCAACCGCCGCTGCTTCGAGGCAGGTTATCGCGAATCGGATCTGCTGGGGCATCCGCTCACCGACATGACCCCGCCGGCGCGCAGGCCGGTGTTGAAGGAAGCGCTCGAGCGCGCGTTGAATGGCGCCGCTATTGATAACCTCGAAACGCCGGTGGTACGCGGTAACGGAACTGCGGGCCAGTTTTCGATCAGCTTGAGTCCCATGCGCGATGAGCAAGGCGACATCAACAGCCTTGTCGTAGTGATGACGGACGTGACCGATGCTGCCGACTTGCAGTCGAAGCTGATGCATACGGAAAAGATGGCAGCGCTCGGCCAGCTCGTTTCCGGCGTGGCGCATGAGGTAAACAATCCTCTGGCGGCGATCGTGGGCTTCACGGACTTGCTGCTCGAAAATCCGCAAGTTCCCGATGGAGCGAAAGAAGAGCTCCGCGTGATTCTTCAAGAGGCGCAACGCACGCGCATAATCGTTCAAAACCTGCTGAGTTTTGCAAGGCAGATGCCGGCACAGCGTGAGCCGGTGCAAGTAAACGCCGTCCTGCGGCAAACGCTGAAGCTTCGCGCGTACGATTTCTCGAATCATGGGGTTGAGCTCGTCGAACGGTACGAAGAGAACTTACCGGTTGTGGTCGGCGATCCTCACCAGCTGCAACAGGTGTTTTTGAATATCTTGAACAACGCCTACGACGCAATTCAGGAGACCCGGCGACCTGGGAAGATCGAAGTCCTCACGATGCAGCGTGCGAACGAGCTCGAGATTCTGATCCGTGATAATGGGCCGGGAATTCTGCAGCCCGAGCGGATTTTTGACCCGTTTTTCACCACGAAGGAAGTGGGCAAGGGCACAGGACTTGGGTTGAGCATCTGCTACGGAATCGTGCGGGCGCATCATGGAGAAATTACGGCTCGAAACAATCCGGACGGCCTCGGATGCACGTTCCTCGTGCGACTACCGGCGGCGACGCAACTTCCGGAACTGAGCGTCGCGGAGGCCGCCCAATGATGGTCACCACGGGGACGGCCGCCGTAGCGCGCGGGCGAATCCTGCTGATTGAAGACGAGCCATCCGTTGCAGCATTCCTTCGAATCGCCCTCGAGCGGCGCGGATACGAAGTGGTGGCGTCGCGGTCGGCGGTGGAGGGGCTGCAACTTCTGGCGACCGGCGATTTTCGCGGCGTAATTTCGGATTTCCGCACCCCGGGCGGAATTACGGGTGCCGACGTCCACGACTGGCTCGAGCGGCACCGGCCCGAGCTGGCGTCACGAATCATTTTCATCACGGGCGACACGGCAAGCGACGAAACCATTGCGCTGCTCGCGCAAGCCGGCACGCCTTGCGTCGAAAAACCTTTCCGCGTCCATCAACTGATGGCTGCGGTGGAAAAGACAATCGGGAAACCATGAAGAACGAACAGAAAATCCGGTTTGTGATTGTAGACGACGAACAAAGCATTCGCCGACTTTGCATCACGGTGGGCCAAGGGCTGGGATTCGACTGCTCGGAAGCGGAAACGGCGGAAGCGGCGCTGGAATCGCTCGAAACGGTGCTGCCCGACATCGTCGTCACCGATTTGAAGCTGCCCAATCTCACGGGAATTGAATTGCTACGAAAAATCAAAGAGCTGTTGCCACGTGCGGAAGTGGCGATCATGACGGGCCACGGCTCGATCGAATCGGCGGTCGAGGCGATGCGCCAGGGAGCGTACGACTACATCGAGAAGCCGTTTCGCGTGGAGAAATTGAGGCAATTGCTACAGAGAATGGCGGAGAAGGTCCGCCTGGTGACGGAAAACCAATTCCTGCGAGAGCGTGTGGATTCGGAAACGCAGCTCGATGGAATCACTGGAACGTCCGCGAGAATTCAAGATGTGATGCGGATGGTTTCGCGGCTGAAGGATACCCGCACGCCAGTGCTGATCACCGGCGAAAGTGGCACGGGAAAAGAGTTGGTGGCCCGCGCCATGCATTATCGCGGGCCCCTCGCGCAGATGCCCTTTATCGCCGTGGATTGCGGTTCGCTGGTGCCGACGCTAATGGAGAGTGAGCTGTTCGGCCACGAAAAGGGATCGTTTACAGGCGCGCTGAAAGCAAAACCCGGATTGTTTCACGCGGCCAACGGCGGCACGATTTTTCTCGACGAAATTGGTGAATTGCCGCTCGAGATGCAAGCCAAGCTCCTGCGTGTGCTACAGGAAAAAGAAGTCCGTCCAGTTGGGAGCAACGAAAAGAATCCTGTGAATGTCCGTGTGATCGCCGCAACGAACCGTGATCTGGAGGCAGCCTACCGCGCGGGAATATTTCGCAAAGATCTGTACTTCCGGCTGAACGTGGTTACGGTTTATCTTCCTTCTCTGCGTGAGCGGCGTTCGGATATTCCGCAGCTCGTGCACTCTTTTTTGGATCGCTATGCGCCGGGCGAGAACATCCCTATCACTCCTGCCGCAATGAAGAGCTTTCTACAATACGATTGGCCCGGCAACGTGCGCGAGCTTGAGAATTGCATCGCGCGCGCCATCGCGCTGGGGGACCATCGAACAATCGACGTGGGTGATCTGCCGCCTGCCATTCGGACGGTTGGCGATGGTGGGGTTTCTGGCGCTGATGCATCTACCCTTTCCACCACTGCGCTCGCAGATCTCGAGCGAATGACAATCCTCCGAGTTTTCGAACAAGCGGGCGGCGATAAGGTACTTGCAGGCCGGCTACTGGGCATCAGTCGTGCAACGCTCTATCGAAAGCTTAAGCGGTATCAAATTCCATTGCGTTCCACAGCGAAACAACCTGTTGAAATCTTGACGTAAAAACATCTCGAGTCACATTTACCTCGCAGACCCTCGCGCAGCAAGAAATCGTATCATCTAAATTTCTACCTTCGATTTTCGTGACTTGAGACTACGTGTGTCAGTGTGAGACGGGTTCGCTTGACACACTTGGGCAGTACTCGTAAGCCGTGGGCGCTAAAGAGATTACGGCGAACCAGAACCGCATGTGTTTGGCCGCGGACTTGCAATCTTACAGCGGGGCAATTTCATTCCGTATTTAGTCCGGCGCGCGATATAGCTTCAAACACAGGCAGGCAGCTGTAAATATTATGGGAGGTTCGGTGTCACGTGAAGCAGGCGTTGAGACGATTGTAGGAGTACAAAGTTGCGTCGAGAAATTGGCTCAGCTTTTTCCGAGCGCATCGCCTGTGCGATTACCTGTGCGAGTGGTAGCGCTTGGGATCGGACCTAGGGACCTCGAGGAAAACACCGTGATTGAGTTCGGGACCGCCACGGAACTCCTGTTCGCATCGACCTTGCCTCTCGAATTCGAGGACCGAGTGCAAGTTCTAAATTCCGACGGTTCGTTCGACGCGCACGCAACCGTCGTCGCGGTGCGCTATCACGACGGCCGCAAAGCAGTCGCGGCGCGATTTGTAGGTGAAGTCGGAAACTGGATCATCAAACCATGACGCCTAAAATGCCCAGTACAACGCTCACCCCGGCAGATGGAACACAGAATTCAGCGCGTTGGATGGAAGGGAGACTTGCATATCCACTGTACGCAGCACTCGCGAGACAATTCGAATTCGCGACTCCGCCGTATCCCGCAAGTCAACTGCCTCCGGAACAGCCGTCGCGCGAAGTCTTCGACCGAGATTTGGAGTGGCTCGACGGCATCGATGCCAAAGTTCGCGCTTTTCAGATTCGGCAGCTCCCGGCGCAATTACTCAATGCCAGCGAGGAAGCACTTCGGGCGTTCATCCAGCGTCTCTTGAAGCGACCTGCAAAAACAAGCGCCGATCGCGACAAGATCGATTGGCTACTGGTGCAATATTTCGCGCTGTGCGCTCCAGAAGCGCTGTATCGCGAAGAAATCAAGCTTGCTGATGTGGCGCGCGTTCTACAGCCCGTACTGGTGGAAGCTGATGCAACGCCACTTGAATGGTGCGAGCCCCTTGATCAAATTCTGGAGACGCTCGACAACTGTCACAGTCTTCGCGACATACTGGAAAACGGTCTGCTCGAACAAGGCCGCCTGGTGAAGGACTCCGCCGGAGACATGTTCTATGACCCCGCAGCGCTTGTTGCTTTCTGCCGCTTCAATTTTTCTCTGCGGCGCGCGTTCATTCGCATGTTGCACGCGGACTTAAGTGCGGTGAAAACAGCGGTTGACGCGCTCGAAGCGGCCGGGGTGAACAGCGTCGATTGCCGCAGGGCCGGCTTTTCCGCAGCGGAGACCACCGCGAGAATTCGATACTACTCCGAGAACTGGCGGCAGCCTTTTCATAAAGATTATACGGAAAGCTCCGTCAACCGCGCTTTCGAACAACTGCTGGCTCTTCGCGCCGATCTGGAAGAGGCGGTTGCGCGCGTGCACGGAGCCGCCGGCGACGCAGCCGCTTCTGTAACGCCTCCAAAGGTTCTTGCACAGCCGGACGTTGCGACGCCAGAGCAGTTCTCGGAAATTGAGTCAGCAGGCGCGTCTTCGGGTCCATCTTCGCGCTCGCCGTTGGATCTTGCGGGCATCGGTGATCCAGCGCCACTCAGCACACCGCCAACTAAGGACGTGTTGACCGCGCCGAGCAAGCCGGCAAAATCCGCTTTGGAATCCAATGCGGCGCCCACTGGCGCGGCCGAAGTCGAAAAGTGCCTGGAAGCAATCTGGGAGCAGCTTATTGCAGCGCCACCCTCGCGCGGCCGCTCGATGTCCACGGTCGTGTTGCAGGATACCAAGGTCTTGCTTTCTTCATGGGAGGTCGCCGCGTTCGTCGCGCAAGGAGACCAGCAAGCGGAGGATTTGCGGCGAGCAGTCGTCGCGCGCGCGCTGCTCTCTGTGGCAATGGACCAGCGAAAGCGTTCTGGCGAAGAAAGCGCGCTCGTCTCGGCCCTCCTTCATGCGCGCAGTGAAGTTTCCTATTTCCAGGGCCGCGTGGAACAAGCGAAACGCTCGAAGAACACAGAGGCAGCCGTCAACTTGGGAATCAGCACGAAGCGGTTGCTCTCCACGATTGAGGAAGCGGAAAAACTACAGCCTTGAGCAAGGGGGTAGGCGTCTCTTGAGTCAAACAAGCGTCCTGATCGTCTCGGACGACACGGAATTCGCTCGCTCAGTCGCCGCGCGCTGGCAGGCGGAACGTCACGCGCCCGAAGTCACGCTCGTGGCAAGCGATTTGTGGCACGCTTCGAGCGGAAACGGTTATGACCTCGTGATCATCGGTCCGGTTAATCACGGAAAGTCAACCTCCATTCTGTCCTCCCTGGATGCGAATCCTTCGACGGCCTTGGTTTGGGTTGCTGAAAATGAAAAGGAGATCGCCGCCTTGCGCGCGCGACACTCGCATGCGCTGGTGATTCCAAAGCGGGATGGCTGGACGGAAGTCTTGATTCTGCTCTCGGGCGAAGCGCTGCGTCGTGTAGCTGCAGTGAACCGCGCACAGCGAGCGGAACGAGTTGCGCTCGAATCGCAGCGCCACGCCACTCTCGGCCGCTACATGCTCGAGATGCGGCCCGGTGTAAACAACGCGCTCACGTCAGTTATCGGCAATGCCGACTTACTGGTGCTCGAGCCAGGGCAGCTTTCGCCTGAGTGCCGCGAGCAAGTCCGCACGATTCATGCAATGGCATTGCGCCTGAACGAGGTGATGCAGCGATTCTCATCGCTGGCAGCGGAAATGCGTGCTGCTGAGACAGAGTCTCAAGCTGAGACGGGTCTCGTTTCGCACGGCCATGTCACGCGGTTTTGAGGATCAAACCGAAACCCTGTAAGCGCAACAAATGTAAAGACGTTACGTTGTGGTCGCACGATGCGAAACAAGCCAGGACCGTGGCGCTGAAGTTGCAATCGTCTTAACGAGGTTATCTCTGCGGAGGTGCGCACGTGCTGAAGAAAGTGTTGGTGGTGGACGACTCGCAGGCGGAAATCAGTTTGATGCAGTCGTTCCTGCAACAAGGGGGCTTTCATTCGGTGGGAATTTCCGATCCGACGAAAATCGAGGAAACGATCGAGGAGGAGAGGCCGAACGTCATCCTTCTCGACGTGGTGATGCCGCAACGCAATGGTTTTCAGGCGTGTCGCGACCTGAAAAGCGAAGGGCCTTATTCTCAAATCCCCGTGATTCTCGTGACGTCGAAGACGGCGCCGAGCGATCGCTACTGGGGCGAGCAGCAGGGCGCAAACGGTTATGTCGCGAAGCCGTTCACGCCGGAAGAACTGATCAGTGCGGTGAAAAGGTTTGCTTGATGGCCGGTAAGCAGGAAGAGGTGCGGGAAAACGCAGGACTGCCTCTCGAGCTAGGGGGAGAGTTTCTCGAAAGTGAAACGCTTTCCGAGGAACGGCTGCCCGAGCGGCAGTACTGCGTTTTCCGCGCCGGCCGCGAACGTTTCTGTCTTTCGGTACTCGAGGTCGAAGAAGTGGTCGATTGGCCGATCGTGACGCGGATTCCGCTGGCGCCCGCGTTCTTGATGGGAGTTTTCAATCTCCGCGGCACGATAGTGCCGTTGGTGGATATAGCGTTTACAGAAGGACGGCGACCGGGGCTGTTGCCGAAGCATGTGGTTGTCGCAGCGCTCAAGGGCGATGCGCAGCGCGAAGACCTCAGAATCGGCATAGCGTCCGATGAGGTGATCGGGACGTACTCGGCAACAGAGGAAGCGCTGCTGGATCAAGCGCCAACCGACGTGCCGCACTGCCGCGGCATGTTGCGCCACGACGATCGGATCGCGCTGGTTGTCGACTTGCGGCGCTTGACGGACGTATTTCCGGTGCCGGTGATTTAGAGCGCGTGGGGTCGCGCACGTTTTTAGTGCTTGGGAGGAAGTCATGAAAGCTCGTTTGAGTTCCACAGTGTGGCTGCTGGTCTTGTGGGTGAGCACCGCGGCATTCGGCGTCTTAGGGCTCGCTTATTACGCCGGTATCCATTCGGTGGCGCAATCAGCGGATGCCGCCGGCCTGGCCGGAAACTCGACTGCCCTGCTGGCTGGCGCAGGCGCGCTCGCGGTTCTCGCATCCATCTCTGTGGTCTTGGTGCTGAGCAAACGCGTGCTCAAGCCGGTGGACGAGCTTGCGAAGTTTTCCGAACGGATCGCCGCAGGCGATGTGCGGACCCGCGCGGAGATTGAATCCGGCGACGAATTCGAATTCATCGCGGAGAACTTCAACCGCAGCGCCGCGAAAGTCGCACACGCCATCACCAACCAGCAGGTGCAGGATTCCCTCCAGCGCAGTATCACCGACCTATTGAACACGATCAAAGAAGTTGCTCGTGGCGATCTGACGATTCGCGGCAAAGTCACGAACGACGCGCTCGGCAACGTGGTGGACTCCGTGAACTTCATGCTCGACAACTTCACCAAGGTTCTTGAGCGCGTTCGCAAAGCCGCCATCGACGTCAGCGCAAGCGCCAATCAGATTCTCGATGCCGCCGATGACATGACAGCGGGCGCTACGCAGCAAGACCAGGAAATCACGAACACCTCATCGGCCGTCGAAGAGCTGACGGTTTCGATGAAACAAGTGTCGAACAACGCGGAAGCGAGCGCCGAAGCTGCTCGCCGCGCACTCGACGCTGCCGAGCAGGGTAACCGCGCGGTTCGCGACACGTTGGAAGGCATGCAGCGCATCCGCGCTTCCGTTCAAGCGACCGCCAAGAAGATTAAATCCCTCGGCGATCGCTCACTCGAAATCTCCGAAATTATCAACGTGATTAACGACATCACCGAGCAGACCAACTTGCTCGCTTTGAACGCCGCTATCGAAGCGGCCCGTGCTGGCGATGCAGGTCGTGGCTTCGCGGTCGTCGCCGACGAAGTGCGAAAGCTCGCTGAACACTCCCGAAGTGCGACGAAGGATATCGCAGCGCTCATCAAGGCGATTCAGGCGGAGACCAACGAAGCCGTGGTCGTCATGGAAGAAGGCACGCGCGAAGTGGAAGTCGGAGCCGGACTCGCAGATCAAGCCGGCAAAGCGCTCGAAGCGATTTCGAGTGTCGTCCGGCAGTCGGCCGAACTGGTGCAAGAGATTTCGCTTGCGTCGAAACAGCAGGTGCGCGGCACGGAAGGCGTCGCGAACGCAATGCAGATTATCTCCGGCATTACGCGGCAGACCACGCAGGGCGCGCGGCAAACCGCTTCGACCGTTGGCAACATGGTGAAACTCTCAGAACAGCTGAACGAAGCGCTCGCGCAATTCCGCTCGCAAGCTCAGCCGTCGCGGCAGGCGGAAGCGGCCGAGGAATCACGGCCGGCGCCGGTAGGTGCTCGTTAGATTCGGGCTGGTGTTCACCGCCGGCGCCTCGAAGTGCCGGCCGCTGACGTGTGTCGAACATGAAACAGCATCCAGCCACCACCGCGAAACTCACCGAGCCTGAGCTCGACGAAATCCGTACGCTCATCGAACAACGCTCGGCCATCCTTTTCGACGCGTCGCGCGAACGCTTTTTCTCGACCCGCATCCGCGAGCATCTGGAAGAAAAAAGTCTCACAGACGGGATCGAGCTGTTGAAACTCGTGCGTGGATCGAGCATCGAGTATGAGGCTCTTCTAGAGCGCCTGTTGACCCAGGAGACTTCTTTCTTCCGCTACCCGGCCGTTTACGACGCGCTCGAGAAAAGAATCCTGCCGGAGATTCAGGAACGCAGATTCTGGGAGAGCCCGCGCTCGTTGCGAATCTGGAGCGCCGGTTGCTCGACCGGTGAAGAGCCCTACTCGATTGCTGTTACGGTGAGCGATGCCCTGAAGTTTCCGGAAGCCTGGGAAATTGAAATTTTGGCCACAGACGTGAGCCGTCGCGCATTGCGTCATGCGGAACGCGGAGCTTACTCGCGCCGTAGCTTGGGTGAAGTTTCATTGCATCAGGTGGAAGCATATTTCTCGCCCACCAGGCACGGGTATCAGGTTAAACCTCGCATCCGCCGATTGATCTCGTTCGCGCAGATGAACCTGGTCGATTCTTTCTATGTCGGCAAGCTCGACTGCATCTTTTGCATGAACGTGCTGATGTATTTCTCGGCGGAGCGGCGACTTTCGATCTTGCGGCGATTTCACGATGCGCTCGAACCGGGCGGTTACTTCCTTCTGGGCCATTCCGAGACGCTCTCGAACGTGCCAATGAAATTCGAATCAATCATGTTGGGCGATTGCCTGATCTACCGGAAGCCGACTACCGCGTCGGTGGATCTTCGGCGAACCGCAGCCCTGGTGGAGGGAAGCCTGTGAACGGCCCCAACCAGGAATCGCTTGAACTGTTCTTCCAGGAGGCTTCGGAGAACCTGCAGTATTTACGGGAGTATTCCGGTTTGCTCCAAGAGCCGCAGACGAAACCCGAAGACCTCGAAAAGCTTTACATCGCAGCGCATAGCCTGGCTGGCACATCAGCGAGCTACGGTTACCCGCAATTTTCCGAAGTGGCTGCGAAGGCGGCACACGTCTTTCACTACGCTATGAATGCGACACTTACGGCCGATATGCACGGGCCATTGACGGAATTTATTTCCGACGCAATTTCTGTGCTCGAATTCGATTTGCTACAGATCAGCTCTGGAGGAACTGAGACTGCAGAAGATATCGCCGCGTTCAAGCAGCGTTACGCGTTCGCGTTTCCAGCAGCTCCGGCTCCGGAAACTGTAAACGACATTTCAATGAGCGGATCAGACTCGGACGCGGCACACCGAGACGTTTCTCAAGTGCCAGCATTCGCGGATCGCCTTCCCGAGGACGGCGAAGTACCTGAGGAGGTTCTGGAGTTTTTCATTCCCGAAGCTGAAGAGCATCTGCAAGCAGTAACGGAGTGTCTGCTGACCCTCGAAGCAGCTCCCAACGCGGAAGAGATTCATCGCCTGTTCCGTTCCATGCATACGGTGAAAGGTTCGGCGGCACAGGTTGGTTTGCACCGCCTTTCAGCGGTCGCGCACCGTGTGGAGGATCTCATCGGCCAACTCCGCGACGGTGCTTTGCGGCCGAGCGCAGAAATCGTGGACATCTGTCTCGAATCGGTTGACGTGCTGAAGAAGCTGCTGCACCGCCAATGGTCGAGCGGTGCCGAGATGGCTGCCGCGATAGATCCACTATTGGAGCAAATCTCAGAACTCGTTCCGGAAGCCGCCGAGGAAGGTGTTAGCGAAACAGCTGTCGCAACTAACGAAACTGAAACACGTGCCGAGGAGTCACCAGCCAAAACCATCGCGCGAGCGCCCGCCTCGCAAGCGTTGCCGCAAGCCAAGTCCGTCCGTATTTCTCTTGAACGCCTCGATCGAATGATGAACGCCGTCGGTGAACTCGTCATCAATCGCACGAGAATGCTCGGAAGATTGTCCGAGCTCGCGAAGCTGGTGGAAGTTCTCACATTTTCGAAAGGCCGCCTTGCCAGTAAAGTCTCAGAATTTCAAGAGAAGCACGAGTTCGGCCGCTTGCATGTGGGATTGGTCCCAGGCAGCCAGTCTCCACAGATGGATACCTTTGGCGGGAGCTTCAAGTCCAAACCATCGATCATGTCGAACGATCTGCTCGAGTTCAGCGAACTCGAGATGGATCGTTACGACGACGTGAATATCCTTTCGCGATCGCTCACAGAAATCTCCGCAGACGTTACCGAAGTTCTCACGCAGCTTGAAGGTTTCATGGGTCGCGTCGATTCCGATATCGATGAATTCACGAAGCTCGCGCACCACCTGCAAGATGAAATCACGGCGGCGCGCATGGTGCCCATTGGCAATCTCTATACGCGTCTGTCGCGCACTGTGCGGGATGCGGCAAAGGCTTCAGGGAAACCGGTAGAGCTTATCCTCGAGGGTGCGGAGACGGAGCTCGACAACAATATCATTCAACATATCTCCGACCCACTGATTCATCTGGTTCGAAACGCCGTCGCGCATGGTATCGATAGCGCTGAATTGCGCCGTTCGGCTGGCAAACCGGAGAAGGGGCGCATTGCGGTTCGCGCCTACCATCGCGGAAATCACATTTTTGTCGAAGTCGAAGACGATGGCCGCGGAATCGACTACGAGCGCGTACGCCAGGGCGTAATACAAGCAGGTGGGCTCTCAGCCGTGGCAGCAGGTGAGCTTTCGGAGCGGGAACTTCGCGAATATCTTTTCCGGCCCGGTTTTTCCACTGCCTCTTCGATGACCGAATTGGCCGGCCGTGGAGTAGGACTCGACGTGGTGCGCTCCAACGTACATGCGTTGAATGGCGAAATTGAAGTTCGATCGGAAGTAGGACACGGCACGTGCTTCACCGTAAAGGTCCCGTTGACTCTGATCATCTCGCAGGCGCTCTTCGTCCGTTGCGCAGTAGCCACATTTGCGCTCCCGCTTGCATTTGTCGAAGAGATTCGCCGCCTCCGGCCAGAAGAAATCGAAGACGTTGGCGGTAAATTGCTGACGCGCGTTCGTGGCGCGGTTACGGAAGTTGTTCGCTTGGACTTGCAGCTCGCTCTGTCCCCTCTCGAGCCTTTGAACGGTTATTTTCACATGGTCATCGTAAAAGTGGCCGGAAAACATGTCGGCATCGTTGTCGAAGAAGTCCTTGGCAAAGACGAAATCGTCATCAAGAATCTCGGCGATTACCTGCGGCGCGTGAAGCTCTTTCCGGGTACCACGATTGCGCCTGACGGCAGTCTTATTCTCTTGATCGATCTGAATCGCCTGGTCTCGGCGGACACAGCGGAACGGCACGCATTGCCTCCCTCTTCTCCTGCCGCGAGAGTGTTCGCGCCCGGAGCAGAAGCCGTGGCGGCTGGCAGCATTCCCGCGGAGGCGGTTGACGCTGTCGACAACGATCGCGTCGTAGTTGTCGCCGACGATTCTATAAGCGTGCGCAAGTTCGTTGGCCGGATGCTGGAAAAGGCCGGCTATCGCGTGAAGCTTGCATCTGACGGCCTCGAAGCCTCGGAAATTGTCGCCCAGGTGGGATGCCACCTGATCGTCACCGACCTCGAAATGCCGCGAATGAATGGCTATGACTTGCTCGCACATCTGCGGCAGGATCCAGCCACGCGCCGGATTCCGGTGCTTGTCGTCACCTCGCGCGCGGGGGCCAAGCATCGCGAACGCGCACTGAAAGAAGGGGCGGCGGGATTCCTGACGAAGCCGGTGCAGGAAGATCAGTTGATTGCAACGGTGGCGAGCCTGATGGAAGCGCCGGAAGGACGGCAGGCAGTGCTTGCACCGGTGCGGCAGAATTGAAATGACGAAAAGCGCAGAGAAAAAACTTCGAGTGCTCGTTGTGGACGACTCCGCATTCATGTGCAAGGTCCTCAACGAGATCATCAATGCGGATCCGCAGCTCGAAGTGGCGGGTCAGGCGCGCGACGGGCGCGACGCCGTTGCGCTCGCGGAATCGCTGCGCCCCGACGTGATCACCATGGACATCAACATGCCGCACGTGGACGGCCTTCAGGCCACCGAGCTGATCATGTCGCAAAATCCGCGGCCTATCGTGATTGTCAGTTCGGAATCGCGCGAGGGTGCTTCCACTACGCTGCGAGCGCTCGAGCTTGGCGCAATCGACTTTGTTCCCAAGCCGTCGAGCGGCATCGACCTTGACATGAAGAAGGTGGGCGAAGAGCTGACCCGAAAGCTGAAAATGGCGGCGAAGGTCCGCGTAGTTCGCACTGCAACTCGTTCCAAACTTCCGGCGCCTCATCCGCCGGTCCCGGTTTCGTCCAGTTATGCGTCCGCATCGGCGATCGCCGCGCAAAATGGCGGCAAATTCCCCATCGTTGTAATCGCCGCTTCTACGGGGGGACCCGCTGCGGTAACGCGCGTCGTCGCAGGGCTGCCCAAGGATTTCCCGGGAGCCACATTTCTCGTGCTTCACATGCCACCGGCCTTCACGAAGCAGTTCACTCTGCAACTTGCGGAGATCGCATCATTGCCTGTCAAGGAAGCGGAATCGAATGAGGCCACACAGCCCGGGGTGATCTATTTGTGTCCAGGTTCGCATCACCTGAGGCTGTCCTCCACCGGCAAAATCATTTTGGACGCCGGACCGCGAATTGATGGGTATCGGCCTTGTGCCGACGTGGCATTCGAATCGGTTGCCGCTTATGCGCGCGGACTCGCCGTAGGGGTTGTGCTCACCGGTATGAGCAATGACGGCGCGAAAGGTGTAAAAGCCATCAAAGCGGCGGCCGGATACTTAATCGCTCAGGACGAAGCAAGCTCGACGATTTTCGGAATGCCTGCGGAAGCGATCAAGACCGGCGTTGTTAACGAAGTCCTTAGCCTGGATGCAATCAGCGCGGCCATTGAGAAGCGCGTCGCAAAACTAGCCCGGCTGGTTCCGGTGGAAGCGCGATGAGGATCGCTGCTCAAGAAAGGGCGAAATCGCGGCTCGCGCGTCATTCTGAGCAGATGATTCTCTTCGCTGTTGCGAATCGGATGTTTGCGATCGCTGCTGCGGCGGTCCAAGAGATTCGCAGCACGGATAGCCTGGCGGGTTCGGCAAACGAAATCGAGCACTCCGAGATTTCGAAGGTGCGCCACATGCTGGAACGGAGCCATCAGACTTACTACGTCGTGAACGCCGGCGCGCATTTCGGTTTGCCTGTCACGCGCCCAACTCTTGTCTTAATTCTGCGCCAGTTGCGCGTAGCAGTGCTGGTGGATCGAATCGAACGGATGGCGGAGATTGTCGCGATTCATTCGCTACCGCGCGCATTTGTGGGCGACGAGCGATGCTGGTATCGGGGCCTGACGTACGTTGACGACCATGTGATTCCCGTGATTCAGCCCGCAGGTTTTTTGACAGCCGACGAATTTCGGCGCCTCGATCTCGTGACGAACGCCACCTCGGTACCGCGCGGCCTGGCGGGAGCTTTCCAGGCATGATCGCTGAGATTCAAAACGCGGGCGCCAACACATACGTTCTACTGCAGCTCGCCAACCGCCGCTTCGCCTTGACGTCGGGAATCGTGTCGGAACTCGCACCTCCCGTCCGGCTGCACACTTTTCCGCACACGTCACCGCTTGTCTCGGGAGTGATCGTGCGGCGCGGTCACATCGTGCCGGTCTATGATGTCGCAAGCATTTTGCTGGGCAGAAGCTCGTCCGTTCACCGTTTTTATCTCATTGCGCGACGCGATTTTCCTGACGGGCCCGAGAGCAGCGCGATTCCAGTCAGCGGCGAGTGCGAACTCACCACAGCCGAGATGCAGGAGGTCAGCGACGACAGCCGACCCTATATTTCCGGGCGTCTGCTCATTGATGGCGAGTCAATCGAAGTGTTGAACTTCGACGCGCTGGTGGCAAAGGATGTCCCACCGGACAAGGGACCTCGTCGCACGGAGGCCCAATCATGAGTTCTCCGTCCGTGGGCGCCCCACGCATTCTCTTGATCGATAGCAACGTCTATTTTTCAAAGCGCGTCAGTGACGCCCTGCAACAGCAGGGTTTCGAAGTGACCGTCAGCACGCAGGCAGCTTACGCCCTCACCATGCTCGAGTGGAATGCACCGAGCGCAATTCTCTGCGCCACGAATCTGCGCGAAATGGGCGCGCTCGAAATGGCCCCGATTTTGCGCGCCGATGCCAAAACCGTGAATATTCCATTAATCGCGATAGGTGGCGGGGACGCCCGAGCATTGCTCGAAGCGTATGGCGCAGGCTGCGATGACTTCGTCGATCGCCGGCGCTCTCCTTCAGACATCGCCGCGCACATACGAAGCTTTCTCGTGAGCCGCCAAGAAGGATTTCAGCCCACTCAGATGCTGTCCACTTCCGATACCGCCCTCAGCGGCAACCTCTCGCATCTCGATCTTCCTGGCGTGATTCAGATGCTCGGACAGGCCCGCCAGACAGGCGCGCTGCACATCAACGCGGGCGAAACCGACGGGATCATCTTTTTTGGGGGTGGGGAAATCGTGCATGCAGAGTGTGGAATGCTCTTCGGCGACGAAGCTGTCACTCAAATCGTCAGAAGCTGTCAGTCTTCGGGCAAAGGCGTTTACAAGTTTGTGTATGGGGCCACCGCCACGCAGCGCACCGTGCTTCGTTCGGCCACCGACCTTCTTCTCGACGCCATGCGCGAATTCGACGAAGGCGAACGGGATGGTGTCGGGCACGACAACGCAGAGCGCGCCAACATAGACCACGATAGCGTTGAGCACGACGGCGTAGAGAAGGAGTCGACATGAGCGAAACCGAGACTCTCACGGCAGCCCGCATTCCGACCGTGTATTTCATCGATGACAGCGCCACCATGCGCGAAGTAATCAAAATTGCTTTTCGCAAGGAAAATATCCACGTGATCACTTGTCCCGACGCGGCATCGGCTCTCGCTCAATTCGAAGGTTCGATTCCCGACGCCGTCATTACCGATGTCATCATGCCGGACAAGGACGGCTACGAAGTCTGCGAGTTCATCAAGCAGCATGAGCAGCTCGCAAAAATTCCCGTGATTCTCATGTCTGGCATTGTCAATCGCACAGTCGCCGAACGCGCCACCGCCGTCAAAGCCGACGAGCTGATTCGCAAGCCTTTTCAGCCGCAGGACTTGATCACGCGCGTCAAGAATCTTCTTCGTCCGAAAACGAGCGCATCGCAAGCCAGCAACACCTGCGATTCTGATCAACACGCGGCGCGAGTGCTAAACAATCTCTTTTCAGCAACTCCCACGCCTTTTGGAGTCGCCGCTCAACCGCCGCGCGTTCAAACGCCCGTCGTCACAGAGGCGCATCGACCGAGCTCCCCGCAGGTGCCCGCGCTTTCGGCGCCTCAGCGGCAGACACCATCTCCGCCCCCAGAAGTGCAGAAACTGCGAAATGAACTCCGCCGCCTCGAGCTCCTTGTTAAGAAGCTCGAAGCCGAGCTCCAGGCGGAACATCAATACTGCGCTGCGCTTGAGGCTCACTTCAAGACTCAGCAGGAGTCAGAGTAACTTTTGGCAATCGTTTCCACCCCGCAAGGCCGCGGGCCCTCCTCCGTTTACTTCTATGCAAATTTTTGGCTGGGCCTTCTTGACCCAACCCCGGCTGCGGCTTACGCTGGACTCACCTCTCAGCGACAGGCGGTTTGCGCAAGCTAGGCGCGCTTTTTCGGAGGTTTTGTGGGGCGCCGCAGTGAGCAGCGAATCGCTTTGCGTGTTCCGATTCTTGTCCGCGGAAAAGACAGCCGCGGTAGTCCCTTCATTGTCAGTGCGCAAACCAACGACATCACCGCCACCGGCGCCTCCTTCAACGGCTTGAAAGGCATTGCTGACGTCGGCTCGAAAATTGAAATTGAATACAAGGGCCGCAAAGCGATGTACCGGATTCAGTGGATCGGTAAAGTCGGCACGCCGCGTTCCGGACAGGCCGGTGTGAAATGCCTCGAGCCTGGCAATTACATCTGGGGCGTTCCGCTTGCGGAATGGGCACACGACACGTTCGATCCCGACCGGGCAGACCCGCAGAAGCCAACCGCCGTCCCTCCAATCGTGGGTCTAATCGCTCCATCAGATCCGCATATTGAGCGCCGCCGCTTTCCGCGCGTCTCCTGCCGAATCGAAGCGACAATCGTCGACGAACTCGGTGCGATGAATCTGCCGGTGAAGGTCACGGATGTTTCTCTCGGTGGCTGCTACGTGGAAATGCTTACTCCACTTCCCGTTAATGCTTCCGTCGGGCTTACCCTTGATACTTCTCAAGGAGCGGTTCATGCACGCGGGACGGTAGTCACAGCGCAATCTGGCATGGGAATGGGCGTCGCATTTACTGCCCTTAGCACAGCAGACTTTGAACGATTGAGAGAGATCGTCCCACCCGCGGCGCAGCCAGCCGAACGAGAACCACCTAAGCCACGACTGCCGGTATCGCCGCCACCCTCGTCCAACGGTGCTCGAGCGACGAAGCGAGCCTTGCAACTAGCACCATCCACGCAGGAGGTGCTCGAATCTATTCTTCGGATTCTTCTGCGCAAGGGAATCGTAAGCGAAGAAGAAATGGCCGAAGAGTTTGAGAAGCTCACGATCGCGAAATCCTGACTCTTCTCGAATGTCCGGCTTTGCAATCTCGCGTCTCAAACGCAGCCTGTTTCCGTTCTCGTCCGCCCATGTGAAACTTTTGCCGAGGGCTTTTAGGTTTCCTGCAGCTAGAATCTAAGTATGCAGAGCTCTCGACTTCTTCCCAGGGTGACCCTTGCCCTGGCCCTGATTTCGCTCGTGACGATTTCGTGGCGGGCATCTGCATCGGACGAAGCCGAATTGGCCTCCCGGAACTTCGTATTCACCTGCATTACGCATGTTCCAGCGATGCCTCCCGGTTCTCGAGAACTGAGGATCTGGCTTCCGCTTCCCTATGAGGACCGCTCGCAAGGTATCTCGAACCTTAAGATCGAAAGCCCCTTCCCCTACAAAATTCAGCGGGATAAAGAATATGGAGATCGCTACGCCTACGTTGTCGTTCAGGCTGACGAAGCTACGAAGCCTTTTGACATCAAGATTTCTTTTCATGCCGAGCGCTTCGAACATCGCGTCTCCCTTGCACCTTTGATCGAACCTCTCGGGCAACCTCTCGTTTCTCCGGATCGCTTCCTGCTTCCCGACCGTCTGGTACCGATCGACGGTGTGATCGGCGACTTGTCCGACCAGCAGACAAAAGACGCAACTCAGCCGATCGACAAAGCTCGGCGCATCTATGACTACGTGATCGCCACGATGCACTACGACCACGACGGCACGGGATGGGGCCGCGGCGATGCCGTGTGGGCTTGCGGCTCAAAGCACGGAAACTGCACCGATTTTCATTCACTCTTTATTGGAATGGCGCGTGCTGCCGGAATTCCCGCTCGTTTCGAGATTGGATTTTCGCTGCCCACAAATGCGAAGGCAGGCGTGATCTCCAGCTACCATTGTTGGGTCCAATTTTTCGTGAACGGCATCGGGTGGATTCCCGTCGACGCTTCGGAAGGATGGAAAAACAAGGACAAGCGCGAGTATTTCTTCGGTGCAACGGACCCGAACCGCATAATGTTCACTATGGGCCGCGACATTCGTCTGAAGCCCGCGCAAAAGGGCGATCCGCTGAACTATTTTGTATATCCCTACGCCGAGCTCGATGGGAAACCGTTCTCCGATCTGAAGAATGAATACACATTTCGCGACGATCCCACGCTCGCCGCGCCTCCATCAAAAACTTCAACCACCGACTGATTATTTATCGAGACACGCAGGAATCCAGTCAGGGCGCGGCATGCCGTGCCCTCTTGACCACCCGCCACAGCACTGCCTATCGCTACCGCCTCGACTCAATTCAGGCCTTTCGCGTGCAAGAACTCTCGCGCCACTTCCGACGCGTCGCGATGCTGCCCGTCAACCGCAAAATTCATTCTTCGCATCTCCTCATCCGAAATCTTCCCGGCCAACTCTGCGATCGCCGCCCGAACTTCCGGACGGCGCGCCACCGTCCCGCTGCGAACGACAGGCACCGCTTCATAGGGCGGAAAATAATGTCTATCGTCCTCGAGGATTACAAGATCGCGCGCGGAAAGAAGACCGTCTGTGGAATTACCCGCCACCAAATCCACCTGCTTTTCGAGCAATGCGCGATAGAGCAATCCCAGATCGAGAATTCGCGGCGCTTCCGCGAAGTGTAGTCCGTACGCACGCGCGAGTCCCTCATATCCATCCGGCCGCTCCATGAACTCATATCCGAAACCGGCGCGCCATTCCGCCGTATGAGAGGCGGCATCGGAAATCGTCTTTAGGTTCAGGCGGCGCGCTTCCTCACCGCGAATCACAGTCGCAAAGGTGTTGTTGAAGCCGAGAGAAGGCAGAACGTCGAGCCCGAATCGCCGTTGATACTCGCTCTTCACGCGCCCAAACACTGCCGATGGATCTTTCTCGATTGGATCGTGCAAAATCGCAGTCAGCGCGGTTCCCGTGTATTCGACGTAAGTGTCGATTCGCCCCGCGAGAAGCGCCTGCTGACAGATATAGGAGCCCGCCAGGTAGAATCGCCGCGTCACAGGCCGATGCGTTCGCGCTTCGATGTGTTGAGCCAGAATTTCTCCGAGGAGTGCCTGCTCCGAAAAATTCTTCGAGCCGACAACGATTGTATTGCGCTCGGCGCCGCAGGAAACTAGCGACGTGACAAGGCACAGCAGCAGACATACGAGTGAAGCATGACTCAATCTCATCGCACTGGCCGCAATCGCCGTTCGAGTACTCCCAATACAAAATCAGCCGCTAGCGCCAGCAGCGCAGCAGGAATCGCTCCAGCCAGAATCAACTGATCGTTGACCATTGCGAGCCCACGGAAAATAAATTCACCGAGGCCTCCCGCGCCCACAGCCGCCGCAATCGTCGCAATTCCAATTGTGAGCACGGTAGCAATTCTTATCCCGGCCAGCATCGTCGAAAACGATAGCGGCAACTCCACCTGGAAAAGAATCTGCCGGTCTGTCATCCCCATGCCGCGAGCCGCTTCGCGCACTGCGCGATCCACGCCCAAAATTCCCGCTGAAGTGTTCCGGATAATCGGGAGCAGCGCATAGAGCGTAAGCGCGGCGATCGCTAGCCGGTCCGCGCGCCCCCCTAGCCACGGCACCGGCAGCAGAAAACCGAATAGCGCGAGACTCGGAATCGTTTCCGCAATATTCGCGCCGCCCAGGATTGGCTTCGAAAGCCACGGCTTTCGCGTGACGAGAATCCCAAGTGGGACGCCGATTGCGATCGCAAAAATCATCGTCAGGCCAACGAGCCACACGTGCTCCGCCGTCGCCTGCAGAATTTCGCGGTGGTGCCGTAGGAAAAATTGAATTGGACTCATTTTTCTCCCTTGGCTTCGTCGTACACGCGCAATTGCGCCATATACGCGGCCGCCATCGGGTCGGATGCGTGAACGAAATCGTGCGGCGAATAGATGCGGACAATCTTGCCCGCCTCCATCAATCCGATTCGCGTGCCAAGCACCAGGGCTTCGCCCACATCGTGCGTCACGATGACCACCGTCTTTCCGAGATGCCGCTCGAGTGCCTTGAATTCATTCTGCATCTCTCCGCGCGTCATCGGGTCGAGCGCTCCGAACGGTTCATCCATCAGAAGAATGTGGGGATCGGCCGCGAGGGCCCGTGCCACGCCGATCCGCTGGCGCTGCCCGCCTGAAAGTTGATGCGGATAGCGGTGCTGGAAAGTTCTGCCGTGCAGCCCCACGGTCTCAAGCATCTCCTTCACCCGCTGTTTCACGCGCTCAAGTGGCCACCGTTCGAGTCGGGGAATCAGCGAAATGTTTTGCGACACGGTGTAATGAGGGAAAAGTCCGATATCCTGAATCACGTATCCGATTTTTCGCCGCAACGCGATTGGATCCCAGTCGGTTGTCACCTTGCCTTCCACGAGCACTTCGCCCGAGCTCGGCACGAGCAACCGATTAATCATTTTGAGTGCAGTCGTTTTTCCGGCGCCGCTCCGCCCGAGCAGCACCAGCGTTTCTCCGCGCGCCACCGAGAAGCTCACATCATTTAGCAGTTGGCGGTTGCTCAGCGTGTAATGTACATGGCGAAATTCGATGATGGCTTCGCAGTCAGATTCGCTCGGCGTTCGGGGAGTCATGCGCGGCGTGCGCGAAGAAACTGGCGCGCTCGCCACGAGGCTAACACATCCGGCGCGCCAATCCTCATCATCCTGCAGCAAACCAACGAAAAGGCTTGCTCTGAATTGCGGCCAAAGGTATAAGCGGCGCGAATCTCTCGCTTTCTCAGAAGGTCAGAACTCGATGGCCAAGGATGTAGCGATTAACGCAACCGCCGGCGTTCCGCCAACCGGAGTGTCCAGTTCGCTATGGAATAAAGACCTCGCGCCGATACCGCTCGATCACCGTACGTGGGGCACCTACAACTACGCGGCGCTATGGGTCGCAATGAGCGTCAACATTCCCACTTACCTGATGGCCAGCGCGATGATCGCCGGCGGCATGAATTGGAAACAGGCGATCTTCACCGTATTTCTCGGCAATGTCATCGTCCTGATTCCAATGCTGCTCAACGCGCACGCCGGCGCGGAATACGGCATTCCATTTCCGGTTTTCGCGCGCTCCTCATTCGGAGTGCTCGGCGCAAATATTCCCGCGATGTTTCGAGCTCTCGTCGCGTGCGGCTGGTTCGGGATTCAGACGTGGATCGGTGGCGAAGCGATCAACACGCTGCTAGCGGCCGTAATGCCGGGCTGGAATCACGTCTGGCTCTGCTTCTTCTTGTTCTGGGCATTGAACGCGATCGTAATCCTGCGAGGAATCAGCACGATTCGCTTCTTGCAGGGAATCTCCGCGCCTGCGCTATTGATTCTTGGCCTTGCAATGCTCTGGTGGGCATACTCGAATGCGGGCGGCCTCGGGCCAATGCTTTCCGCGCCGTCGAAGTTCCATACTTTTGGCGAATTCTTTACATTCTTCATTCCTTCGCTCACGGGCGTTGTCGCGTTCTGGGCCACGGTCGCTCTGAACATTCCCGATTTCACTCGTTATGCTAAGGGCCAGCGCGAACAGATGCTCGGTCAAGCGCTTGGACTGCCGACAACCATGACGTTCTATTCATTTATCGGAATCGCCGTCACTTCCGCAACAGTGATCGTCTTTGGCCAGGCCATCTGGGATCCGGTCGTCGTTTTGAGCCGCCTTGGTAATCCGATCGCGGTGGTGATCGCGATGCTGGCCCTGCTTCTCGCCACGCTGAATGTCAACGTAGCTGCGAACGTCGTTTCGCCCGCCAACGATTTTTCAAATCTGTATCCGCGTCGCATCAGTTTCAAAATCGGCGGCATCATTACTTGTTTTGTGGGACTGCTGATGCAGCCCTGGCGCTGGCTCTCCAGCCATGGGACGTACGTGATGGGCTGGCTGGTCGGCTACTCGAGTTTTCTTGGCCCGATCGCCGGCGTGATGATCGCAGATTATTACGTGGTGCGGAAGCGCGTGCTCGATCCTGAGGAGCTGTTCAAGCGCGGAGGCGAATACGAATTCTCTGGCGGGTTCAACTGGCGGGCCGTAGCCGCACTCGCGGCCGGCATCTTCGTCGCGCTCATTGGCCTTGCAGTCCCCGCGCTGCACGGACTATATCAGTACGCGTGGTTCGTCGGTTTTGGCGTGTCTTTCATAGTTTATCTGCTCATCATGCCGCGCCCGCGTGTCTCGCGCTGATCAATTTCGCGGCACTAGGAGCGCGATTCCTTCCGTTCGAGAAACTTTCGAATGTCGCGCAGAACTTTTCCCAGCATCGCCGGCGTTAGCTTACCCGTGAACGTATTTTGCTGGCTCGGATGATACGACGCGAACAAGCGCGGCAGTCCATGAGGCAATTCGTAGCTCACGCCGTGCCGAAAGGGATACGCAGCGAAGCCCCTGATATCTCCGCGATCTTTCAGCAGTCCTAAATAAGTGCGCATCGCGATGCTGCCGAGGGTCAGCAAGGCACGTGGATGCAGTATTTCCAGCTCGCGTTCAAAATACGGGCGGCAATTCGCCTGTTCCGAAGGCAACGGCTTATTCGCCGGCGGAGCGCAGCGAACGGCTGCAGCCATGTAGGCATTATTGAGCACAAGCCCGTCGTTCCGTTCGGTTGATGTTGGCTGGTTCGCGAATCCAGCCCGATAGAGCGCGGCGTACAGAAAATCTCCCGAGCGATCGCCGGTGAATATACGACCAGTCCGATTGCCGCCATGCGCCGCGGGCGCAAGTCCGAGAATCAAGAGCTGGGCGTGCGGATCGCCGAAGCCGGGAATGGGTTTGCCCCAATAGTTCCATTCGCGAAATGCGAACCGCTTCTCGCGCGCCACTTTTTCGCGGTATTCCACCAGCCGTGGACACTTCCGGCATCGGACGATCTCCGCGTTCAATTGATCAAGCTGGGTCACAGGTTTTTCCGTACCAGAAGCTATCACGAAACCACCGCGATGCTCCGGACATCCAACGTTGTGTCGGCGCAAAGGCGCCGCGGGCGGAGCCTTTGAATAAACGGAGCGAAAGACGAAAGATGAAAACCTCGAAAACCTCGCTTTTGCCGCCGATTAGACTTTTCTACCAGCTAGCGTTTTCAATGACTTACGCGGATTTCTAATCGCGCTACAGTAGATTAGAATTGAGCTGGCGGATGATTTTGTCACGATGGTTTCAGATAGAGCGAAAAGTTTGCGGTTTGCGGTCTTTCCGTTAGGATTAGCACCTCAAGTTCCCCGGAGCCCCTTCCATGGCGAATGCTCGTGAACGAATCGTAGTCATCGAATCCGACGCAGCGACTCGCGACGCACTTCAAGCGGCCATGCAGGGAGCGGGTTACGACGCGACCACATTTGCAACTTTCCAGGAAGGCCTCGACGCTATACA
>Ga0307469_10000034_pt1 | contig 49655 bp, 44 predicted proteins | sample atmos_gasesAM2C__FD_203084 | JGI IMG/M metagenome (GOLD analysis project Ga0307469, IMG submission 203084) | Hardwood forest soil microbial communities from Morgan-Monroe State Forest, Indiana, United States - atmos_gasesAM2C_515 | ecosystem: Environmental > Terrestrial > Soil > Temperate... | reverse complement strand
GATTAACGCCCCTATCAACCGCATCTACATGCCGAATCTTTACAGCAGCACCGCTTTCCCTATTTACCAGTGGATCGATGATTTGCAGATTTGGGACAGCTTCCCGCCTGACGCCGCCCCGCACTAGCCGCAAATGTTACGCAGTCCATGACGCGGCGGCCGGCTTGGCTTTCTGGTGGAATTGCGGGTCGCGTAGGCGACATAGATTGCCTCCGTCGCGGTGCCTTACCGCTCCGCCGTGGCATGCTGCTCCACCCAGGCATATTGAGGCGTCACGACTGAACTCCGCTCGCATGGGGCACGCTGGATCGCTGTGGCCAGCAACTCGGCCCCGCGCAGATGCACGGACTCAATCTCCAGGTCTTCGAAGTAGACGGTCGGCTATACGCTCGCTCTACACGCATCTACCTCGTCCGTTATGAGCGCCGGATACAAAATGTCCTCCGAGAAGAGACTATCGGCGTCGCATTAAACGCGGCCAGAGACGACCTGGATGCCCGTAGCCCGTCCCGACTATTAACCCGGGAGCCTACGGCACAAAAGAGTACGACACGTGGTCTATGACCATGATCTTGCCGTCCGTCGACAGGTGGTGGGCTCCGAGGAGCCCTTTGCGGAAATTGGGGCTGATCTTCGCCACCCGCTCCTCGACATATCGGGAATCAGATACCTCCTTGATTTCGTGCACCACCAAGCTGTGACCGTATCGATCAAATCCCTGGCATTGAGCCAGCCTGAAGATCTTGTCCCCTTCTATGATCAATCCCGCGTTCCGTCCGCCGCAGGGATCGATCCTGATCGGATTCTGCCGGTGCGGGATCCAGTTGGTGCTCAGCGGTGAATTGCTCGAGAACAGGAATAATTCCGAGCAGTAGTCCTTCGTTCCCGATTCATCGATCGACGTCAACATCCACCACTTGCCCCCTCTACGAAACAGCATGGTGTCAACGGCCGACACACCTTCCACGATTATTTTTTCCAGTTTCCATTGAAGCGGGAACTCCGTGCATCGATAAACTCTTACTTGCCCTGAGCCGTGGGCTTCAGGGCACATATAGAGCTCCCCCTGATATTCGAACAAGTAGGGAAACGATAGGTGGAACGGCTCGCTCAAGGCGATCCCACATTCGACGATCTTTGTCCCGTTTATTTCCAGGGCGGTTATGTGAGCTTTACCCGTTTTGTAGACGAAGTCTTCGACGAAGCAAAATGTCTTGCCGCCACGCGTGCACAGAAATGGATCCGCCCAGAACCGTCCTCTGGGTGCCGGTGCTTCGGTGCTCCGCCACAGCACCGCCTCGTCCCATTTTGCCGATAGCACCGAGATCCCCCATCTCTCCCGCAGCCTGAGGATGCTAGCCATCGCCTTGATGAAAACTCGCATCAGCAGTTTGCACCCGTACACGACGCACTGGGCGAGATTGGGAGCGCGAAACAGCATGTTGGAGTAGGGTGCCGGAACCCGCTCGGCCGGCGGCAGCGCGCCCGTTGACGCGACCTCCTTAAGGAGATTCTTCAGATGGGTAAGCGCCTTCTTGTAAACATGAGCCTGATTGAGGGAGTAATAAAGGCGGGTTGCAAAGTAGCCCCTGACCAGCACCTCGCCTGCGTCAAGCTCTTCGGTTAGGCGTTGGATGATGAATCCCGTTTTAGGCACGCGGTAATAGCACTCCCAGAATCCAGCAGGCCCGCCTCGGTTGACCTTGTTGTCGCCATGATGAAAGGAAACGATTCCGAGTCGACTTGCGCGGAGAATGCCGCCACTCAATATTCCTGATCCGCATCTTATTAGCAGATCGAGATTGAGGGCCTTTACCTTCTCGACGTCCTCATCGGAGAACCGACAAATATAACCAGACTTGGAAACGATGGGCCTTATCTCGACGACCCGATCGATTACCTTGGCCAGATCGCAGGACTTGTAATGGTCCTTGTGAGAACCGTTCTGTCTGAGGAGTAATTTCTCTACCAATACTATGATTTTGAATACTATCTTTGCGGGAAGGAGGTGTAGCCGGCGCCTTGGTAACAGATCCTTGAGTTTGACGAGCGTCGACTCTCCATGACGCGGGTGAACGATCAGATGCGAGATATTGACGTCCGGCTGGCTTTTCGCCCAGAGTGCCAGCTCATACACGTATTTGTCCGAGCAAACGCTATCGAGGGTCAAGCCAATGTTGAGCATCTTCGGTTTACGTCGTTCCCGACGCGGGAACCGGGTTGGCCGTTCTGGTTGAATTCCGGGCCGCGTAGAGTGTATAGACCGCCTCCATCGCGGTCACCGACCGCTCCGCCGTGGCATGCCGCTCCACCCAGGCACGTTGAGCCGCCACGACCGAACTCCGCTCGCATGCGGCGCGCTGGATCGCTGCGGCCAGCAGCTCGGCTCTGCGCTGCGGTATTACCTGCCACGACAGAGGCAAAATACGGCGTATATCAGAATACTCCGTGCTCACGACCGGCGTGCCGCAAGCCATCGCCTCAAGCACGACATTGGGAAAGCCCTCGAGCAACGAAGTCGAGAACAGCACGTCGCTTGCGGCGATATGCGCGATCGCATCGGTGCGCTCATTGGTGAAGCGGCAAATATTTTCCAGTCGCAATTCACGGAAGCGGGCCTGGACCGCCCGCTGATAAGCCCCGGTCTCGCGCCACGGGTCGCCGACGAACAAGAATCGCCAGCGAGGGTCGCGCTGGTGCAGGACCGCGGCTGTATCCAGTGCCAGCAGGTGGTCCTTGGGCGGTGTGATGCTTCCCACGAGGCAGGCAATGGAAACTTCCTGCCCAGGCCAGAGAGTGCCGCGCAACGCAGGCGCGGTCGCAGCTTCCATGTCGGCCTTGGCAAGATCAACCCCGTTCCACACCACGTGTCCGCGATCAGCGGGTATCCGGTGCAGAGGACTGGCAAATGCCAGGCCGGCATGGGAATTCGCAACCAGCGCTGTTTCCCAGCCCCGGGTCAGCGCATAGCCCAATCGCTGAACATAGGATAGCCGATAGTTGTCGCTGCGCTCGGAATTAATGATGGGAATGCCCAGCCCGCGCAGGGCGACCCGCGTATAGATATTGCCGTCGTAGAGCCAGCCATGCGCTATTTCCGTGCCCCAGCTGCGGGCGGTGCGCCGCAGCCGCGCGATGACCAACGGGTCCAGGCGAAGCTGTTTTTGGTCAACAACCATCTCGACGCCGCTGCCTTGGAGTTCGGGCAGGCGTGGCACCGTGTGATTAAGCGTATAGATCATCACCTTGTGGCCACGGCGCAGCAATTCCCGCGACAGGATAATGAGCTGCCGCTCGGCGCCACCCACGGTGAGGCCACTGATCACGTGGAGGATCCGCATGGTCACCCCGGGACCCTCTCAGTTGCTCATCCAGCGCGCATGCCACATCTGGAAAGCGAGCAGCAGCCATAGCTTGTGCTCGGCCAGACGATCCTCTGCCCAGAAACGTGCCAGCAGGCGCCGGACGCACTCAGAATCAAAGAGGCCCTGAGCGGCGATCAGGCGGGGCTCGATATACCGGTCGATCAGTACCCGCATATCCCCCCTTAACCAATTACGCGTCGGGACAGCGAAGCCTTGCTTGGGACGCTCGAGATACTCGCGCGGAACGTACTCATAAAGCACCTTGCGCAACAGATGCTTCGGCCCGCGGGTACCTCGCCGGAAGCGGAACGGCAGGGCGAAGGCGAATTCGACCAGCCGATGGTCGAGCAGGGGTTCCCGTCCCTCGATGCTAGCGGCCATGGTGGCGCGGTCGACTTTAGTGAGGATATCCCCCGGTAGGTAGTTGTGAAGATCCCACAAGCACAGCTTTTCACCATCCTCGCCGGGGTAGATGTCGCAGTTCGAGCGAGCCGGATGCCTATCCCGCCCTAGCAGGCGCCGCAGGTCGTCATCAGACCAGATGGCCAAAGCTTGATCAAACATTTCACCCATGGTGCGCGTCTGAAGGCGGTCGCGTATCTTGGCGGAAGGCACGGTGACGCGATGACGGAGGCAGTGATTGATACCCGCCGGCCACCTTTGCATTGCAAGCAGAGTGTCGATCTGGTCGATCGGCAACGCTCGCAATGTGCCTACCGTTGCGATGCGCAGCCATTCAGGAATGGCAGCGAGCTTGCGCCTTTGGGCAAACATGCCAGTATAACCGTTGTAACCGCTGAACAATTCATCCCCGCCGTCCGCCGAGAGGACGACCTTCACCGATTCGGCAGCAACTTGGGACACGAGCAGGGTCGGGATGCCGGAATCGTCGCCGAACGGTTCGTCGTACAAATCCCCCCACCGCGGCAGAATCCGCATGGCCTCATTCATCGTGAGCTTGCGGGTAGTGTGCTCGGTGCCCAGGTACCGGGCTACCCGCTCGGCGTGTGGCGACTCATCGAATGCCGGGTCGTCGAAGCCGATGGTGAAAGTCTTGATCCGCTGGCCTCCATGACGCTGCAAGATCGCGGCGAGGATCGACGAGTCGATGCCGCCGGAAAGGAAAACGCCGACGGGAACGTCCGAGATCATGCGATAGCGGAAGGCGTCGATCATGAGCGCTTCTAGCTCATCGGCCAGCTCGTTTTCGCCGCCCAGTCGTTGGTTCAGGGCCGCATCGAGCACGCTCCAGTAGGGCACGATCTTCCTTTCCCCTTCAGGACCCAGTTCCAGCCAGTGCCCGGCGGAAAGCTTGAAGACGTTTTGATAAATGGACTGCGGCTCGACGATGTAGCCGTAACGGAAGTAATCGACCGTCGCCGAGCGGTCAAGCTGGGGGGACCAGTGCTTGAAGGCCCGCAACGCCTTCAGTTCGGACCCGAACCAGAGCGAATTTCCATTCCAGCCGTAATACAGAGGCTTGACCCCCAGGCGGTCGCGCAGCAGATAAAGCCGGCTGTCGGCCGTCGACCAGAGCGCGATCGCGAACATGCCGACGAAGCGGCGTACCGCCCCGGGTCCCCACTCTGCGAACGCTTCGAGAACGACCTCGGAATCGCCGGTTCCGAGAAACGCGTGGCCCAGCGTTTCCAGGTCTTTGCGAATTTCGCGAAAGTTGTAGACTTCTCCGTTGAATACCATCACCCAGCGGCCGTTGCGCGACGCCATGGGTTGATGTCCGAGGGGCGAGAGGTCAAGAATCGACAGCCGGGCGTGGCCCAGTCCGACACCGCCGTCGAACCATAAGCCACGGTCATCCGGGCCGCGATGATGGAGGCTGGTTACGCTGTCCTTCAGCCATTGTTGCGCGGCCTCGGGAACATTGCTCTTGAACCAGAATCCGGCGATTCCACACATGATCGCTATTCTCCTTGCCGGACTCCAGGCCTGCTCTTCATGTCGGACAACCGGGGCCGATAACAATCGAGCATCGACCGCAGCCACCGCTTCGCGCGTTTGATCGCGAGTAGCGTCAGACCCACGGCGGTGCCGTTGTACAACTCGATCGTATAGACGGGCAGCTCGTGCGGCCGCCAAACCTTGAACCAGGGCGGATCGCCAACGAGATTCACGTGGTGGAACCTTCCGGAGTCGATGCCGGACCGAATCACGCGCTCGAGTAGCATGTTGCCCGGTGCGAGGCGCGGATGGCGCTCGTCGTAGGCAATCTTCAGCACATACAGCGTGTCCTCGTCGCGCACGCAGAACTGCGCCGCGATGGGCGCGCCCGCGACCCGCAGGCAGTTGAGCACCACCTCGCCCGCGGGCGAGAGCTCGGCGATCAGCGACTCGTAGAAGCGCAGCAGCTCCGGGTGCAATTTGATGGCCGAGCTGGTCCCAGCGCTTCCTTTCCACCCAGACGCTTCGACCTCCAGAAATTCGGCAAAGCAGCGCTGCATGTCCGGCCCGGGTTTCAATACGCTTTCGAACTCGACCCCGGATTCCTTCGCAAGCTTGTTGCGTGCGTAGTTCAGGTTCGAGCGAAAATTCTTGGAAAACGAGCGCATGATCGCTTCGTACGGGCGGTCGCAGACGACGAAATCGCAGGTCTTCGCGGGTCGCGCGATCACGCGCCACCAGCGTTCCGACCGCAGGGCCGCGAGCGGCGACTCGTGCATCACGTCCGCGAAGCGGATCACATCCCAGCGAAAGCGTTCGTCGCGCAGGAACCGCAACAGGCTTTCCACGACACTGCGCGCAGCGACGTCGGAAGCGCATAGCATGTCGCGCAGCGGCAGGTGCAGATGCGGCGGCAGCGTCAGGACACGGACGGCGATTCCTAAGCGTCGCTCACGCTCAGCCTTCAAAGGAACGATGGCAACCGGGCGACTGCCGGTGCGCAGGAGAAAGAAATACACGGCGGCAGGATCGGGTTCGAGCGCGCTCAGATAGCTGCGATGCCAGCCGTGCCAGTGAAAGAAGCGGCGCCGGCTGAGCTTGTTCGCGATCTCGGCCCAATCAGACGCAAGCTCCTGCAGACCGTTCGTCCCGCGAGTGACCGTCACGTCGAGCGACGCGCGTTCGCGCGCCCCCGGCGCCGTCGCCTCGCCGCGTTGATCGACACGCGGGTTCGCTGCAATGCTCGGCGCGCCGAATACGCGCCGGCGCGAAGACAGGTCCTGATCAATCCCGTTCATGCGCCCATGTATCCCAGCCACCACTCGCCTTCGAGGCGGCTCAGAAACGCGTCGCCTTGATGGATCGAGGCCATGATGGCCGGATCGCGGGAGTAGGCGAGCGTCCACCTGCCGTCCCACCGGCACCAGCAGTGCTGATAGGACAACTCCTTGGCGAAGCGCGGATCGACGCGTCCGTGCACCGCGGTGGCGCCATGGCGCCAGGCATCGACCAGCAATCGCCGCAACACGCGATCATACGCGCCGCGCCGCGCCGCGATCTGGAGGACTTCACTCACCGCCCCGGCGCGCACGTAGTAGAGATACCAACCCACCATCTCGCGCGTGCCGTCGCGGACGATCCGCGCGCGCAGTGTCCCGTAAAACGTCTTGCGCGCCGTCTGATCGAGGAGCCATGCCAGCGAATGGGCTTCGTACATCGGCTGCAGGGCGCTGCCGTCCAGCATCGCCGGAAGATCGGCGAGCATCGTCGCCGCGTCCAAGGGTTCCTCGCTGAAACCGTCTTCGTCTTCATAAAACCGATTCGGGGGCAGCCGGGCGACCAGCGCGTCGGTCAGGGCGCCCACCGGGCGTGCCGCGAGCGCCAAGGAACGAGGCAACGCCGCACGTCTCTCCAGAAGCGACAGCGCGTACCGCGCCGGCCGGAGCGGCCGGGTCCAGTGAAGGCTGCAGAGGAGCGGTGCCGTCCCGCCGAGCGCGATCCACATACGCCGTGCCCAGTCGCTCGCGCCATCGGCAAGCGTGAGATCCTGCGGTCCCGAGAGACACGCTTTTGCTATCCGCATCGCCGTGAGGCTGTCGCGCTTGTGGGGGTCCACCATGAACTGGCAGCCTACCGCCACGCGGATCGAACGGCCGCGCAGGGACATCCGCCGCGGCATCACTGCATAGAAGCCGGAGACGCGGCCATCCTCCTCGGCCACCCAGGAGGGCACCTGGGGGTCGCGCCACGGGTTGTCGAAGAGCATCTCCCGGAAGTAGGACTCGCACGCGGCCTGCGAACTCCAACGGTGTTCCGGGTAGACGCGTGCGAACAACGCGGCGGCCCCGCTGACATCGTCCTCGGTGAACATACGAATCGTGGCCATCGCAGATTCCGTCCTTCGCTGCAGAAGACCGCTCGGGCAGGGGGACGATCTCAGCACCGCACGTTATCCCTAGACTCTGGCAGCGTTGCGGGAACGGGGCTCCGAGGAAAACAAGATCAAAGATCGGCCGCGCCCAAAAACGGCCGCGCGGCCGACGGACCGGCTGCTCCGCCGTTCGCCACCAGCCGCGCGATCCGCGCGAGCGTCCGCAAATCGTCGAGATCGATGTCGTCGATCTTGATGCGTAGGCCGAAGTGCTGCTCGAGCTGCATGAGCAGCTCCACGAACTGGAACGAGTCCAGAATCCCGGTCTCCAGGAGATCGGTGTCCGGGGATGGGATCTCGATGTGGAAGCTCTCGGCGAACACGGCGCCCAGGCGCTCGATGATGGCGTTTGCGTCTCTCACTGTTTCCTCCTTTAGCTCTGCCCGGACGCCGCGCTGACCATACGACGATCAGTGGCGCTCGCGTGATCGGGAGCGAGCGCTTGCGTCTGCGTTGGATGGAGTTCGGCGTCGAGGAACGCTTTCTTCAACCGTGGACGGTCGATCTTGCCGTTGTCATTCTTGGGCAGGACGTCATAGCGCATCCACCGGACCGGGAGCATGTAGCCGGGAACGATCCCCGCCAAGGTCTTGCGCAGGCTTTTCGTTGAGACACCGCCGTCCGGCGCCGGGACATAGGCGCAGCAGATCAGCCACCCTTCGAATCCTTCGGATTGGATCGCGACGACCGCGCTCTCCCGCAGGCCCGGAACTGAGTGCAGCGCCGCCTCGATCTCGCCCAGCTCGATTCGGTAACCGCGGCTCTTGATCTGCGTGTCGGCGCGGCCCACGTAATAGAACAGACCGTTGGCGCCGCGCCGCGCCAGATCGCCGGTCTTGTAGATGCGGTCCTGCGGACCCGCTCCGCCGGGATGGGGGAGAAATGCGGCGCGGGTCTTGTCCGGGTCGCGCCAGTAGCCGGGGCTCAAGCCCACGCCGCGGATGTACAAGTCGCCGATTTCGCCCGACGCCACGGGCTGCAGCTGTGCGTCGAGGATCAGCAGCTCCTCGCCGGCGCACGCGGTGCCGATGGGAATCGACTCGCGTTCGTCGGTCGGGCATCGAGGCACCGTGTAGTAACTGCTCACGATAGTGGTCTCGGTTGGGCCGTACAGGTTGGTGAATTGCGCGTGCGGCAGCCGGCGCATCCAATGGATAAGCGTGGGCGTCGGCAGTGGTTCTCCGGCAAACAACACGCGGCGCAGGGACGGGAAGTCGTCTTGGCACACGACGTCGAAATTTGCCATCAGATTCAGGACCGAGGGCACCGAGAACCACTGCGTGAGCCGGGCTTCGCGAATGAATTGCGCCAGCTTGTGCGGAAGGAGATTGAGCTCCGGGGGCACCAGGTGCAGCTCGGCCCCCGCCCACAGCGTGCCGAAGACGTCGAACGTGGATACGTCGAAGCGCAGCGGTGGATGCTGCGAGATGCGATCCGTGTGGACGATGCCGAAGTACGCGCTTGCCCAGCGAAGCAGATGCGCGACGCTCGCGTGGGTGATGGTCACGCCCTTGGGGATCCCGGTGGAACCCGATGTGAACAGAATGTGCGCCACATCGCCGTCGGAGTTGGCACAGGCAGGCGCAGTCGCTGGATAAGCGGCGAGATCGCGCTGGGCAAACAACGGAGTGATATCGGACGGCGGGTCTTTGTCCAGCCATCCGATGCTGGGCCGCTCGCGAAGAGGCGCGGCCGCAAGAGCCTCGCGTAGACTCTTGCTCACGGGACCAGCTGCCAGAATGAATCGGCAGTCGCTCACTTCGAGGACCCGCGCCTGCCGCGCTGCGGGACTCGCCGGATCCATCGGGACGTAGATCGCGTCGGCTTTCAGCGTGCTGAGCATGGCGACGATCGCCGCCGGCATCTTCGGCATCAGCAGGCCGATCCGGTCGCCACGGCGGCATCCGGCTTCCTTGAGCAGATGCGCGAGGCGGTTGCTCGCCTCCTCGAGCGCGCCGTACGTCAGACGCGCGCCCTTGAACACGATCGCGGTCGCGTCGGGACGAGCTTGCGCCTGCGCGGTCACGCCGCGCTGAAGCAGCGTGGTCATCATGCGGGGCAGCGCGCTACGGCACGCTCGAAGACGACGCCGGTATGACGCATTTCGTCTCGGCTCTCGGGTGCGTCGAGAATGAAAGTTCGGTAGCCGATGTCGACGTAGCGCGCCACTTCGTCGGCGACCCGATCGTAGCTCCCGACGAGATAGGGACACATGGCTTTGTAGTTCTGGAACGGCACTAGCCAATAGGGGTTCTCCGCTTCGGCGCCGTCTTTCCCGAGATCGGACAGCTGCCGGTGCCACGACGAATCCGACACTTTCATCGCGAGCTGGTGGGTGAGCTGACCCTTGCGGTCTTCCGGGAACCGCGCGCGGGCCGCCGCCCAGGCCTCCGCGTCCTCGGAGCGGGCGATGACGCCGATGCGGATGCCGCTCGGCGCGCCGTTCACCGCCGCGGCCGCGTACTCGGCCGGCGGCTTCGGGTACTCGACGGCGATCGCCTCCAGCTGCCTCGCCGCCTGCATGCCTGCGTCCGAGGATCCGGAAACGAGCACGCCCGGCATCAGCTCGGCGGGCAGCGGGGGCGTCAGCTTCAGGTTGGTCACCTTGTAATACCGCCCTTCAAAGCTCATCGGGTCTGAAGTCCGCAGCAGGCTCTGAATGACCGTGGTGTACTCGACGAGGCGCGTATAGCGTTCGTCGTGCGGCGTGAGATCGTTCAAAGCGGCAAGATCGTTCTTGAATCCCCCCGCGACCATGTTGAGGTAGAGGCGCCGTCCGTACAGGTGCGCAAACGTCGTGATCATCTTGGCTACCGTGTAGGGGTGCATGTAGGCGGACTGCACCGCCACCAACGGGCACAGGCGCTCGGTGGCCTCGATGATGGCTTGCGACACCAGCCACGGATCCAGCTGCCCGTTGTCGGTGAACACCAGGATGCCTTCGCAGCCCGCGTCTTCGCTCCAGCGCGCGATGTCCTTCAGTTGCGCAAGGCAGGTTTGCGGCCGGGTCAGAGCCGAGGGCGGGCAGGTCGTGAAAATCTTGAGGCCGTGGTGGGGAGCGCCAGACATAGTTGCCCTTTTCGTGCTCGGAACTTTAGCCGCCGAAAATGCATTCCATGTTTTCGGAGCGAAGCCGCTTCGTGGTCCGTTCGGCGCATCGTCGGCCGTCTCGGTCGGCGTTTTGACCGGACCGCCGATCCGCATTCGATGAAGAATAGAGGGGCCGCAGGTGTAGCCATTTCGCTACAGTGCATCGCCGCGCAGCTACAAAATAATCGCGCTCTCTCGATAGTGAGTCGAGACTCGACTCATTAATATCATCTCGATGTCCGCCGTTCGGCATCCACGTTCTCGGAAAACGAACAATCGGAGCAGTTTGGTCCTTGTGTTGCAAACTTCGCACGGCCGAGAATCGCCCATCGGGACGCAAAGACATCGGGAACGATCTTGGAAAAAAACGATTTTGAGGTGGCGAAAATGACTGACATGCAATTTGTGCCGGATCTGCTCGAGCGCAAGGAGCTGTTGAGCGCGCTTCGCGCATTCAAGAGGGGGGATTTTGCGGTTCGCCTGCCGTTGGATCTGGTCGGCATAGACGGGGAGATCGCGCAGACCTTCAACGACGTCGTCGAAATGAACGAGAACGTGGCGGACGAATTCTCGCGCATCAGGGACGAGGTCGGAAGGGAAGGGCAGATCAATCAACGTGTCAGATTGCACGCCGCAACGGGGTCATGGGCCGATTGCGTTGACTCGGTGAACACGCTCATCGGAGATCTGGTCCGGCCGACGTCCGAGGTGGCGAGGGTCATCGAATCGGTCGCGAAGGGGAATCTCTCCCAGCGGATGCTGCTCGATATCGACGGCACGCCCTTGCGGGGAGAGTTCTTGCGCATAGGGAAAGTCGTCAACACCATGGTCGATCAGCTCGGCGGCTTCGCCTCGGAAGTATCGCGGGTGGCGCGCGAGGTGGGCACCGACGGCAAGCTCGGCGGCCAGGCGCGCGCGCCCGGAGTAGCGGGGACCTGGAAGGACCTGACCGACAACGTGAACCTGATGGCGGCGAACCTGACCGGGCAGGTGAGAAACATCGCCGAGGTGACCACCGCGGTCGCCAAGGGCGATCTCTCCAAGAAGATCACGGTCGACGTGAAGGGAGAAATCCTCGAGCTGAAGAGCACGATCAACACGATGGTGGACCAGCTGAACGGGTTCGCCTCGGAGGTGTCGCGGGTGGCGCGCGAGGTGGGCACCGACGGCAAGCTCGGCGGGCAAGCCCAGGTTCCCGGGGTTGCCGGCACGTGGAAGGACCTCACCGACAACGTGAACGCCATGGCGGCGAACCTGACCGGGCAGGTGAGGAACATCGCCGAGGTGACGACCGCGGTCGCGAAGGGCGATCTGACCAAGAAGATCACGGTCGACGTGAAAGGGGAGATCCTCGAGCTGAAGAGCACCATCAACACCATGGTCGATCAGCTTGGCGGGTTCGCCTCGGAGGTGTCGCGGGTGGCGCGCGAGGTGGGCACCGACGGCAAGCTCGGCGGCCAGGCGCGCGCGCCCGGCGTGGCCGGGACCTGGAAGGACCTCACCGACAACGTGAACCTGATGGCCGCGAACCTGACCGGCCAGGTGAGAAACATCGCCGAGGTGACCACCGCGGTCGCCAAGGGCGATCTCTCCAAGAAGATCACGGTCGACGTGAAGGGGGAGATCCTCGAGCTGAAGAGCACGATCAACACGATGGTGGACCAGCTGAACGGGTTCGCCTCGGAAGTGTCGCGGGTGGCGCGCGAAGTGGGCACCGACGGCAAGCTCGGCGGGCAAGCCCAGGTTCCCGGGGTCGCCGGCACGTGGAAGGACCTCACCGACAACGTGAACGCGATGGCCGCGAACCTGACCGGGCAGGTGAGAAACATCGCCGAGGTGACGACCGCGGTCGCCAAGGGCGACCTGACCAAGAAGATCGCGGTCGACGTGAAAGGAGAAATCCTCGAGCTGAAGAGCACGATAAACACGATGGTGGACCAGCTGTTCGGTTTCGCCTCGGAAGTGTCGCGGGTGGCGCGCGAGGTGGGCACCGACGGCAAGCTCGGCGGCCAGGCGCAGGTGCCGGGAGCGGCGGGCACCTGGAAGGACCTCACCGACAACGTGAACCTGATGGCCGCGAACCTGACCGGCCAGGTGAGAAACATCGCCGACGTAACCACCGCCGTGGCGAAGGGCGATCTCTCCAAGAAGATCACGGTGGACGTGAAGGGGGAAATTCTCGAGCTGAAGAGCACGATCAACACCATGGTCGACCAGCTCAGCGGCTTCGCCTCGGAAGTGTCGCGGGTGGCGCGCGAGGTGGGCACCGACGGCAAGCTCGGCGGCCAGGCGCGCGCGCCCGGGGTGGCCGGGACCTGGAAGGACCTCACTGACAACGTGAACCTGATGGCGGCGAACCTGACCGGTCAGGTGAGAAACATCGCCGAGGTGACCACCGCGGTCGCCAAGGGCGACCTGACCAAGAAGATCACGGTCGACGTGAAAGGAGAAATCCTCGAGCTGAAGAGCACGATCAACACGATGGTGGATCAGCTGAACGGGTTCGCCTCGGAAGTGTCGCGGGTGGCGCGCGAGGTGGGCACCGACGGCAAGCTCGGCGGCCAGGCCCGTGTTCCGGGCGTCGCCGGCACCTGGAAGGACCTCACCGACAACGTCAACTCGATGGCCGCGAACCTGACCAACCAGGTGCGCGGAATCGCGCAGGTCGTGACCGCGGTGGCGAAGGGCGATCTGAAGCGCAAGGTCGTGTTCGAGGCGAAGGGTGAGATCGCCGCGATGGCCGACACCATCAACGGCATGATCGACACTCTCGCGACCTTCGGCGATCAGGTGACCAACGTGGCCCGCGAGGTGGGCATAGAAGGAAAGCTCGGCGGCCAGGCCCGGGTGCCTGGCGCCGCGGGCCTGTGGCGGGACCTCACCGACAACGTGAACCAGCTCGCCGCCAACCTGACCACTCAGGTGCGGGCCATCGCCGAGGTGGCCACTGCGGTGACCAAGGGCGACCTCACGCGCTCGATCATGGTCGAGGCGATGGGCGAAGTGGCGGTCCTGAAGGAGAACATCAACGAGATGATCCGCAATCTCAAGGACACGACCCTCAAGAACAACGAGCAGGACTGGCTCAAGACGAACCTCGCGAAATTCACGCGGATGCTGCAGGGCCAGCGCGATCTAGTCACCGTGTCGAAGCTGGTGCTGTCCGAGCTCGCGCCGCTCGTCAACGCGCAGCAGGGCGTGCTCTACAGCCAGTCGAGGCGGAGCGAAGAGAGCCGCCTGGATCTGCTCGCCGCCTATGCGTCCAAGCCGGACAAGAGCCTCGCGAAAACGCTGCACGTCGGGGAAGGCCTGGTGGGTCAGTGCGCCTTCGAGAAGAAGCGCATCCTCCTGGACGACGTGCCCGATGACTATATCCGCATCGGCTCGGTTCTCGGGTCGGCCAAGCCTTTGAACGTGATCATCCTGCCGGTGCTGTTCGAGGGCGAGGTGAAGGCGGTGGTCGAGCTGGCGTCGCTGAGGAAGTTCAGCGAGACGCACCTGTCGTTCCTCGATCAGCTGACCGAAAGCATCGGAATCGTGTTCAACACGATCGAAGCGAGCATGCGCACTGAGGACCTCCTCGAGCAGTCGCAATCGCTGACGAAGGAGCTGCAGAGCCAGCAGGAAGAGCTGAAGAACACCAACGACCGCCTGGAGCAGCAGGCGGAAAATCTGCAGAACTCCGAGAAGCTCCTCAAGAACCAGCAAGAGGAGCTGCAAAGCACCAACGAGGAGCTGCAGGAGAAGGCGAAGCTGCTTTCGGAGCAGATGCAGCAGGTCGAATACAAGAACAGGGAGGTCGAGCACGCGAAGGCGGCCCTGGAGGAAAAGGCGGAGCAGCTCGCGCTCTCCTCGCGCTACAAGTCCGAGTTCCTCGCCAACATGTCGCACGAGCTGCGCACGCCCCTGAACAGCCTGCTCATCCTCGCCAAGCTGCTTTCCGACAACGCCGGCAACAATCTCACCCCGAAACAGATCGACTACGCCCAGACCATCTACGCGGCGGGCACGGACCTGCTGTCCCTGATCAACGACATTCTCGATCTCGCCAAGATCGAGTCGGGCACGGTCACTCTGGACATCGCGCTCGAGCGCTTCTCGGAGTTGCTGGGGTACGTCGAGCGGACGTTCCGGCAGGTCGCCCAGGACAAGGGTCTCGGATTCGCGGTGGAAGCCTCCCCCGACCTGCCCGCGGTGATTCAGACCGACGAAAAGCGGCTCCAGCAAATTCTCAAGAACCTCCTGTCGAACGCATTCAAGTTCACCGACCACGGCGAGGTGACTCTGCGGATCTCCCCGGTGAAGTCGGGATGGAGCCCGGGTCAGGTTCAGCTCGACTCCGCGGCCACTGTCGTCGCGTTCGCGGTAACGGATACGGGAATAGGCATTCCCGAGGCGAAGCAGAAGGTGATTTTCGAGGCGTTCCAGCAGGTCGATGGGACCACCAGCCGCAAGTACGGCGGCACCGGACTGGGGCTCTCCATCAGCCGCGAGCTCACGCGCCTGCTCGGCGGGGAAATCCGCGTCGAGAGCCGTTCCAGCGCGGGCAGCACCTTCACCCTGTATCTGCCGCTCGTTCACGAGCCTACGGCGGTCGAGGTGAGGGCGCCGGCGGCTCCTCGCGAGGACTCCAGGCCTGATGCCGTGCGCGTCAAGCGACCCGGCGCGAGCTCGAGGCCGAAGGCGGCGCGCGGGAACGCGCGGCCGGCGACGGAGGACGACCGCGAGAACATCGAGCCCGGGGATCTCGTCGTTCTTATCGTCGAAGACGATCAGAAATTCGCGTCAACGCTGCTCGAGGTCGCGCGAGAGAGCGGGTTCAAGGGAGTGATCGCCTCCGACGGTGGCGCGGCCCTCGCGATGGTCGAGGACCTTTCGCCCGACGCGGTCACGCTCGATTTGAGGCTTCCGGACATGGAGGGATGGGCAGTCCTGGACATGCTGAAGCACAATCCCGAAACGCGGCATATCCCCGTGAGCGTCATTTCCGTGGAGGAGCGGATGCAAAAATACCTCCACATGGGAGCCCTGGGCGTGGTGCACAAGCCCGCGGCGAAGGAAACGCTGCAGGAAGCGCTGACCCGGACGCGCCGGATGATCGAGCACGACATCAGGACGCTGCTCCTGGCGGTCGGCGACGACGCAGAGCGGGCGGCCATGGCCGATGCGCTGCGCGGACAGGGCGTTCAGATCACCGAGCTGCGCTCCGGGAAGGAGACCCTCGAAGCCCTGCGCAGGGAGCAAGTCGATTGCATCGTGGTCGGCCAGTCGCTTCGCGACATGAGCCGGACGGATCTCATCAAGCAAATCGCCCGGTCCGGGACCGCGTCCCAACTGCCGATCGTGATTTACGCGGCGGAGGATTCGAACGGGGACGAGCGGAGCAGCATCAAGAAGCTCGCCGAAGTCATGGTCCTGAAGGAGGCGCGAACCCTGGAGGGCGTGCTGGCGGAGACGACGCTGTTCCTGCACCAGGCGGTCGGCGATCTGCCTCCCGGCAGGCGCCAGCAGCTCCTGGCGAGCATGCGCGGTATCGCTCCCGACCTCGCCGATAAGAAGGCGCTGATCGTAGACGACGACATCAGAAACATCTTCGCGCTCACCGGCGCCCTGGAACAGCACGGGATGACGGTGCTCAACGCCGAGAGCGGGAAGGACGGGATCGAGACGCTGAAGAACAATCCGGACGTCGACGTGGTCCTGATGGACATCATGATGCCCGAGCTGGACGGCTACGACACCATCCGGATCATGCGCGGCCTCGAGGAATTCAAGGAGCTCCCGATCATCGCGGTGACCGCGAAGGCGATGAAAGGGGACCGCGAAAAATGCATCGAGGCAGGGGCCTCCGACTATATTTCCAAGCCCGTAAACGTGGAACAGCTGCTCTCGCTGTTGAGGGTTCGGCTGGCCGATTGAGCGGAGCAGGCGATGTCTAACGCACCGAAGGCGAACGTTCTGGTTGTGGATGACGAGCCGCGTAGTCTGCTCGCGATGCAGGAGGTATTGCAGGGTCCCGACCGCAACGTCGTGCCGGCCCGATCGGGGAAGGAGGCGCTCAGACTGATTCTCAAGAGCGACTTCGCGATCGTTCTGCTCGACGTTCGAATGCCGGAAATGGACGGCTTCGAGGCCGCCGGACTGATCCGCAAGCTCAGGCGTTCCAGGGACACTCCCATCATCTTCCTCACGGCGGCCGTCGAAGACCAATCGGTCTCACGGGGCTACGAGGTGGGTGCCGTTGACTACATTCTGAAGCCGGTGGATCCGGACATCCTGAAGTCGAAGGTGGCCGTGTTCGTCGACCTGTACGGCAAGAAAGCCCAGCTCCGGACGCAGGTCTTGCAGCGCAAGACCGCGGAGCGCGAGCTTTCCAGGGTCAACGAGAGCCTCGAGGCCAAGATACGGGAGCGCACCACGAGCCTAATCGTCGCGAACGACATGCTGCGCAAAGAAGTCGAGATGCGCAGCCGGGCCGAAGCGGAGCTGCACAAAGCCAAGCTGGCCGCGGAGGCGGCCAATCTGGCGAAATCGCAGTTTCTGGCCAACATGAGCCACGAGATCCGCACCCCGATGAACGCGGTCATCGGGATGACCGAGCTCGCCCTGGACACGGTGCTGACCGCGGAGCAGCGCGAGTACCTCGGCCTGGTCAAGGCGTCAGGCGAGTCGCTCATGAGGATCATCAACGACATCCTGGATTTCTCCAAGATCGAGGCAGGGCGGCTCGAGGTCGAGACCATCCCGTTTTCGCTCCGGGAAAATCTGGCCGAGTCCATGAAGATGCTCGCCTTCGAGGCCGACAAGAAGGGCCTGGCGCTGTCGCACGAGGTCGCGCGGGACGTTCCCGACGCCTTGCTCGGTGATCCGGTGAGGCTGCGCCAGATCGTGTTCAATCTGGTCGGCAACGCGATCAAGTTCAGCGAGCGCGGCGAAGTGGAATTGAAGGTCGAGCGCCGGCCGTGCGACGGTGCCGGAGCGAGATGCTATTTCGCGGTGCGCGACACAGGGGTCGGCATCGAGAGGGAAAAGCAGAAGGCAATCTTTGCTCCGTTCCTGCAGGCGGACACCTCGACGACGCGCATCTACGGGGGCACTGGTTTGGGATTGACGATTTCGGCGCGCCTCGTGGCGATGATGAACGGAAGGATCTGGGTCGAAAGCGAGCCCGGCAAGGGAAGCACGTTCCATTTCACCGTGGATTTCGGCGTTCAGGCGGGAAGGCGTCTCGAGTCGGGCGCTGCCGCCCCGCTCGACGTCTCCAGCCCCGGCGATTACCGCCCAAGCAGCCGACCGGGAGCCGCGGAGCTCGGGCGGCTCAACGTGCTCCTCGTCGAGGACAACCCCATAAATCGCAGATTCGCCCAGCACGTGCTGAACAAGACGGGCTACGAGGTCGTCGCCGCCGACAACGGCGTCGCGGCCCTGGCTGCGCTCGAGCACGCGCGCTTCGATCTCGTGCTGATGGACGTGCAGATGCCGGGAATGGATGGACTGGAAACGACCGCCAAGATCCGCGAGCGGGAGAACATCACCGGAGAGCACGTCCCGGTGATCGCGTTGACCGCTCACGCGATGGCCGGGGACCGCGAGCGCTGTCTGCGAGCCGGAATGGACGGTTACCTAGTCAAGCCGATCCAGCCTGCGACGCTCCGCGAGGCGGTCGAGCAGTTGCATTCCAAAGAGCGGCGGAACCCGGCGCCGGCCGGCAAGGTAGTCCTGGACAGGGCCGCGCTGATGGATCGCGTGGAGAGCGACACGCAACTGCTGCTCGAGGTCGTCGAAACCTTCCCGAAGGAATGCGGCAAGCTCATGGCGCGCGCGCGCGAGGCGATGGAAGGCGGAAACGCTGAACGATTCGGCAACGAGATTCACACGCTGCATGGAATGTTTCGCAATCTCGCCGGCGTTGCGGCTCAGGAGGAGGCGCGAAAGCTCGAGGAGCTCGATCCGGTGAAGGACAGAGAGAAGGCGCAGGCGATCTTCGCTTCGCTCGAGCGCGAGACACAGGCATTCGAAACGGCGCTGCGCGAACTGGCGGCCGAAGCGGCCGCCCACGCGGAAGAATCGATGGATGGTTCCCGCGGGCCCAAAAAAAACCCCGGCGAACGCCGGGGCCGCCTGAACGCGCAACGGGAGGGTGGTGCGCGTGGATTCAGGGCTGTGTGAATGATAGTGAATTGCGTAGTCATCTGCCATAGAGAAAACGTGAAATTTTTGTCGTTATGCAACGACCAAACATCGCCCCTCCGCTACGAACCCGATCGTTTTGTAGAGGAGTTCCCCGCGCCTATCCCGATGTGACCCGACGGGCGTGTAGGGAATTCCCTGACAACCCGCGAATGGACCGCGAGCCGAGTTGATCCATCCGAGCCATGAGCTGTCTCGAAATGCAATGATTCTAGTTTATGCAAAATGCATAATGGCTAATGAGGGGCCAACGTAGTGCTTTATAAGATCACGATCGAGCAGGACCACTTGCGGGCGGAGTTGTTCGACCGCGAGACCATGGAGGAAACGCGCGCGTTCCTGCAGATCGTCGCGAATTCCGCGCAGAAGCACGGGCGCTCTTCTGTCCTCATGTCGGTTCGCTCCTCGAATCCCATATTCACGGTCGAGAGATCGGGGTTTCTCGCGTACTTCAAGAAACTCGCCGAAAATCCCGCACACAGGATAGCGCTGCTGGGAGACTCCGAAGAGCTCGGGATCTCGCATCAGTACGTCGAATTGATTGGGCGCCAGCACGGAGTCAACGTTCAGAGCTTCCGGGACGAGGGTGCGGCCCTTCAGTGGATCAGGAACAAGCCAGTCGGTAAGGAGGACCACGTCACGCCGCTGATTGCGGGTTCAGTACGCCGTCCGGCGTGACATATTGCCTTGCGTCCGCCATTTGGCGCCCCCGTTGTTTCATTTCTCGTTATCGTGAGGAGAGTATCAGGGAGGATTGCTCTCAATAGAGATAGGAATCGAGGCGGCTATGGCCACGATTCTCGTCGTCGAAGACCGCCCCATCAATCGCCGTTTCCTGGCGAGCCTGCTCCAGGAACGCGGCTATCGCTTGCTTCAAGCTTCCGATCAGGAGGAAGCGCTGAAGATCGCCAGAACCGAGAAACCTGACCTGGTGATCACCGAGATTCTCACACCGAGCATGGATGCGTGCCGCTTCGTGATGGAGCTCGAGTCCGATGCGGCGATGGTCCTCCCGAGGTTGTTGTTCCGCGCGCCCGCCTATATCGAGACCGAGGCCCAGGATCTGGCGAAAGCCTTCGGCGCCGCCTTCCTCGTCAGACCCGCCAGTCCCGAGGAGCTGCTGTCGGTGGTCAGCTCGGCTCTCGCCGAGCCGATACCGGAGAGGCCGCCGCCTGAACCCGAACGCGTCGAGCGCCACCTGCGCTTGATCGCCGGCAAGCTGCAAAGCCACGCGGAGAATCTGGACAGGCTCAACGCTCAATTGGACCGTCGTATCTCAGAGCGCGACGCGAGGCTAGAGGTCGTTCGCTCGGCCCTGGACCAGGAGATCAAGAAGCGGCTCTGGGCCGAGCAGGAGCTGACGCAGGCCAACCACCGCCTGAAAGACCAGGTCATGCACGACGGGTTGACCGGCCTGTACAACCGGCGCTATCTGGAGGAGTCCCTCGGCCGTGAAGAGAGCCGGGCGCGGCGCAGCGGCCGCTCGCTCGGCGTGATGATGATCGACATCGACGACTTCAAGCGATTCAACGACACGCTGGGGCACGCGGCGGGCGACGCCGTGCTCCGCGCGATGGGCGAGTACTTGCTGACGGCAGCCCGCGGCGAGGACATCGTGTGCCGCTACGGCGGAGAGGAGTTCGTTCTGGTCATGTCGACGCCGCACGGAACGGTGTTGCATCGGGCGGAGAAACTCCGGCAAGGGGTCCAGCAGCTCGGCATCGAGTACGAGGGCCGGCTGGTCGGCCCTATCACCATATCGATAGGCATCGGGATATTCCCCGATCACGCGAATAACGTGGAGACGGTGCTGCGCGTCGCGGACGCCGCGATGTATCGGGCCAAGGAGTCGGGGCGCAACCGAGTAGTAGTGGGCGACAAGGTAAAGGCCTGATCGCCTGGGGCTTGCCGTGGGCCCGTGCGCCGAACGGACTGCGGCGCGCGGCTGCGGGTATCATTGAGCCGATTATTACGGCATCGAACTGTGAAAATCGGGCTCGACTTTCCCCGGCGCTACTACCCCAGATCGTTCTTGGGCCTGCTGTTGCTCGCCTTCTCCCTGGTCGCGGCGCCGCTCATCATTGCGTTCTACAACGCCGCCGTCTACGTCGAGCAGCTCGCGGGTCAGAGTCAGACCGCGGTGTCGCAGGCGGCGCAGGCATCGCGGGGCAGCCGGCTGCTGGTTGAGCAAACGACCGCGCTCGAGCGCGTCGTGCGCCAGTACCTCATCCTCAACGACGAGGAGCTTCTCAACGACTACTCCCGCCTGAGGGCCAACTTCAAGGCGAACACCAGCGAGCTGTCCTTGCAACCGCTCGATGAGTTGCAGCTGAGCGAGCTCAACAACACGATCGACATGGAGCAGGAGCTCTACGAGCAGCTGCTTCGGAAACAGGAATCCCGACACGACAGGACGGCGCTCATAGGGGGCTACATGATGCTGTCGGACTTGGCGCGGAACGTTCTCAATACGAGCAATGCCTTGATCGACCGCGAGGTGGAATCGATGCGTCGGACCGGCGAGCGCGCGCAGCGCATCCTCTGGCTGCAACTCGCGGCGACGATCCCGCTCGGCGTGCTGCTCGCGATCGGGGTCACCATTTTCATCGCGAGGCCGATCCGCCAGCTCGATCAGGCGATTCGGCGGCTGGGCGCCGGCGAGTTCGAGGGCGACATCGAGGTCGTCGGGCCCGCGGACCTGAAATACCTCGGCGGCAGGCTCGATTGGCTGCGTCAGCGTCTGATCGAGCTCGAGGAGCAGAAGCGCCTATTCCTGCGGCACGTTTCGCACGAGCTCAAAACGCCCCTCACCGCCTTGCGCGAAGGGTCCGAGCTTCTGGTCGAGGGCACGGCCGGACCGCTCTCCCCGGGACAGCGCGAAATCGTGGAGATCCTGAGGCAGAAAAGCTGGCAGCTGCAGCGCCTCATCGAGGATCTGCTCAACTATCATCGAGTGCAGGAGAGCGTAGGGCGCCTGAAGCTGAGGGGGGTGCGATTCGATCGCGTGGTCGAGCAGGTGCTCGAAGACCACCAGCTCGCGGTGCAGGCCCGCCGGATCCGGGCGGACTTGCACCTCGACCCGGTAGTTCTTCAGGCGGACGAGGACAAACTGCGCGCTGTTGTCGCGAATCTGGTGTCGAACGCAATCAAATACTCGCCGGACGAGGGTATGATTTCCCTCGCTCTCCAACAACAGGGAGGCGAAGTCGTGCTGGACATCGGCGACACGGGCCCCGGCGTTCCGGTCGAGGACCGCGAAAGGATATTCGACTGGTTCTATCAAGGCGCAGGCGCCCCTCGCGGGCGCCTTCGGGGCAGCGGCCTGGGCCTGGCCATTGCCAGGGAATTCGTCCTTGCTCACGGAGGCCGGATCGAGGTCCTGGACGAGCCCAGCCCTGGCGCGCATTTCCGCGTCTCGCTTCCTTCCAGAGCGGTGCCCCTCGAGTCATGAGCCGGAATCTTGCAGCGCTCGCGTGTGCCCTGGCGCTTGCCGGCTGCGCTAGCTGGCCCGGGCTCGGTCCCGGTCCGGGTTTCGCTTCCGCGCGCGAAGAGCGCGAGTCGCGGCAAGTCCTCGAGCTGGTCGCCTACGCCCAAAAAGTCGCGACGCTTCAGGCCGAAGATCAGAAACTCGAATTGAACGCTTCGAGCCAAAGCTTCTCCAAGGATCGAGGCACGTACGGACGAGTCAGGCTGGCCTTGTTGTTGTCGATGCCGGGTACGGGTTTCGTCGACGAATCCAAGGCCGCGGGCTTGCTTGAACCGGTGGCGTCGACCGAAGCCGCAGGGCCGATGCAGCAGTTCGCAGGACTGCTCTACGCTCAGATCAGCGAGCGCCTGCGCGAGCAGCGCCGCGCCGCGCAATTCAAGGAGCAGCTCGACGCGCTGAAAGACGTCGAGCGCAAGATCATCGAAAGGGACCAGGCACGGCCGAAATGAGCACGATACTGCTAGTCGACGACGATCCGGACATTCTGAAGCTCCTCTCGCTGCGTCTCGCCGCGGCGGGGCACGGCGTCAAGGAGGCCGAAAGCGGCGAGAGGGCCCTTGCGCTGCTCGCAGCGTCGCGCCCGGATCTTGTGATCACCGATCTCAAGATGGACGGAATGGACGGCCTGACCCTGTTCGACGAGATACGCAAGCAGTCGCCGACCCTTCCCGTCATCATCCTCACCGCGCACGGCACGATACCCGACGCGGTCTCCGCCACGCGGCGCGGGGTTTTCGCCTTTCAATCGAAGCCCTTCGACGGCAAGCACCTTCTCGAGCAGGTCGAGCAGGCGCTGCAGTTCTCCGGAGTCGGGCAGGGCGGTGGCGAAGAGGACTGGAGGCGCGACTTCATCACACAGAGCCCGAGAATGGAGAACGTGCTCCATCAGGCCCGGCTGGTCGCCCAGTCGGACGCGAGCGTGTTCCTGCAAGGAGGGAGCGGCACGGGCAAGGAGCTTCTTGCGCGGTCGATACACCGCGCGAGCCGCCGCTCTCAGGGGCCCTTCGTCGCAGTCAATTGCGCCGCCATTCCCGAAAACCTACTCGAGTCGGAGCTGTTCGGCCACCGCAAGGGCTCCTTTACCGGCGCGAACTACGATCACAAGGGTCTAATTCCCACGGCCGACCAGGGGACGCTGTTCCTGGACGAAATCGGCGACATGCCCGTCGCGCTGCAGGCCAAGCTGCTGCGCGTGCTGCAGGACCGAGAGGTCCGGGCGGTCGGCGCGACGCAGGCGACGCCCGTGGACGTGCGCATCATCTCCGCGACGCACCGCGATCTCGACGCGCAGATGAAAGAAGGGCGGTTCCGAGAGGATCTCTACTATCGCCTGAACGTCGTCTCGCTCGAGCTTCCGCCGCTTTCCGAGCGTCGCGAGGACATCGTCGCGCTCGCGACGCACTACCTCAAAGCCACGGCCGCGCGCTACGGCAAGGACGTCCAGGCGTTTGCTCCCGAGGCGCTTCAGCTTCTGCTCGCGGCGCCGTGGCCGGGGAACGTGCGGCAGCTCGTCAACGTGATCGAGCAGGTCGTCGCGCTGTGCGCGTCGGGCGTGGTCCCGGCCTCGCTCGTCCAGCAGGCGCTGAAGGAGGAGCCCGCGCAGCTCGCCTCGCTCGAGCAGGCACGGGGCGCCTTCGAGCGCGAATACCTCATCCGCATATTGCGGATAACGAGCGGCAGCGTGACTCAGGCGGCGAAGCTGGCGCAACGCAACCGCACCGAGTTCTACAAGCTGCTCGAGCGCCACAAGCTCGAACCCAAGATGTTCAAAGCGGAGAAGGCCTAGGTCGGTCTTTCGCCGATCGCTTTTTTTTGCCGCGCTGTCGCCGGAGGGCGACAGGGAAAATCCCTTCCCTTCAGCCCGTTTTCTTCCGTGTTGCGAAAACCGTCGCCCTGAGGCGACAAGCCGCACCCGGCCAGCGTCCTCCATTCGAGCATAAGCCGTTGACTCGACTGGAAAGCTCCATGCTGGCACGACCGTTGCACGATGCCTGCGTACCTAGCGCGAAAGTTACCGGGGAGGAGCAGGCAAATCGATGCATGCCGCAATAAATCAATCCGGATCGACGCGAATCAGCCCGCTGATGGTGACGGTGGCGGCGTCCGCGGTCATTGCGGGTCTGATCGGCATCGGTACGCTCACGGGCATGTTGACAGGAAAACGCTCACCGGCGCGGAACGAGGAGCCGATGGTGAGGGTCGAACCCAAGCCTGCCGCTTCGAGCGTTTGCGCCGTGTGCGGCACGATCGAGTCCATCCGGACCGTCGAGGTATTGGACGAAGCGAGCACCACCGGCGGAGCGGCGGAGTCCAAGAGCGGCACCGACAGCGCTGCGGGCTCGAATCAAGCCATGTCGGTTCTGGACACCCTGAGCAGCGCGCTCACCGGAAGCGAGGCCGCGAAGAACGCGAGGAAGCGCTACGCCTACCGCGTAACGTTGCGCATGGACGACGGCTCCTTCCGCGCGATCTCGCAGTCGAGTCCGCCGGTTTTTGCCGTGGGCGACAAGGTTCGAGTGGTGGAGGGGCGCCTCGTGCGTTCGTGAGAATTCAGGTATAACAAACGCTCTTTTGTCGACTGAGGAAAAAGCATGAGCCGTTCCGTCCGCACCGTTGCACGCCTTCTCGTGGTGTGCATGTGCCTCGCCGGTGCGCCCTTCCCGGCCGCGCAAGCCGAGCTGATCGCGACGGACCGGATTGAAAACAGTGCGCCGCCTTCGGCGCGCGAACGCCTGAATTCGCTTTTCGACAGGGCCGACGTTCGCAGGGCGCTCGAGAGCCGCGGCGTCAGCGCCGCGGACGCGAAAGCGCGCGTCGCCGCACTGAGCGACGACGAAGTCGCCCAGGTTGCCGAAAAGTTCGACTCGCTGCCCGCGGGCAGCGGCGGATTCGAGAGCGTGCTCTGGATCGCGTTTCTCGTCTTCGTGATCCTGCTTATCACGGATATTCTGGGCTTCACCAAGGTTTTCCCCTTCACCCGGCCGGCCAAGTGATCCTCCCCTCTCGACCGCGCCGGTGTGTCGCCCGCCGCCTAACGGCGGCGGGCATCTTACTCCTGGGGCTCGCGGGCTGCGCCACGCCGCAGCTGCGAGCCCTCGTGTCCGACTCCGGGACGCTGCCGCAGAAAGTCGAGCTCGACGCGGTTTCGTTCCACGCACAGGACGAGTATCAATGCGGTCCGGCGGCACTCGCGATGGTGCTCGAGGCCGGAGGAAAGCCGATCCAGCCGGAGGAGCTCAGGTCGCAGGTTTTTCTTCCCGACAGGCAGGGCAGCCTTCAGGTCGAGATGCTCGCCGCGGCGCGCCGCAACGGCTTCGTCGCGGTCGAGTTGAGCCCGAAGCTGTCCGATCTACTGACCGAGATCGCCGCAGGGAACCCCGCGATCGTGCTTCAGAACCTCGGCCTCGATTGGTTCCCGGTGTGGCATTACGCGGTTGCGATAGGCTACGACCTGAGCGCCAGTCGCATCGTCCTGCGCTCGGGCACCGAGCGGCGCCTCGAGATGCCCCTCGCCACCTTCGAGCGCACCTGGCGGCGCAGCGGCTACTGGGCGATGCTCGCCCTGCCGCCCCGGCGCATCCCGGCGAGCGTCGCGGCCGCGGACTATCTCAGCGCGGTGACGAAGCTCGAGAAGGCTTCCTCGCCCGAGTCCGCGCAGGCGGCCTACAAGCGCGCGCTCGAGCGCTGGCCGGATCAATTTACCGCCCTGATGGGCTTGGGAAACACTTCCTATCGCGCCGGCGATTTCGAAGGCGCCGAACAGGCGTTCCGGCGAGCGGTGCGGGCGTATCCGCAGTCCGCCGCCGCGCACAACAACCTGGCGCAAACGCTCGCCGACCTCGACCGCTACGACGAGGCGCTGAGCGAAGCGCGCGTTGCGGTGGGTCTGGGCGGGCCTCTCGTGGACACGTCGATCCGCACGCTCGACGCTATCGTGTCGCACACGGGTCGAGGGGAGCAGGAATGGAACAAGTAGCCGAGGGGCCACGGCGATGCACCGCGGGACCTCCCCGCACAACTTCCTGAGCGGCCTGCGGCAGGTTCTCTCGCATGGCGCCGTCACCATCCTCGCGGTCGCCATCGCGTTCTCTCTCCCCGGCTTTGCGAACTACATCCTGAACGAGTGGTGGCCGGAGGTCGAGAGCAACGCCAACCTGCTCCTGGCTACCGAGATCGCCCTCGCATCGGTCCTGGCGCTGGTGTTCAATCTGGCCGCGATCGCCTGGGATCACCGCCAGCGCGTCCGCATCGCAGGGCTGGCGTCTCTCGTGTACGCGCGCAACGCGGACGCGGGGTGGTGGTCCCGTCGCCGCGAGCGCGCCCTGGTGAATCAGCTCACCACCGCGCGCGACGCCTATGTCCTGACTCTGACCGGCTACGACACCCTGGTCGCCGAGGACAGCCTGCTCCGCCCGGTGATCGACAAGGCCTACGAGATCCGCGTGATGCTGGTCAACCCGTGCGGCCCGGGGCTGCGCCAGCGCGCCGAGTCCTTGCCCTCGGAAATCACCGTGCTCACGCTGCACACCGAGATCGAGGCGACGATCGGAGCGCTCTCCGCGCTGCGCAAATACGGCAAGAAGGTGAAGCTCAAGTTCTACGACGAGGAGCCGTTCTGGAAGCTCGTCGTGCTCGGCGACTACATCTGGGTGCAGCACTGCCACAGCGGCTTCGTGGTCAGGGAGCAGCCCGAGTACGTGTTTGCCTTGCAGCACACCGAGCCCCGCCACGGGCTGTTCGTTCCCTTCTACATGATCTTCCTGAATTACTGGAACGACCCGCGTCATCCCGAGTACGACTTCGACACAAACGAGCTGGTGTACCGCGACACCGGCGGAAAGGAGACCGGGCGCGAGCTCCTCGGGGTGCCGATCGACGGGGCCAGCGTTCCTCCGTTGCCCCGCGCCCCTGTGGGGGCTCAGGCGGCCCTTCTGCGCCGGGCGCAGGCTCCGGAGCGTACGACGGTCTACTAGACCGCGATCGGCGCCTTGATCGCGGGGTGGGGGTCGTAGCCCTCTAGGGTGAAATCCTCGTAGCGGAATCCGAAGATGTCCTTCGCCGCCGGGTTGAGCCTGACGCGCGGCAGTGGTCGCGGCGAGCGCGACAGCTGCTCCCTCGCGTGCTCGAGATGGTTGACGTAGAGGTGCGCGTCTCCCAATGCGAGGACGAGCTCGCCCGGCTTCAGCGCGCACACCTGCGCCACCATCAGGGTGAGCAGCGCGTACGAGGCGATGTTGAACGGGACGCCGAGGAAGATGTCTGCGCTGCGCTGGTACATCTGGCAGGAGAGCCGCCCGTCGGCCACGTAGAACTGGAACAGGACGTGGCAGGGCGGCAGCTTCATCTTGTCGATCTCCGCCGGGTTCCAGGCGGTGACGATGTGCCGCCGCGAGTCGGGCCGCGCGCGGATCGATTCGACCACCTGCGCGATCTGGTCGATCGCGCCGCCGTCGGGTGAGGGCCAGCTGCGCCATTGCGACCCGTATACCGGTCCGAGCTCACCGCCTGCGTCCGCCCACTCGTCCCAGATCGACACGCCGTGCTCCTGCAGCCAGCGCACATTGGTGTCTCCTCTGAGGAACCACAGCAGCTCGTAGGCGACCGATTTGAAATGGACCTTCTTGGTTGTGAGCAGCGGAAATCCCGAGGCGAGGTCGAATCGCATCTGCCAGCCGAAGGTGGAGAGCGTGCCGGTGCCCGTGCGGTCGCTTTTCCTGTGCCCGTGCTCGAGCACGTGACGCATCAGGTCGAGATAGGGTTTCATCCCGAAATCATAACGCGTTACCCGGGCGCGATGGACGCGCGCGCGGCGGCACGAGCCACCAGGCGCAGACAACCGCCAGGGTGAAGATGCAATACGCGATCGCGAACACCCACTCGGGAAAATCGTAGTAGAGGAAGCGCGCCACCCAGCGGCCGATGAAGCTGCGCTCGGAACTTCCGCCCCTGAGCGTGTCCTCCCAGATCGTCAGCGGGCAGGTGTAGCCGAGCACAGTCTCGATCGTGACGAAGGCGATCGCCGCGAGATGAAGAATGCGGAACGCCCGGTTGCGAACCCAGCTCCAGCTGCGCGCGCCGAGGAGGATCAGGACGAAGCCTCCGACGACGAAGAGGACGAACAGGGCGTGAACGACGAGGATTGCGTCGGCGATCATCGCTCACCGGCGCGGGGCTCACCGGATGCGACCGGGCGAGACGGGTCGGCGCTCCACTCGCTCCAGGAGCCCGGGTAGAGGCGGGCACCGCGCAGCCCCGCCACTTCCATCGCGAGAAGGTTGTGGCACGCGGATACGCCCGAGCCGCAGTAGTTGACGACTTCCGCGGGACTCCTCGCGCCGAGCAGCGCGCCGAACTCCGCCTTGAGCACCTCGGGCTGCTTGAAGCGCCCGCTCGAGTCGAGATTGTCGCGGTAGTAACGGTTCTTCGCGCCGGGGATGCGGCCGCCGACCGGATCGATCGTCTCGTTCTGGCCGCGATAACGGTCGGGCGCTTGAGCATCGAGGAGAAGCATCTTTCCGTTTCCGAGGTGCGAGCGCACCGACTCGGCGCTGACTTCGATCCCGCGCGGTTTTCCGGTGAATCGCGTGGGCTGCGGCCGCGGGATCTCCGAGCTCTGCGGCCGTCCCTCGCCGATCCACTGATTCCAGCCGCCGTCGAGAACGGCGACGGGGAGATGCCCCAGCCAGCGCAGCAGCCACCACAGCCTCGCCGCGACCATGCCGCCTTGGGCGTCGTACGCGACGACCTGCTTTCTCGCGTCAACGCCAGCTCGTCCTAGCTTTTCCATCAGGACGTCCGGATCGGGAAGCGGATGGCGGCCGTTGCGCCCGGTCTTGGGCGCGGAAAGGTCCTCGTCCAGATGCAGGAAGCTCGCGCCCGGGATGTGCGATACCGCGTATTCACTGCGGCCGCGCTCGGGCGCGGTCAGATCGTGGCGGCAGTCGAAGACCACCCAGTCGGTGTCGGAGAGGAAGCGCGCGAGTGTTTCGGTATCGACGAGGGCAGTGAGGATCATCCTCCTATCATAAGGGCTAACTCGCCGATGTCGGCAACCGTGCTGGGGCCGCGCATAAGCGGCGATTGCAGCGCCTGCTATTTCCGCCGCGCGTGTTGTGAAGCGGGAATCCGGCTGTGCGCCCCGCAGAGAGGGCACTTGAACACCAAGTTCCGGATTTCCTTGTCGAGCACTCTGCGTAGCAAGATCTTGCCGCAACTGGCGCAGGCGTAGTCGGTGTCGCCCTGTCCCCGAAGTGCCGCGCGCGCGGCCGTGGGGAGGACGATGCTCATCGTCGCGTCGGGGTTTTGAACCCTTTCCATCTTGACCTTCCTCATCGCGGCTAGACGTGGGCCTTGAGCCCTCGCTTCAGATACTCGTGGAAGTGCATCATCCCGTCTTCCATCGGCGACTGGTACGGGCCGACTTCGTTGTCGCCGCGCTCCCACAGCGCGCGCCGGCCGCGGTCCATGCGCTTGGCGATGATGTCGTCCTCGTCCGCGGTTTCCATGTACGCCGCCTGCTCGGCGGCGATGAAGTCGCGCTCGAACAGCACGATCTCCTCGGGGTAGTAGAACTCGACGACGTTGGTGGTGTGCGTGGGCGACCGTGGGTACAGGTTACTCACCACGAGCACGTGCGGGTACCACTCGAGCATGACGTTCGGGTAGTACAGGAACCAGATGGCGCCTTGCTTCGCCGGCTTGCCGTCCATGTAGCGCGTGAGGGCTTGGTGCCACTTCGCGTAGGCCGGCGTGCCGGGCTTGGCGAAGCCGTCCTTGACGCCCACGGTCTGCGCCGAGTAGGCGTCGGCGAGCTCCCACTTCAGGTCGTCGCAGGTGACGAAATTCCCCAGCCCCGGGTGGAAGGGCACGACGTGGTAGTCCTCGAGGTACACCTCGATGAAAGTCTTCCAGTTCTGCTCGAGCTCCAGGGTCATGACGCGGTCGAGCATGTAGCCGGTGAAGTCGAACTGGTCGGCGATCGACAGGGATCCCAGGTCCCCGGCGACGTCGCGAGCACCCGCGAAGAGCAGGCCGCGCCAGTTCTGCAGCGGTGTGGTGCCGAGGTTGAGGCAGGGGTTCTCGGGAAAATGAGGCGCGCCGAGCAGCGCGCCCTGCATGTCGTAGGTCCAGCGGTGGAGCGGGCAGACGATGTTCTGGGCGTTGCCGCGGCCTTCGAGCAGGATCGCCTGGCGGTGGCGGCAGACGTTCGAGAGGAGCTCGATCCCGCGCGTGTTTCTCACCAGCACCTTGCCGTGGTCCATCCAGCCAAGGGTGTGGTAGTCGCCCGCGTTGGGGACCATCAGCTCGTGCCCGACGTAGTGGGGACCGGTCGCGAAGAGCAGCTTCTGCTCTATCTCGAACACCTTCGGGTCGAAATACCAGGAAACCGGAAGCTGCGAGGCGTTGGGTTTGAGTGTCCGCGAACCGGGCAAGTCAGACATACTTCTGAGTGGCTCCTTGGTGTTGGCAAACTTAAAATGCGCGCGATTCTAGACCTTTTCCCCCGGGGGCACCAGGGATTTTTGGGGCCGGCGCAGGTGATTTGACCGCCTTCCCCCCATGGGCTATTTTGCCTGTTCCCGATGACCTCCAAGTCAGCAAAACCCGATCAGCCCGAGAGCTTCGAAGCCGCCCTCGCCGAGCTGGAGAAAATCGTCGCGAGCATGGAGTCGGGAAAGCTCACTCTGGAGCAGTCCCTGGCTGCGCACAAGCGGGGCCTGGAGCTCGCTCAATACTGCCAGGGAGTGCTCGCCCGGGCCCAGCAACAGGTGAAGGTACTCGAAGAAAATACGCTGAAAAATTTCCACGGTGCCGACAACGAGTGATTTCACGGCCTGGATGTCGAAGGTCCAGGCCCGTATCGAATCGGCCCTGGAGCGTCTTCTGCCTCCGGCGGCGATCGCGCCGCGGCGCCTGCACGAGGCGATGCGCTACGTCGTGCTCGGGGGAGGCAAGCGGATAAGGCCTCTGCTCGCGTTTGCGGCGGGCGAGGCCGCGAGCGAAGGCGCGGCGGCCGATCCGGGCCGGCTCGAAATTCTCGGCTGTGCTCTGGAATGCATCCACGCCTACTCGCTCGTGCACGACGACCTTCCCTGCATGGACGACGACGTGCTCAGGCGAGGCAAGCCGGCCTGCCACGTCGAATACGACGAAGCGACCGCGCTGCTCGTGGGCGACAGCCTTCAGGCGTTCGCGTTTCAGCTGCTCACCGAGCACCGTCTGTGCGACGATCCGGCCGTCCAGGTGGAAATGCTGAAGATCCTCGCGGTCGCCTGCGGCAGCCGGGGGATGGCGGGCGGACAGGCGATCGATCTCGCGAGCGTGGGCCAGACGCTGACGCTGCCGGAGCTCGAATACATGCACATCCACAAGACGGGCGCGCTGATCCGCGCTTCGGTCGCGCTCGGAGCGCGCTGCTCGAACGGGCTCGGCTCGGCGCAGCTCGAGCGCCTCGATCACTACGCGAAGTACGTGGGCCTCGCGTTCCAGGTCGTCGACGACGTGCTCGACCAGGAATCCTCGACCGCGACGCTCGGCAAAACCGTGGGCAAGGACGCGGCGAGCAACAAGCCGACCTACGTCTCGCTGCTCGGACTCACCCGCGCGAAGGCCCTCGCCGAAGAACTGCGCGAGGACGCCCACGAGTCTCTTGCGACGCTGGGTGGGACGGCGCAGAGGCTCAGGGATCTCGCGGATTTCGTCGTGCTGCGAAAATTCTAAGGGGGATCTACAAGGTTTCGCGGTTTGCGGGATAATTCGCGTTCATGAGCGCGATCGGAAAAGCGGATTTGCCGGGGAGCGCCCCGGAGGCCGGATCGCTCGACTTCGATCCGTCCGCGTACGAGCTGCTGAAAACCGTCGACGACCCGGCGGCGGTGCGGGCGATGGACCGCAAGGCGCTCGGACGGCTCGCGGCGGAGCTGCGCACCTTCCTGCTGGAGTCGGTCAGCCAGACGGGGGGCCACCTCTCCTCCAATCTCGGGACGGTCGAACTGACGATCGCGCTCCATCACGTCTTCAACACGCCCCACGACCGCATCGTGTGGGACGTGGGCCACCAGACCTACCCCCACAAGATTCTCACCGGCCGCCGCGAGGCGATGAGCCGGCTGCGCATGGCAGGCGGAATATCCGGATTTCCCCGCCGCAGCGAGAGCGAGTACGATACGTTCGGGACCGCTCATTCGAGCACGTCCGTGAGCGCGGCGCTCGGCATGGCGCAGGCCGCGAAGCTGAAAGGCGAAACCGGGGAGAAGAAGCGCCACGTCGTCGCGGTGATCGGCGACGGCGCGATGTCGGCCGGAATGGCTTTCGAGGCGCTGAACAACGCCGGCGTGATGGACACCGATCTGCTCGTGATCCTCAACGACAACGACATGTCGATCTCGCCCGCCGTTGGCGCGCTCAACCGCTATCTGGCGCGACTGATGTCGGGGCGCTTCTACGCGGCGGCGAGGAAGGCGGGCGAGAAGGTGCTCGCCGGCGTGCCGCCCTTGTGGAATCTCGCGAGAAAGGTGGAGGAGCACGCGAAGGGCCTCGTCGTTCCCTCGACGCTGTTCGAGGAGTTCGGATTCAACTACGTCGGCCCGATCGACGGCCACGATCTGGACTCGCTCATTCCGACGCTGAAGAACATCAAGGAGCTGAAAGGCCCTCAGTTCCTCCACGTCGTGACCAAGAAGGGGCAGGGTTACAAGCTCGCCGAGGCCGACCCCGTGCTCTACCACGGTCCGGGGAAGTTCGATCCCGCTCAAGGGATCAAGAAACCGAGCGGCGGCGGCAAGCCCACCTACACGCAGGTGTTCGGCGAATGGCTGTGCGACATGGCGCGGCTCGACCCGCGGCTTGTCGGCATCACGCCGGCGATGCGCGAGGGCTCGGGCCTGGTGCGCTTCGCCGAGGAGTTTCCCGACCGGTATTTCGACGTCGGCATCGCCGAGCAGCACGCGGTCACTTTCGCGGCGGGGCTTGCGTGCGAGGGCATGAAGCCCGTGCTCGCGATCTATTCGACTTTTCTGCAGCGCGGCTACGACCAGCTGATCCACGACGTCTGCATCCAGAACCTGCCGATCGTTTTCGCCCTGGACCGCGCGGGACTCGTCGGCGGCGACGGGGCCACGCACAACGGCGCGTTCGACCTCACCTACCTGCGCTGCGTCCCCAACATGGCGGTCATGGCGCCGAGCGACGAGAACGAGTGCCGTCAGATGCTCTATACGGCGTTCTCGCTAGGGCGGCCGGCGGCGGTACGCTATCCCCGAGGCAGCGGTCCGGGCGCGCCCGTCGCGAAGGAGATGCAGGCGTTGCCCTTCGGCAAGGGCGTGGTGCGCCGGCGCGGCGCAAAGGGCGGTGTCGCCATCTGCGCGTTCGGCGGTTTGCTCAAGCCCGCGCTCGAAGCCGCGGAGGAGCTCGACGCGACCGTCGCCGACATGCGCTTCGTGAAACCGGTGGATTCGGATCTCGCCGCCGAGCTCGCCTCGACCCACGGGCTCCTGGTCACGATCGAGGAGAACGCTATTTCCGGAGGCGCTGGGAGTGCGGTGGCGGAGGCGCTCGCCGCGCGCTCCATCGTGACGCCGCTGCTGCAGCTCGGCCTGCCCGACCGCTTCGTCGATCACGGCGATCAGGCGCAACTGCTCGCCTCGGTCGGACTGGACAAATCCGGCATTGTGGCCGCCGTTCGCAAGCGTTCGGGCTGATCCCGAGGACGCATCGAACTCGACTCGCCCTTGAAAAAGGCGGGAACGGAACGCATGTTAGAATCGTCCAATCCTGAGCGCCTCGCAACGAAAGGCTCTTCATGAACACCCGTGATCCGCTCGCCATCCCCGACGTCCAGAGCTCCGAGGACCGGCGCAAGCTCGCCATCGACCAGGTAGGAATCAAGGCGATCCGCCACCCGATCAGGGTGGCGGAGCGCTCCGGCGGCGTGCAGAACACCGTCGCGACGTTCAACATGTATGTCGGCCTGCCGCACCAGTTCAAGGGCACGCACATGTCGCGCTTCGTCGAGATCCTCAACGCGCACGAGCGCGAGATCTCGGTCGAGACCTTCAAGCTGATGCTCGACGAGATGGTCGAGCGGCTCGAGGCGCAGTCCGGGCACATCGAGATGCAGTTCCCGTACTTCGTCAACAAGTCGGCGCCGGTCTCGAAGGTGAAAAGCCTGATGGACTACGAGGTGACTTTCGTGGGCGAGATCGACAAGGGGCAGAAGTGCTTCAAGATGAAGGTCGTCGTCCCTGTGACGAGCCTGTGCCCCTGCTCCAAAGGCATCTCCGACTACGGCGCGCACAACCAGCGCTCCCACGTCACCATCAGCGCGAAGACCAAGGACTTCGTCTGGATCGAGGAGCTGGTCGATTACGCGGAGAAGCACGCCTCGAGCGAGCTCTACGGCCTGCTCAAGCGGCCGGACGAGAAGTTCGTCACCGAGCACGCCTATGACAACCCGAAGTTCGTCGAGGACATGGTGCGCGACATCGCCTCCGACCTCAATCGGGACAAGCGGATCGTATGGTACCGGGTGGAGTCGGAGAACTTCGAGTCGATTCACAACCACTCCGCGTACGCGCTGATCGAGAAGGATAAAACCTCGAAGCAGTCCCAACCATAGACTTTGGTTGGGGAGGGGTAAACGGGGGAACCGTAGGGTTCCCCTGTTCGTTTCGGGACCTAGAACCGCTTTGTCAGCACCATGGTCTGGCCTTCGCGCTTCATTTCCATCCGGTTCAGAAAGCTCATGCCCAGGAGCGCGAACGGCATCTGATTGCCTTCCATCACCGCGGCTTCGACGTCGTTGACGACGATGTTGCCCACGCGCACCGTGTCCAGTTTCACCCTGTAGGCCATGGCAGTGCCGTTTGCCGTGCCCATCAAGCCGGGCTGTCCTTTCCGGTAGTCGATTCCCAGCCGACTCGCGTCGGCCGAGGAGAGCGACACCGCGGTGGCGCCGGTGTCGACGAGGAAGCGTATCGATCCGCCGTTGATCTGGCCGTCCACGACGAAGTGTCCGCGCGGGTCGGCGGTGAGCGTGGCGCTCTGCGCGGAGGAGGCCGGTGCGGGTCCGGTATGGTGCTGGCCGATCTTGAGGGTTCTTTTCTGACCGTCGACGAGAAACGTCGCCGTCCCGGTCTCGCGGTCGGTCGAAATCAGGGTGACGCCGCTCACCGGTTTCTGCCCCACTGTCAGCACGCGCGGCTCGCCGCCGTCGATGACGACGACTGCTTTTCCGGTGAATAGGCCGATGACGTTGACCTCGGCGCACCAGCCGGCGGCTGGAAGCGCTGAGATCAGAAAAGCTACAATACGGAGTCGCGTCACGATCGCCTGGTCTCGCACGTGAAACCCGTCGCCATTTTCCGCCACGCTCCCACAGAAGGGCCGGGCTATTTTGCCACATTCCTCGACGCTCGCCGGATTCCCTGGCGGCTCGTGAAGGTCGATGCGGGCGAGAAGGTGCCCGCCGATCCGCGCGAATTTTCGGGTCTCGCGCTCATGGGCGGACCGATGAGCGTGAACGACGATCTCGCGTGGATAGGCGATGTGCTCGCCCTGACGGATAAGGCGGTCGAATCCGACGTCCCGGTGCTCGGTCATTGCCTCGGCGGTCAGCTCATGTCCAAGGCGCTCGGCGGGAAAGTGACGCGCAACGGCGTTAAGGAAATCGGATGGGGCACGGTCGAGGTCGCCGACAGCGCCACGGCGCGCGAGTGGTTCGGCGCGACCCGCGAGTTCACGGGTTTTCACTGGCACGGGGAGACTTTCACGATTCCGCCGCGGGCGACACGCATTGCGGGAAGCCCCTACTGCGCCAACCAGGCATTCGCGCTCGGGAAGCACCTCGGCATGCAGTGCCACGTCGAGATGACCCCGGAGCTGATCCGCAGCTGGTGCGAGGATTGGGAGAAGGAGCTCGTGGCGAGGGCGGGGCCCTCGGTGCAGACTCCAGATCAGATCTTCGAGCGGCTCGATGAGCGCGTCGGCGTTCTCAACCGGATCGCGGATCGTCTGTACGAGCGCTGGGTAGAGGGGCTGGCCTAGTCCCTGAAATTCTGGAACTGCAGCGGGATGTCGGTGACCGACGTCCGCACCAGCTGGATCGCGGCCTGGAGATCGTCCTTCTTCGCGCCCGAGACTCGAACCGCGCTTCCCTGGATGCTCGCCTGAACCTTCATCTTGGAGTCCTTGATGATCCTCACGATGGACTTCGCCTTCTCCTGCTCGATGCCGACCTTGACGTGGATCGGCTGCTTCACCTTCGTGCCGCCGATCTTCTCGATCTGCTTCGTGTCGAAGAGACGGGCATCGACCCCGCGCTTGCCGCACTTTGTGAGGAGTACGTCCGCCACCTGATTCAACTTGAATTCGTCGTCGGCGTAGAGCGTCAGCACCAGCTCGGCCTGCTCGATGCGCGCGTCCGAGCCCTTGAAGTCGAAGCGGTTTGCGATTTCCTTGTTCGACTGGTCGATCGCGTTCTTGAGCTCGACCTTGTTGACTTCGGAGACGATGTCGAAGGAGGGCATGGCGATCGCGGAACCTCGCGATTATACCGGACGCATGGGATAATCACGCCTTTCGTGCGGATGGAAAGGTGCTCATGAACTTCGGGCTCGCGAAAGCGTGGCGGGAAAACAAGGGGTTTGCCCTGTTCATCGGCTTGATGATCGTCTTTCGCAGTGCGTTCGCGGACTGGAACGAGGTCCCGAGCGGATCCATGAAGCCTACGATCATCGAGGGCGACCGGATACTCGTGAACAAGCTCGCTTACGATATGCGGATTCCCCTCACTCATATTTCGATCCTCAGGCTCGGCGATCCGAAGCGTGGGGACATCGTGGTGTTCGACTCGAAAGCCGCCGGAATGCGCCTGGTCAAGCGGGTAATCGGAGTACCCGGCGACATCGTGGAGATGAGAGACAACCGCCTGACCATCAACGGGGTCGAGGCGCTGTATTCGAACGCAGAGTTGACGCCCGTAGGAATATTCGCGGTCGAATCGTACGGCGACATGAGGCACCGCATCGAGCTGGCACCCGGGGGCGCGAGCTATTTGAGCACGTTCGGCCCCGTCAGGGTTCCGGAAGACAGCTATCTCGTGCTGGGCGACAATCGCGACAACAGCGCCGATTCGAGGGTCCGCGGGTTTGTCCCTCGCCAGGAGATCGTCGGGAATGCGCGAACGGTGGTGCTTTCGCTCGATTACGATCACCACTACCTTCCCAGGGCGGACAGGTTTTTCCACGGATTGTGAACGCAGGGCGCGCTGCGGGATGCCGGCGCGTTTCCATTTCAGGAGAGATTCATGAAGTACCATCTGGTCACCGCGGTCTTGCTGCTCGCCGCCGTCGCCCTTTACTTGGTAGGACTTTCGGGCGTAGGTACCGTAGCGTTCATTGCCGGGGCCGCGCTCGAGCTCTGGTTCTGGGCTCGGGTTCTTGTCCGACGCACGCCGTCCAAAAGTTGAAGCAACGGCGCCTCATCCGCTGAGAGCGCCGTGAGGATCATCGCTATCCTTTGCGCCGCGCTGTTTTCGCTCGGGGTGTTCGCATCGGTCACTTATTCCTTCGACTGGTACTGCTCGGGCTGCAGCAAGCTCGGCATGGGCAGCAACGGCAGGGAAGGTCCATACGGCTCGGGGTCGGCGTGCGAGGGTGCGCGCGCCTCGCTGGGCGCGAGCCTCGCCTCGCGCGGCTGCCCAGGAGGGCGCTGCTTCAATGCGCAGCCTTGCGTTTCCTCCGGCCAGCCGGACCTGCCACCCTCGCCGCCGGCGGTCTCGGCGCCCGCGAGGATCGCGCCGGAGTCGGCCAAGGTACCGCCGGCCTACGACGCACGCCCCGACCGTGTTCGCCGGGCCGACGAGGTCAGGCCCTTGGAGGAAGGCAGCGAAGCCATTTCCGGTCGATGGAGGAACAGCTTCAGCTGGTACGACGTGCGCGTGGCCAAGGACGCGATCCAGATCGCGCTCGTGGAGACCTGCCGGACTCCCGATTGCTTGCGGCGCGAATACCCGAACCGTCCGGTGTTTCTGGGCAGGCTGGAAGGCAAGCGGCTCGTGGGCGTGGTGCCGATTCGCAATGCGATCGAATCGGAGCAGAACGGAAAGCACTGTGGGACGCCCGCCGGAGAGTTTCCCGTCGAGGGCCGCATCTCTGACGATCGCCGGGCTATCGTCTGGGGCAGCGCGCAGCTGCCGGTCGTGGAAGGCTGCGCGCCCGTGTCGATTTCACTTGGAACCTGGCGGCGCGGCTAGTACCCCGCGAAGATAGGCGACGAGCCTGTCGCGCTCGGCGGGCGCCCCCATCGTCTGGATATGTCCCGCCCCCTGAACGATCCACAGCTGCTTCGGCTCCTGCGCCGCTTCGTATAGACGCTTTCCGTGCTGCATCGGCACGATAGCGTCCTGATCCCCGTGGAGGACGAGCAGCGGTAGCGGGCTGATCTTCGCCATCACCGGGAGCGGGCTGAACCGGTCGTCCACCGTCAGCTTCGGAATCCACTGGAACGGCCAGGTGAGCCAGTGGTCGGCGAATTTTTCCTGCGCGATGTCGGTGTAATCGGAAAATGCGCTCTCGAGGACCAGCGCGCGAAGCGCGTCGCGATGGTTCGATTGGGCGACGTAGTACGCGGCGAGCGCGCCGCCCAGGCTCTGGCCGTACATCACGATGCGGTCGCGGTCGATGTCCTTACGTTGGAGCAGGGCGCGCATCGCGGCGGCTATGTCTTCCTGCGCGCCTTCGAGGCTGGGCTGGCCCTCGGATGCGCCGTAGCCGCGGTAGTCGAACGTGAACACGTTGAAGCCGCGCGCCGGCATCCAGGCGAGGCTGGTGAAGTGGGTGCTGATGTTCTCGGCGTTGCCGTGCAGCTGCACGACGGTGCCGAGCGCGGCGCCCTTCGCGGGGAGAAACCAGCCGTAGAGCTCGAGCCCGTCTTGTGTCCTGAAGCGTACCTCCTCGTAGGCGAGCCCAAGCTCCTTGGGCGTCAGAACCTGGATGCGGTGCGGCTGGAAGAAGACCGCCGTGCAGGCCGCGACAGGGAGCGCGGCTAGAACGGCTGCGACGCGGGAGCGCACGTTCAGAAGTAGTGATGAAGGGAGAGCAGCACGGTGTTCCAGGATTGCTTCTCCTGGCGCTCGCGCGAGATATCGAGCCGCAGCGCCCAGTCGCGCTCAAGCGTGTAGCGCTGCTTCAAGCCTACGGCCCACGGCGTATCGGTGTCACCCGCGAAAAACCACTGCGCCCGCGCGTAGGGCTCGGCCCGCCAGCGCCCGGTGAGGTCGATCAGCGCACCGATGGCGGGACCGATGCCCAGCGCGTAGTTCTTGTCGAGGCGCGTGTTCGCCTGAAGCGTGGATTCGAGAAAGCCATAGATCATGGTCTTGCTGCGCAAGGTGTCGGGAACGGTCCAGGCGAGTCCGGGTCCGCCGTTTACGCCGAACACCAGCGGCTCGGACCCGTCTGCAAGCCGGCGGCGGGCCCAGCCCACGTCGATTTCCCACGAGAGCGGCTGGAAGAACTCGTTTCGCGGAGCAATCGAGACGATCTTCAACGGGGTGATGTCCTCCACTCTCACTCCGACACCGCGCGAGTAGTCGCGCACGGCAAAGTCGAAGAACTCGATCTGCGCGCCCGGAACATAGCCGCCTTCCGGATCCATCAGATCGTGATAGACGGGACGCCCGTGCAGCTCGACGAAGTTCAAGCCGTCGCGGCGCCCGCCGCCGATCCCGACGCGCGATGTTCCGTGACCTTCGTCGGGACGGACCGGCGGCACGGGAACCGGGGGATCCTCCGCGCCGGCGGCGACGCGGCTGCGTTCGAGCAGCAGCTTGCGCGCCAATTCCTGGGGATCCTCGACTGGGCTTCGGCCGGTCGCACGCAGGTAGCTCAGATAGTCGTGGCTCACCTCAAGCACGCGGGCCTGGGAAGTCGGCGGCAGGGCGGCGAAAGCGCGGTCGGCGGTCGAGGCCGTTCCGCGCGCGAGCGGGTTGATCAAGGCGAGCTCGTCCGGGCTCATCAGCCCCAATCGGTAGTGGATCACGGTGGCGTTCGACGGGCGATAGACCGTATTCTTCACCAGGCCCTTCTGCTTCACGATCTCGCGCACGGTATCCGAAGGTATCGCCCACCACCGGAAAGGGCTCGTGAGATCCAGGTCGGGACGCGCGACCTCGAGCAGCTCGAGCAGGTAGTAGGAGCAGTTCTCGTCGAAGAAATAGTAGTCGAAATAGATCGGTCCGAGCTCCCATGCGTGCATCAGCAGTCGATCGGTCTCCTCGGGCGTGAGATTGAGCTGGTATTCCCAGATGTCGCGGTTCTCCATGTCGTTGTACTCGCGCACCTTGAGGTAGTACGGCATGATCGAGAACATTCCGGGATAGCCGCCGATCAGGCCGTTGATCGCGAAAGCGATGCCGTTCGTCTCGTCGGTGTTGGCGGCGTAATTGATGGCGTAGGCGAGGAGGCGCGTCTTCTCGTCCTGGTCTTTGGCGTCGACGCGCAGCAGCGTGTGGCCGTACATCGACGAGGGATTGTTGAGGGAGGCCGCCGGAAAAATCAGCGTGACCCCCTGGGGATTCAGGGTCTCGCGCCAGTCGCGAAATCGCTTGCACGGCTGCCTGGGCAGGCGGGCCGAGTCGAAGCGCAGTTGCTGGTCCAGCCAGCTGTATCGGGCGATGAAAGCGCATTGCGGGTTCTGCTCCTTGTCCGTCTCCACGATATCGGAGAAAAAGGCGGCCAGCGTCGCCTCGAGCTCGCTCTGCGGGTCGGTTTTTCCGTCGGGCGCCAGGAAGAAGCGGCGCGCGTCCGCAAGGCTGTGGACGCCCGGGGTCACCAGATTGCTCGTGTAGTGCATCAGGCGGTGCCATTCGCGCCGCTCGGAAAGGCGTTGCTCCCGGGACCTGCCTATCAGCTCATCCAGGTAGGTTGCTGGCGAGGCGGTGGAGGGCGCGAGCAGGCACAGGAGGCACAGAAGGGTCCACCGGGCTCGCAACGGGAAGGACACGGGAAAAAAAACACCCAGTGGCGAACCACTGGGTGTTTCCTTGAGGCTACGTGCTGTGTTAGATCGAAGCCGCGTACTGCGCGAGCGTGCGATCCGAACCCAGGACTTCTTTCAGCGCCACCACGACCTGGTCGGTCGTGCTGCCGGAGGCGAAGATGCGCGAAACGTTCGCCTGCACGGTGCGGTTGAACGCAGCGCGGTCTTCTTGGCGCACGCCGATCAGGTGAGCGAGCGAGTCAAGGGTCTCGCCGTTGCCGATCGACATGTCGCGGGCCAGACGCTCCTTGTTGCCGTCGATGAACATGGCGGTCTTCCAGGTCGACCTCACCACGCCGTCCTGCGTGCAGCCGGACGTGCCGGTGGTGATACCGAACGTCTGGTTGCCTGAAGTGCCGTTGGTCGTCACAGCGAGAACCTGTGGCGCGACGCCGCTCTGACCGTCAAACAACTTGGCACCCCAGCCGCAGGTTCCGATGTTGTTTTGCTGGGCAGCAGCCTTCTGAGCAAACGCAAGCGCGGATACCACGGATAGAAAAACAGCGATAAGGATTTTTCTCATCTAAGCCTCTCAAAAAATTGAGGAAAGAACTTTAGCCTCGGGGGCCTCCCCTAGCTGCCTTGCTTATACGTTTGTCATACGGGCTTGTCAACTCCCTCAGGCGGCATATCCGGTAAACCCGCTCAAAGTTCGACAATCAGGTCCGGACGGAAGCCCGTCCGCTCCCCCGGATAGCCGCGCGGGTTACAGATCACGCGCGTGCCGCGCACGTAGTAGTCGAAGAACGTGTGCGTGTGGCCGTGTATCCACAGGGCCGCGTGACCCATAGCTTCCTCAAGGTCGACAACGAACGCCGGATTGGCGCGGTGGTTCGCGTAGGCCGGGGCGATCGAGCGAGGGTGGGGCGCGAAGTGGGTGATGATGACGGTCTCGCCGGAGAACGGGCGGGCGAGCTCATCCGCGAGCCAGGCGCGGTGCCGGGTGCAAAGCGCAATCGCGTCCTCGGGCGCGAAGGCGCGCGAACCGTGCCGTATCAATTGATAATCCGGGTTGAGTTTGCGCGAGTCTTCGATTACGGCACGGCGCTCGCTCTCGGGCGCAAGCGAGTAGTCGGTCCAAAGGGTGCAGCCGAGAAAACGCACGCCGCCCAGGGTCACCTGCGTGCAATCGAGCAGCTCGACGCGCTTGCCGGTCGCCCCGCGCATGACCGCCTGCACCGCATCGAACTCGCCTTCGTAGTATTCGTGATTTCCGGCGAGATAGAGCACGGGCGTGCCGAAGGCTTGCTTCGCCCATTCGATTCCCGCGGCCCCGTTCCCGATGTCGCCGGCCAGCACGACCACGTCGGCGTCGTTCTCGGGCGGCGCGAAAGGCGCGTACTCGAGATGGATGTCGGAGTAGATCCTGATGCGCAATCGGGTCAGCGCCGGCTTTTTCGCCGGTGCGCGGCGATGCGCATGCGCAGCGCGTTCAGCCGGATGAATCCCGCGGCGTCGGCCTGGTCGTAGGCGCCGCGGTCGTCCTCGAAAGTCGAGATCGCCGGATCGAAAAGCGAGTCGGTCTTCGACGCCCGGCCGACGGTCGTGACCGTGCCCCTGTAGAGCTTCACGCGCACCGTGCCGTTTACCGCTTTCTGCGACTCGTCGATCAGTCCCTGCAGCAGCCTGCGCTCCGGGCTGAACCAGTAGCCGTTGTAAATCATGCGCGCGTAGCGCGGCATGAGGTCGTCCTTGAGCGCGAGCACCTCGCGGTCGAGCGTGATCGATTCCATGGCGCGGTGGGCGCGGAGCATGATCGTGCCGCCGGGCGTCTCGTAGCACCCGCGCGATTTCATCCCGACGTAGCGGTTCTCGACCATGTCCAGGCGCCCGATACCGTGCCGCCCGCCGAGCTCGTTCAGCCTCGCGAGCACCCTCGCGGGCGTCAGGCGCCTGCCGTCGATGGAAACGATGTCGCCCTTCTCGTAGCCGAGCTCCACGTACTGCGGGCGTCCGGGCGCCTTCTCCGGGCTGACCGTGATGCGCCACATCGACTCCTCGGGCTCGTACTCCGGGTCCTCGAGAACGCCGCCCTCGTAGGAGATGTGCAGCAGGTTGGCGTCCATCGAGTACGGCGCTTGGCCCTTCTTCTTCTTGTAATCGACCGGGATGCCGTGCTCCTCGGCGTACTGAAGGAGCTTCTCGCGCGAGAGCAGATCCCACTCGCGCCACGGCGCGATGATGCGCACGTCGGGCATGAGCGCGTAGGCGCCAAGCTCGAAGCGGACCTGGTCGTTGCCCTTGCCGGTAGCGCCGTGGGAAATCGCGTCGGCGCCGGTCTTGCGCGCGATTTCGACGAGGTGCTTGGCGATCAGTGGGCGCGCGATGGAGGTGCCGAGCAGGTACTCGCCTTCGTACACCGCGTTGGCGCGGAACATCGGGAACACGAAGTCGCGCACGAATTCCTCGCGCAGATCCTCGATGAAGATCTGCTTCACCCCGGCCATCTTCGCCTTCTTGCGCGCCGGCTCGAGCTCCTCGCCCTGGCCGATGTCGGCGGTGAAGGTCACCACCTCGCAGCCGTACACGTCCTGGAGCCATCTGAGGATGACCGAGGTGTCCAGCCCCCCCGAATAGGCCAGGACGACCTTCTTCACCTCGTCGTTCGCCTTCACTTCCTTACCTTTCCGAGCAGGAGAAACTCCATCAGGGCCTTCTGCGTGTGCAGCCGGTTCTCGGCCTCGTCCCAGACCACGCTCTGCGGCCCGTCGATCACTTGGGGGGCGACTTCCTCGCCGCGGTGCGCGGGAAGGCAGTGCATGAAGACCGCGTTCTTCCTCGCCGCCTTCATCATCTCCGCGTCCACCTGCCAGTCCTCGAAGGCGCGCTTGCGCTCCTCGTTCTCCGCTTCGAAGCCCATGCTCGTCCACACGTCGGTCGTGACGAGATCCGCCCCGCGCGCGGCGTCCATGGGGTCGGCGAAGTTCTCGTAATGGTCGTCGTTGTAGACACCCGCCCGCTCGGGCTCGACCTCGTAGCCGGGAGGGGTCGACACGTGGACGTTGAAGTCGAAAACCGTCGCCGCCTGTAGCCAGGTGTTGCAGACGTTGTTCGAATCGCCTATCCACGCCACGGTCTTCCCTCGGATCGGGCCGCGGTGCTCGACGTAGGTGTAGATGTCCGCGAGCACTTGGCAGGGATGGTATTCGTTGGTCAGGCCGTTGATCACCGGCACCCGCGAGTTGGCCGCGAAGCGTGAGAGGATGTCCTGCTCGAACGTGCGGATCATGATCAGGTCGCACATGCGCGAGATCACCTGGCCGGCGTCCTCCACCGGCTCGCCGCGGCCGAGCTGCGTGTCGCGCGTATACAGGTAAATCGCGGTCCCGCCGAGCTGGTGCATGCCGGCCTCGAAGGACAGCCGCGTGCGGGTCGAGGGCTTCTCGAAGATCATCGCAAGGGTGCGGTCCTCGAGCGGCCAGTAGCGCTTGTAGCGCTTGAACTGGTCCTTGATCCAGCGCGTACGCGCGAACAGGTGCTCGTACTCGGCGCGCGAGAAGTCCTTGAACTGCAGATAGTGCCGCAGCGGGGCCGGCGCCTTCTTCATGCGCGCGCGGCCATCGCGGACGGTGCTTGCGCGAGGAAGGTGCGTATCAGCGGCAGCAGGATCGAAAGGACCTGGCGCGCCTCCGCCTCCTTAATCACGAGGGGCGGCAGCAGACGCACCACGTTGTCCATGGTCACGTTGATGAGCAGTCCCGCGTCCAGGGCCTGCTTGACCAGATCTCCGCACGGCCGGTCGAGCTCGACTCCGATCATGAGGCCCTGGCCCCGGATCTCCTTTACGCCGCCGACGCCCGCGAGCCCCTCGCGCAAGCCGGAAAGGATCAGGCTGCCGACGCGTTCGGCGTTCTTCATCAGATTTTCCTGCTCGATCGCCTCGAGGGTCGCCAGCGCCGCAGCGCAGGCGAGGGGATTTCCGCCGAAGGTGGAACCGTGCGTCCCGGGCTTGAACGCGCCGGCCGCGGCGCCGCGCGCGAGGCAGGCCCCAATGGGCACTCCGGAAGCCAAGCCTTTGGCGAGCAACACGACGTCGGGCTCGATCCCGGCGTGCTGATAGACGAACCACTTGCCGGTACGGCCGAGTCCGCACTGGACCTCGTCGACCATGAGCAGCCAGCCCTGGCGGTCGCACAATTCGCGCAGCTCGCGCAGATATTGCATGGTGGAGAGGTTGATGCCGCCCTCTCCTTGGATGGGCTCGACCAGCACCGCGACCACGCTCTTGTCCCGCGCCGCGGCCCGGCGCACCGCCTCGATTTCGTTGAGCGGGACGCGCACGAACCCCGGCACCAGCGGCTCGAATCCCGCCTGCACTTTGCTGTTGCCCGTGGCTGAGAGCGTCGCGAGGGTCCTGCCATGAAACGCCTTGTCCATGACGACGATCCCGGGGTTTTCAACGCCCTTGCCGTGGCCGTGGAGGCGCGCGAGCTTGATCGCGGCCTCGTTGGCCTCGCAACCGGAGTTGCAGAAGAACACGGCGTCGGTGCCGCTGATCTTCGCGAGCTTCTCCGCCAGTCGCTCCTGCTCGGCGATCACGTAGAGATTGGAGGTGTGGATCAAGCGCGAGCTCTGCTCGGCGATCACGCGCGTCAGCCGCGGGTGGGCGTGGCCGAGCGTGTTCACCGCGATCCCCGCGAGCGCGTCGAGGTATTTCTTTCCGGATTCGTCCCACACCCAGACGCCTTCGCCGTGCGTGAAAGCAACGGGGATCCGGGAATACGTGTTCATCGAATAGGCCATGAGTTCAACCGTTCAAATTTTTGGGCGGCGCCGAGTGGACACTCTGCGCCAAAAACGTTCGGATTGCGCCCTCAGGTCCCTTGGGCGCGCGGATCTGCGCTTAAGCCGGCGCTCGGCGTCGTCGGGGTTCGGGACGAGCGGGCGAACGAGCGGCGCCGGTGTGGCTGGGCCTGAAGAAGGTCATCGTGTCGCCCTGTGCGATAATGAATTTATCTGGAGGGACAATAGCCTAGCACAACGAATGCAGGCATGGGAACGAAGCTGACGGTTTTCAACCAGAAGGGCGGGGTCGGCAAGACGACGACGGTGCTCAACCTGGGCGCTGCGCTCGCACGCCGGGGCGTCGTCCCTCTGCTCGTCGACCTCGACGCGCAGTCGCATTTGAGCACCATCCTGAACCCGGGCGCGTCCAGCGGCGAGAGCCTGTTCGCGTATTTCAACTCGGGCAGGCCGCTCAAGGAAGTGGTGCGCCCGATTCGCTTCGGCGGAGAGCTCATCCCCGGGCACACCGAGCTGATCAAGGTGGACACGCTGTTCGGCAAGGGGCCGGACATCCTGAACAAGCTCAAGAACGGCCTCGAAGCGGGCTGGAACGGCACGCGCGCCGTGCTGATCGATTGCTGCCCGATGCTAGGGGTGCTCTCCCTTTCCGGGATCTTCGCCTCCGAGAGGGTCCTGATCCCCATCTCCACGGACTATCTCGCCCTCAGAGGGGCATTCGCTCTCGACAACACCCTGCGCGCGCTGGAGCACGTCCTCAAGCGGCGCGTCGAGCGCCGCTATCTGCTCACGCGCTTCGATTCCCGCAGGCGCATGTCCCACGACATCGCGGCTCAGCTCAGCTCCAAGTTCGGAGCAGAGGTGTGCGAGACGCGCATCACCGAGGCGGTCAGCATCGCGGAGAGCCCGGCGCTGGGCAAAGACGTCTTCGCGCACGCCCCCAACAGCCGCGGAGCGCAGGACTACGAGAGCTTGCTGCAGGAGCTGCTGGCTTCCGGATTTCTCCAGGCCTGAGCGGCCGGGTTACTTGCTGATCAGGGAGACGATCTCCTCGAAGCTCGTTCCGTCCGAGGTTCCCGAAGAGGACGTGAGGGTCGGTTGCATCGTCGCCGGCTGCATGACGCTGCGTTCCAGGACCTCGCAGTGCAGGTACATCTGGCGGAGCTTGCGCTCCGCGTCGGCCTCGTCGCGGCCGTGGATCATGAGGTGCTCGACGACCAGTCCCTGGCGCGTGCGGATGCGAAAGCCGAATTTCGTCGTGTTCAATGACGGCAGCATAAGGTCCCAGGGGACTGGCTGTATAACATACCGTCCTTGGGGTGGCAAGGTCGAGGCGCCGGGCGGTGACCGGCGCTAGCCGATCCGCCGCAGACCCCGTTCCTCGGTCCCCTTCAATACCCGCAGGCACGGCAGGTATCCGTCGTAGACGATGCCGTGGAGCTCGACCCGCTTCTGCGATCGCAGCAGGCCGACCAGGTACTGCAGGATGTCGCGCGTGATGACCTGCCCGGGGACGAGCACCGGAATGCCGGGGGGGTAGGGGACGATCTGGTCGGCGCACGCCCGGCCGAGCAGCTCGCGCCTGATGCTGTCCTTTTCGTTGACCAGGGGCACAAGCTCGCCGCCGCAATAGAAAGCGTCGCGCGGCAGGTAGCGGAGCTTGGTGAATCCGGGGATCTCGGGAAACCGGTACAGGCGCCGCGGCACGCGGCGCTCGCGGGCGATGCGCATCAGTGCGTCGTACAGGCGCGAGACCTTGCTGCGGGTCGTGCCCACCGTGAGCAGCAGGGTGAGCGTGTTGAAGGTCGATTTTTCGACCTGGATGTTGTAGCGGTCGAACAGCTCGCGCTGGAGGTCCTCCACCGTGTAGCCGCAGCTCGATATGTCTACGGTCACCTTGGTCGGATCGAGGCGGATATTGTCGCGCCGGACCTCGTCGGGCAGGAGATCCTCCAGCTCGAGCACGCGAAAGACGCCGCTCGAGCTGATCTGCGCGCGCAGCTCCTGCGAAAGCGCAAGCGTGCGCGTGAGCAGCTTGTAGCCCTCCATGACCGCCTGTTTGCGCGCCACGTCGAGGCTCGCGATCATGCTGTACTGCGGGCTGGTCGAGGTGTGCATGTTGAAGTTCTCCCGGAACAGGTGCTCGTTGAATCCGGGATCGTTCACGTGGATCATCGAGGCCTGCGAGAATGCCGAGAGCACCTTGTGCGTGCTCTGGGTGGCGTAGTCCGCGCCGGCCTCGAGCGCGGTCGGCCGGAACGCAGGATGAAAGCGCGCGAACCCGTACCAGGCTTCGTCGACGATCACCTTGATGCCCTTCTCGTGCGCAGCCTCGACGATGGGTGCGAGGTCGTAGCGCAGGCCGTCGTAGGTGCAGGAGGTGAGGATGAGCGCCTGCGCGTCGGGGTGCTTGCGGATCGCCGACAGGATGGTCTTCTTCGGCACCGGCCCGTAGAGGCTGTACTTGGCGTTGACCGAGGAATCCAGATAGATCGGATGGCCGCCGGAGAGCACGACGCCGTGATGCACCGACTTGTGGCAGTTGCGGTCGAGAAGCAGCTTCTCGCCGGGGGCGAGCAGTGTCTGGAAGATGACTTTGTTCGAGGTCGAGGTGCCGTTCGTCGCGAAGAACGTTCGCCGCGCGCCGAAAGCCTTGGCCGCGATCGTTTGCGCCTCCGCAATCACGCCCGTCGGTTCCATCAGCGAATCGAGCATCTTCACCGACACCGAAAGGTCGGCGTCGAAAACGTGCTCGCCCATGAAGTCGTAGAAGTCGTCGACCCAGGGGCTGCCGCGGAGCGACTCCCCGGATGAATGTCCCGGCGTGTGCCAGGAGTCCTTCGCCATCCAGACGTAGTTCTTGAGCTGGTCGTAAAAGGGCGTTCTCGCCCGCTCCTGGATCTGCGCGTTGAGGATGCGGTACATGCCGCGGTAGTCGCGCTCCTCGCGGTAGAAGTAGCCGTCGACCGCCTCGGCGAACAGCGCGTCGACGATCTCGTCCTCGTGCTCCTGCGCGATGAGGATGTAGACGTCGAGCTCGGGCCGGAAGCGGGTCACGCGCTGCACCAGCTCGAGCGCCGACATCTCCTTCTTGGAGCCTTTGTTGTTGTTGTAGGGTTTGTCGTCGACCACCACGGCCTGCAGGTCACCGTCCTCCTCGATCGTGGCGAGCGCCTCGCGCGCGGTGGTGACACCGGAGAAGGTGATGCCGAGCGGATTGTCCAGCGACCTCGCCGCGGCGTTCAGCCCTTTGACGAATTCCTTCAGTACGAGCGGCTCGTCGTTGATGATGAGAACGCGGCTGACCGGCTTCTTCATTAGGCGTGACGGGGGAAAAGCGGATTATACTTTTCGCCCCTCACCGGGACGAAGGACAACGAGCTGCAGGTGAGGCAGGGACGCGGAGAGGTGC
>Ga0307469_10000033_pt1 | contig 50688 bp, 49 predicted proteins | sample atmos_gasesAM2C__FD_203084 | JGI IMG/M metagenome (GOLD analysis project Ga0307469, IMG submission 203084) | Hardwood forest soil microbial communities from Morgan-Monroe State Forest, Indiana, United States - atmos_gasesAM2C_515 | ecosystem: Environmental > Terrestrial > Soil > Temperate... | reverse complement strand
GCCTCGAGCAGGCGCTCGTCACGCCCAGGGGCCGGCGGCGCCCGATGCGCGCGCTCGCGATCGGTCTCGTGTTGGTCGTCGTCGCGAGCGTGTCCGGCTTCTATCTCTACGCGCGTGTCATCAACGGTCTCTTCACACGGACGAACGTCACTCTCCAGGCGGCATCGGGCGACGCACTGAACATCCTCCTGGTCGGAAGCGACTCGCGCGCGGGGCTCACCTCGCCCGCCGACGTCGCGCGCTACGGCTCCGACACATCGGTCTCGGGTCAGCGCGCGGACAGCATCATGCTCGTCCAGATCATCCCCAAGCAGCAGCGGGGCGTCCTGCTGTCGTTCCCGCGCGACCTGTGGGTGACGATCCACGACGGACAGCATCTCTTCCATTCCAAGCTCAATTCGGCGTACAGCTACGGGCCGCAGACGATCATCGACACGGTTGCAGCCTTCACCGGGATCCCGATCAACCACTTCATGGAGATCAACTTCCTCGGTTTCCGGCGGATGGTCGACGCGATCGGCGGCATCGACGTCTGCATGAACGAGCACATCTACGATTCGCAGCTCCTCTTCGGTCTTCCGAAGGGGCCGAGCCATCTCGACGGGGTCGCAGCCCTGAACTTCGTCCGCATGCGCCATGCGACGGCCGGCGGCGACTTCGACCGGATCAAGCGTCAGCAGCAGTTCCTCCGTGCCGTGATGACGAAGGTGGGACGTCCGAGCGTGCTCGGGAATCCCGTCCGCGTGAATGCCCTCGCGCGCGCGTTCGCGCAGAACGTCAAGGTCGATCAGTTCTTCCAGCTCGACGATATGGTGCGTTTCGCGCTGAGCATCCGCCGCGTCGGTCTCAACCAGCTCGAGACGTTCAGCACGCCTGGTGACGTCGGGAGTACCGGTGGCGCCTCGGTGGTCTTCCTCAACGACGCGAAGGCACAGCCCATCTTTCAGGCGATCAGGAACCAGCAGGACCCACGTACGCTGCTCGCCGCGCCCGCTCCGCCGGCGCCGGTGACCCACTCGACGACGAAGAAGCACGTCGCGGCAGCCCCGGCGCCGGCGTGCCCGGCCGGAAGCACCTAAGCCATGCGCGGTCTCGTCGCTGCCGGCGGTCACGCGACGCGGCTCCGTCCGCTGACGTATTCGCTGCCGAAGCAGCTCATCAGCGTGGCGAACAAGCCGATCATCTTCTACGTCCTCGAGGACCTCGCGTCCGCGGGGATCACCGACGTCGTCGTCGTGGTCGCGCCGCATAGCGCCGATGCGATCCGGGAGACTGTCGGTGACGGCTCGCGGTTCGGACAGAAGATCACCTACATCGTGCAAGCCGAAGCCCGCGGCCTCGCCGACGTCGTCCTCGTCGCCGAAGAAGCACTCGGGGACGAACCCTTCGTGTTCTACCTCGGAGACAACGTGCTGGAAGGTGGCGTCCGCTACCTCGTCGAGGAGTTCGAACGCGAGAAGCCGAACGCATCGATCCTGCTGACGAAGGTGGAGCATCCCGAAGCCTTCGGCGTCGCGGTGCTCGACGGGAACCGCATCGTCCGGCTCGTCGAGAAGCCGAAGGACTTCCAGTCGGACCTGGCGCTCATGGGCGTGTACCTCTTCGACTCGAACGTCTGGCAGTCGGCGAAAGAGGTCGAGCCGTCGTTCCGCGGCGAGCTCGAGATCACCGACACGATCCAGCACATGATCGGCCGAGGCCTCGTGGTCCGTCCGCACGTGCATCACGGCTGGTGGCTCGATACCGGCAAGAAGGACGACATGCTCGAAGCGAACCGGACGATCCTCGAGACGCTCGAGCGGTCGGTCGAGGGACACGTCGAGGAGTCGACGATCGAGGGCCGCGTTGTCGTCAGTGACGGCGCACAGGTCGTCCGCTCGCAGATCCGAGGCCCGGCGGTCATCGGAGCCGGTGCGCGAATCGTCGACTCGTACGTCGGGCCGTACAGCGCGATCGGCGACGGGTGCCTGATCTCCGACGCCGAGGTCGAGCATTCGATCCTGCTGGACGAAGCGAAGATCACCGGTGTGCGCCGCGTGACGGACTCCATCCTCGGACGTGGGGCTCAGGTCACGCGCGACCAGGGAACACCGCGTGCCTACCGGCTGATGATCGGGGACCTGTCCTCGGTCGGCGTGGTGTGAGGTCCCGGAGCGTCAAGGACGCGTTGCGCTGGTCGTACCACGGACCGCGTGTGCTCCTGAACGGCGGACGAGAGCTCTTCGCGCTCGTACGTGGTGGTGGTCTCGCTTCATCGATCGAACCCTGGCTCGAGTGCGGTTCCATCGACGACGTTCCCTTCGATCGCATCGCGGCCGAGGGGATGCGGGCCGTCCTGTTCGATCTCGAGAACACGCTCGTGCCGCCGGGCGGGCCCTTCACCGACGACGGCCGAACGATCGTCGGCAAGGCGCGTGCCGCGGGCCTCGCCGTCGGTGTGGTGTCGAACGCGTCCGCAAGCTGGGTCGGTCCGGCCCTCGCAGCGGAAGGGATCGTATGCGTGGCTCCAGCGGGCAAGCCGGCGCGCGCGGCCTTCGAGGAGGCGTGCGCGCTCGTCGGGGTTCGTCCGGACGAAGCGGCCTACGTCGGGGACCAGGTCATCACCGACGTGCTCGGCTCCCAGCGCGCCGGGATGCGCGCGGTGCTCGTGCATCCGAAGTACACGAAGGAGTTCTTCTCATCGAAGTTCCAACGCTTGATCGCGCGGATCGTCGTGCACGCCGCAGCGACGCGGAGGCGCAAATAGGCTGTGGCAACCTTGCGAGGACAACTATGAGGTTGCTCGTGACCGGCTCGGCCGGCTTCATCGGATCGAACTTCGTCCGGTACTGGATCGGTGAACGCCCGGACGACCACGTCGTCGCGTACGACGCGCTGACGTACGCAGGGAACGAAGCGAACCTCTCGGACATCCGCGACCGCATCGTCTTCGTGCAGGGCGACATCGGCGAGATCGGCCACGTCGAGAAGGTGCTCGAACGCGAAGAGATCGACACGATCGTGAACTTCGCGGCGGAGACGCACAACAGCTACGCGATCTTCAACCCGGGCGTCTTCTTCCGGACCAATGTGATGGGAACGCAAGGCCTGCTCGAAGCGGCCCGCCATCTCGAGATCCCGCGGTTCCACCACGTCTCGACGGACGAGGTCTTCGGCGACCTTCCCCTCGACACCGACGACACGTTCACCGAGGAGTCGCCGTACCGGCCGCGCGGTCCGTATGCCGCGTCGAAAGCCGGTGCGGATCTCGTCGTACGCGCGTACCACGAGACGTACGGGCTCCGCATCACGATCAGCAACTGCTCGAACAACTACGGCCCGTATCAGTTCCCCGAGAAGATCATCTCGCTCTTCACGACGAACGCGCTCGACGACAAGCCGCTGCCGATGTATGCGTCGACGAAGAACACGCGGCAGTGGTTGCACGTGCTCGACCATTGCCGGGGCATCGAACGCGTCATCCTCGACGGACGGATCGGCGAGACCTACAACATCGGCAGCGACGTCGAGCGTTCCATCGAACAGATCGCGGACGGGATTCTCGACGCGCTCGGGAAGCCGAAGTCGCTGAAGTCGATCGTCCCCGACCGGCCGGCCCACGATCGTCGGTACTTCGTCGATTGGACCAAGGTCCGGACGGAGCTCGGCTGGGAGCCGTCGATCGACTTCGACGAAGGCCTCCGCGACACGGTGCGCTGGTACGCCGAGCACCGCACCTGGTGGGAGCCGCTGAAGGGCCGCGCACCTGTGATCGAGGACGAAGCCTGGGGTACGTGAGAGCCGAACGGGTCGTCGTGACCGGCGGGGGTGGACTCCTCGGCGGCGCCGTCGCGAAGCTCTACGGCGATCGCGCGGTCGCCTTCGACCATGCGTCGCTGGACATCGCCGACGCCGATGCGGTGCACGCCGCGATCGAGCAGGCGCAGCCCGATCTGATCGTGCACTGCGCGGCGATGACGAACGTCGACGCCTGCGAGGACGATCCGGACGCCGCCTTCCGCATCAACGCCGAGGGATCACACAACGTCGCGAGTGCTGCGTCCCATGTCGGCGCCGTCGTCGTCGCGGTGTCGACGGATTACGTCTTCGACGGTTCGCAGGGGCCGTACGACGAAGGATCGGAGACCGATCCCATCCAGGTCTACGGCGAATCGAAGCTCGCAGGCGAACACGCTGTGCGCGAGGCGACGGATCGTCACTTCATCGTCCGTTCCGCGTGGATCTACGGCCACGGCGGTAAGAACTTCCTCTCGAAGCTTCCGAGCCTCGTCGATCAGGAACGGATCACCGCCGTCGTCGATCAGATCGGCTCGCCGACGTACGCGCCCGATCTGGCCCACGCCATCGCGCTCCTCGGCGAAAGCGATGCCTTCGGGACGTACCACGTCGTGAACACCGGCTTCTGCACCTTCTCCGAGTTCCTCGCCTACGGCCTGCGCTTCCTCGAAGCGCCGACACAGATCGACGAGGTCAACGTGGCGTCGCTCGGTCGTCCGGCGGCTCGTCCGCTCGACACCCGTCTCGTCGGCGCGGCGTGGGAGCGTGCGGGCTTCGCGCCCCTGCGCGATTGGCATGAGGCTGCCGAATCGTTCTTACGCGGTTGATTAGGCCGTAGGGTTGAAGCAGATGATCGTCGGTGTCGACGCCACCTCGCTTGCCGGTCCCCGAAGCGGGGCCGGACAGACCGCAGCGTCCGTGATCGACGCGATCGTGCACGTCGATGAAGGTGTCGAGGTCGCCGCGCTGCCCATCGGTCTCGGCACCCGCGGGCGGATCAAGCGCGCGCTCAAGCCGCATCCGCGCGTGCACGTCGTCCGGTCGCTCCTCCCGGCGCGCGTCGCGGGTCCCGTGTGGGCCCATGCGGAATGGCCGCCCGCCGAGCTGTTCTGCGGACACCTCGACGTGTTCTGGGGGCCGAACCTCCTCGTGCCACCGCTCGTGAAGGCGGCCGGTGTCGTGACGATCCACGATCTCGCGTTCATCGACATGCCGCAGTCGCGGGACGATGCACGCCGCGCCGAGCTCGCGCCGAGGATCGCGGCGCGAGCGAACCGTGTCGTCGTTCCGTCCGACTTCGTCGCGCACGAGGTCGCGAGATGGTTACCGGACGAAGCACCGCGTGTCCGGGTCGTGAAGCCGGGCGTCCGGCGCGTCTTCCGCGAACGCGGAAGCGTCCTGACGGCGCCGCGCCGCGAAGCGCTCGGCATCCGAGGTCCCTACGCCGTCTTCCTCGGGACGCTCGAGTCGCGGAAGAACCTCGACACCCTGCTGCGTTCGTTCGACCTCGCGCGCAGCGTCCACCCTGAAGCGCAACTCGTGCTCATCGGTCCGAAGGGTCCGGGCTGGGACCAGGTCGCGCTGCGCTGCGCGAACATCCTCGCCTCCGACGCGGTGCGCGTCGTCGGTTACCTCCCGGACGAAGAAGTCGCGGCGATCGTCCGCGGCGCGAAGGTCTTCGTGTATCCGTCGCGTTATGAGGGCTTCGGCATCCCGCCGCTCGAGGCGATGGTCGCCGGCACACCCGTCATCGCCGCGAAGACTACGGCGTTGCCTGAGACGCTCGGCGATCACGCGCGCTGGGTGCATCCGGACGACGTCGAGGGCTTCGCCGCCGCGATCGCGGATCACTTCGAAGGCGATGCCGATCCGTCGGCGCTCGAAGCGGCCCGCTCGTACGCGTCGGCCTTCACGTGGGCGGACACAGCACTTTCGATGCTCGAAGTCTTCGACGAGGCCGTCGGAGAAGCGTCATGACCGACGCGCTCCGCGTCACGATCAACGCCGAGCCGCTCGTCGGTGATGCGTCCACGGCGACGGCGACCTACATCCGTGCGTTGCTGCGCCGGCTCCCGCCCGAAGGCGTGCAGCTCGAACCGCTCGTCGCTTTCCACCGTCTCTCGACCCTCGCGGAGGCCGGGCTCCCGCACGCGCACAGGCTGTCCCGGGCTCACAACTCGCTCTATCGGCGCTGGGCGCGCGGCCGTGGTCCGTCCGCTCCCACAGGCGCAGCGCTCTTCCACGCGCCGACGCTTGCCTTCCCGCCGCGCGAGGACAAGCCGCTCGTCGTCACGGTGCACGACCTGATCTTCCTCGCGCATCCGGACGACTTCCCCCAGCAGGTCGTCGCGTCACAACAAGCCATGCTCGAACGACTCGGCGACGCCGACCTCGTCGTCGTCCCGACCCAGGCGACCGCCGACGCGCTTGCGGCGACGGAGTACGCGCACGAGCACGTGCGCGTCGTTCCGATGGGAACCGACGTGACGCCGCCGTCGGACGAGGAGCGGGGCGTCGTGCTCGAGCGGCTTCGCGTCGACAAGCCGTACGTGCTCTGGATCGGCACGCTCGATCCCTGGCGGAACCCGGAAGGGGTCGTCCGCGGATTCGTCGAAGCGCTCGACGCGGGCGTGCCGAACGCCGACGAACTGCGTCTCTACCTGGTCGGTCCTCGTGGCTGGTGGAGCCAGGACCTCGCCGACTTCATCGCATCGCGCGGCCTCGGTGACCGCGTGCGGCGGATCGACGAGCAGCCCGCCCCCGCGCGCGGCGCGCTCTACGCGGACGCGTCGGCGTTCGTGTTCCCCGCGTTCCTCGAGGGGTCCGGGCAGCCGCTGCTCGAAGCGATGGCGTGTGGCGCGCCGATCGTCGCATCGAACGTCTCGGCGATGCCGGAGATCGTCGGGTCCGCCGCGCAGCTCTGCGATCCGGCGGACAACGCTTCGATCGGCGCTGCGATCGGCCAGGTGCTGCGTGACTCCGACCTCGCCGAGGACCTGCGGCGACTCGGACGCAAACGCGCCGCCGAATTCACGTGGGAGCGCACGGCGCGCGAGACGCTCCGCGCGTACCGCGACGCGCTGAGCGAAGCGCCCGTCAGCTCGGCGACCTGAGTCCGTCGAGCAGTTCGATCACCGGACGAACCTGTCGCGCAACGTCGAACGTTTTCGCGTAGGCGCTGAGCGGTGCTGCGTCCGGCGGCTCCTGCACGACGCGCACGAGCGCGTCGGCGATGTCGTCGGCGTCCGGCGGCGTGACGGTTCCGTGCGGAGCGACGACTTCCCGTAGCGCGCCGCGATCGACGGCGACGACCGGTCGGCCGAAGGAGAACGACTCGATCGCCGGGATCCCGAAGCCTTCGTAGGTGCTGGCGATCAGCGTCGCGTCGCCGGTGCGGATCACGTGACCGAGCTCGGAGCGCGGAAGGGGTCCCGTGTGGTGCACGCGCGACGCGAGCTCGGCCCCCGCGATCTCGACGATGCGCCGCCGGACGGAGCCGTAGCGGCGGTCGTCCGGCCCTTCGTTCCCGACGAGCACCAGGTCGCGGTCGAGGCCGCGCGCCATCGCGGCGCGCCACGCGTGGAGGGCGAGCGGGAGGTCCTTCCTCGGGTGGAACCAGCCGACGACGGTGACGTGCGGCGGGTACGTCGTCGCGGCGGCCTCGTCGTCGAAGGAGAGCAGCGCCGGCGGCGCCACGGCGACGTGGTCCAGGCCGAAGGCATCGCGCAGACGGTCGCGGGTGAACTCGGAGATCGCGACGATGCCGGACGCCCCGTCGACGGCGCGGTACAGGTACTTCGCGGCGAGGCGTTTGTGCGACGACCGTTCGACGCCCCACGCCGCGCGTTCGTTGACGACCGCTTCGGCGACGACGGCGATCCAGCGGTTCACCTCGCGCGGCAACGGCCAGGCGGCGTTCACGATGTACACGTCCGCGTCGGCGGAGCGCACGGCTGTGCGCAGGCGTGGATCGGGTCGTCCGACGAAGTTGCTGAAGGCGCGGAGGGGACCGCTTCGCGGCAGCGTGTAGCTCACATCATCGGAGGGCGCGACGAACGACACATCGTGCGTCGTCATCTCGCGGAGGCCCTCGAGGAGCGTGCGCTGGTACGTCGTCATGCCGACCGTGCCGCCGCCGACACCGAGCACGCCGACCTTCACGACCGGACGACCTCGGCGACCCACGATCCGTCGTCGACGTCGACGGTCCGATCGCACATCGCGTGAGCGATGCGTACGAGGAGGGCGTTCCACGCGTCGTCGACGACGGGCCGTGTTCGCGTCCACACGACGCGCGTCGTCGGCGGACGCGCGAAGCGCAGCATCACCGCGATGAGGGGATCCCAGACGTAGATCGCGCCGTACGAACGGAGCATCGGACGAACCGCTCGCCGCCAACGCACGAACGCGCGAAGGCGGCCGATGAGGAAGAACGGAAGTCGCGAGTCGCGCTTCGTCGATGGGTTGTACGCCGCGGGGTAGGGCAGGACGAGGTCGTCCGTCGCCGGGTTGTGTACGTCGACGTCGAGGCCGGCGTCGCGGAGCTGCGCGGCCACGTCTCGCGCGGGGACCGACGGCACGTCGCCGATGGGACCGACGAGCAGGACCTTCATCGACGTGCGACGTCGCGGAAGACGCCGGGCCAGAGGTTGGGTCCGGGTTCGTACAGCGACGTGCGCTCAACACGCTCACGGCCCCTGAAGCCGCGCATCGCCTCGGCGAGCCCCTTCGCGTCGTTCGGTGCGACGAGACGTCCGCGTTCGGGATGTCCGGCGAGCACCTCGGGCGGGCCCCCGTGATCGGTGGCGATGACGGGCGTCCCGCACGCGAGCGATTCGAGCATCACGAGGCCGAGCGGTTCGGGGAACGTCGAGGGCAACACGAACACGTCGAGGTCCGGATAGAACGGCGCGAGATCGTGGAGCGGTCCGACGAACCGGACGCCGGGCATCGTACGCGCGCGAGTCTCCAACTCCCGCGCGTACGACTCCTTGCCTTCGACGGGGCCTCCCGCGATCACGAGCTCGGCGTCGAGATCCGCGACGCTCCACGCATCGAGCAGCACGTCGAATCCCTTCCACGTATCGATGCGTCCGGCGGCGCCGAAGAGGAAGGCGTCCGGCGCGATGCCGTGCTTCGTCCGGAACGTGTTCGTCCGTATCGGCCGGAAGCGCGAGGTGTCGACGGCTTCCGTGAACACGCATGAGTCGCGCGGGTCCAGCTGGCGGAGGACGGCGTGCGAGATCGCGACGACCTTCGTCGCGAAGTGCCGGACGAGGAAGCGTTCGAGGTTCAGCGCGGCGCCGCTCTGCACGACGATCTCGCGCGCCGACCACACGTGCGGCTTGCGCATGAGACGCGCGACGGCCCAGCCGTACCAGGAGTGGAGCGAGTTCGAGTGCACGACGTCGATGCGAGCCATCCGGACGAGGCGCGTGATGCGCAGCACCGTCACCGGCCACGCGAGCGCGTAGCCGATCCAGTAGCCGATGTTGCCGGACGTTGTGATCCGGCGCATCGGGATCACATGGACGCGCGCTCCCGCCGCTTCGAGTTCGGCGCGCAGCGGTGGTTCGTCCGGCACCACGACGTGGCATTCGAACTCGTCCGCGGGGAGCGAGGAGATCATCGCCACGAGTGCTCGGTCGGAACCGCCGCGCTCCGCTACGGGCTGGATGGACGCAACCCTGAGCACCCGACGATGGTAACGTCCGCAGCAGTGACCGCCTCTGTCGTGTGGTTCGGACGGAAACCGCGGCCGGACGCCACCAGCATCGAGCACGTGTTCGACGTCGTCCGGCCGTGCCTCAGCGAGCGGTTCGCGGTGACATCGATCACGAGCCCGTTCGACAACCACGGGTTCGTCCCGCGGACGCGGAGCGTCCTCTGGGCGCGCCGGAACCAGGGCGACGTCAACCACGTTGTCGGCGACACGAACTTCTTCGATCTCGGGCTCGACTCCCGCCGGACGGTGCTCACCGTGCATGACTGCGAATTCATGGAACGAGCGCGCGCACTGAAGGCCTTCACCTACGAGTGGGCATGGCTGAAGCTTCCGGTGCGCCGCGCACGGATCGTCACGGTGCCGTCGATCGCGACGCGCGACGAGCTCATCTCGTACACCGGCGCCGCGGAGAAGATCCGCGTGATCCCGAACCCCGTCGACCCGATCTTCATGCGGACGGAGCGAGCCTTCGACGAGCAGCGTCCCGTGGTGCTGCAGGTCGGCGCGCGATCCAACAAGAACCTCGAACGGACGGCGCAAGCGCTGCAGGGCGTCCCGTGCACGCTGGTCGTCGTGGGGCTCATGACGGACGACCAACGCACGCTCCTGCGATCGCTCGGCGTCGAGTTCGTCGACACCGGTCCCCAGACGACCGAGCAGATCGCGGAGCGCTACCGCGACTGCGATGTGGTCGTGTTCGCCTCGACGAAGGAGGGCTTCGGGCTGCCGATCGTCGAGGGCCAGGCGAGCGGGCGTCCGGTCGTCACGTCCAAGACGCCGCCGATGTCGGAGGTCGCCGGCGACGGCGCGTGTCTCGTCGATCCCTTCGATGTCTCGTCGATCCGCGACGGGATCCTGCGCGTGCTCGCCGACGCGAACCACCGACGCGCGCTCGTCGACGCCGGTCTTCGCAACGTGGAGCGGTTCCGTCCGGCTCAGATCGCGACGCAGTATGGATCGGTCTACGACGAGATCCTGGGCCGATGAAGATCTCCGTTGCGCTCCTGACGTACAACAGCGCCGACGATGTGGTCGAGTGCTTGTCCAGCCTCGCCGACGCAACAGACATCGTCATCGTCGACAACGCCTCATCGGACGGAACCGTCGAGCTGATCCGAGCGAAGTTCCCGTCGGTACGCGTCATCGTCAACGAACGCAACGTCGGCTTCGCCGCCGCCGCGAATCAAGCCGTCCGCGCGACGGACGCCGATGCCGTGTTCCTCGTGAACCCGGACTGCGTGGTGCGTCCGGGGTCGATCGACGCTTTGGTGCGCTGCCTCGACGCGCACGAACGCGCCGGCGCCGTCGCGGCTCTCGTCCGCAACCTGGACGGATCCGTCCAGCCGACGAAGCGCGCGTTCCCCACGCTCTGGCAGTCGTTCCTCCACGCGACCGTCGGCACGGTGTGGCCGAACAACCCCGGGACGCGCAAGTACGTGCTCGCCGACGCGAGCTTCGATACCGCGACGCAGGTCGATTGGGTCGCGGCGACCGCCGTCTCGCTCCGACGGACCGCGTTCGACGCCATCGGTGGCTTCGACGAGTCCTTCTTCTTCTTCGTGGAGGACGTCGACCTCTGCAAGCGGCTCCGCGACGCCGGATGGGAGATCTGGTTCGAGCCGGGGGCCGAGGTGACGCATGCCTGGGGAGGCAGCTGGACCCGCCATCCCCTGAGGTTCATGGCGCTCCACCACCTGAACCTCTTCCGCTATGTCCGCAAGCACCGGCGCGGCGCGTGGGTGCTCGCGTACCCGTTCATCGCGCTCGGCCTCGCCGTCCGGTTCATGTTGCTCGCCATACGGTGGGTGATCACGCGAAGATCAGTACCGGCACATCGCGACATCGAGCGGGGGAACAAGCGATGAAGGCGGTCATGCTCGTCGGCGGGTTCGGCACCCGCTTGCGTCCGCTCACGCTCCACACGAAGAAGGAGCTGATGCCGGTCGCGAATCGTCCCTTCCTCGAGCACGTCCTCGCCAACCTCGCGAAGCACGGCGTCGACGAAGCGATCCTCACGACCGGCTACCTCGCGGAAGCGTTCGAAGACTTCCCGGACGAAGCTGCGCACGGCGTGAAGCTCACGATCGTGCGCGAGACCGAGCCGCTCGACACGTGTGGTGCCGTGAAGAACGTCGAGGACCATCTCGACGGGACGTTCCTCGTCCTCAACGGCGACATCTTCACGAATCTCGACATCACCAAGCTCGTCGCCTACCACCGCGAGCGAGACGCGCTCGGCACGCTCACGCTTACGCCCGTCGACGATCCGAGTGCGTATGGCCTCGTCCCGATCGACGACGACGGACGCATCCAGCGCTTCATCGAGAAGCCGCGAGCCGACGAGATCGTCACGAACCTCATCAACGCCGGGACGTACGTGCTCGAACCGCACATCCTCGACTTCGTGCCGGCGGGCGAGCCGTACTCGTTCGAGCGCGTCCGCGAGGGCGGGCTCTTCCCGCTCATGCTCGCCGAGGGCGAGTTGCTCTACGGCTACGTCTCGCACGATTACTGGCTCGACATCGGGACGCCGGAGAAGTACCTGAAGGCGAACCGCGACGCGCTCGCCGGGATGGTCGGGATCGAGCCGCCCGGTGCCGCGTCCGACAATCGGGTGTGGATCGGACGGGGGGCCGAGATCGATCAGTCCGCGCAGATCGTCGGGCCGTGCGCGATCGGCGACGATGCCATCGTCGAACGCGGCGCGATCGTCGGACCGCTCACAGCGATCGGACGGGGCGTGCGCATCGGCGAGAGCGCCGTCATCGACGGATCCGTCCTGCACGACGGCGTCGATGTTGCGGACCACGCGAACCTCGTCGGGACGATCTCCGGCTCCGGCGCCCGCATCGGCGCCGCGACGAAGTGCCACGACGTCATCATCGGGTCCGGCGTGAAGATCGGCGCCGACAACGAGCTCCGCGGAGGCCTTCGTCTGTGGCCGGGCCTCGAAGTGCCCGACCGCGGACTAACCTACGGACACTGATGCGCGTCCTCGTCACCGGTGGCGGCGGCTTCATCGGTTCCACGCTGGTCGACCAACTCATCGCGCACGGGCACGAGGTCCATGCCGTCGACGATCTCTCGACGGGGTCACTCGGGAACCTCGACGAAGCGCGACGCGAAGCGAGCGTCCACTTCCATCGGTTCGATGTCGCGTCGGAGGGCTTCGGCGACCTCGTCCCGCGAGTGAAGCCGGAAGTCGTGCTGCACCTCGCCGCGCAGGCGTCCGTGCCGAGGTCGGTCGCCGATCCGCTCCTCGACGCGCAGACGAACGTCATGGGGTTGCTGCGCGTGCTCGACGCGTGCGTCGCGTCGGAGGTACGCAAGATCGTGTTCGCATCGTCCGGCGGCACGATCTACGGGACGCAGCGCAAGCTCCCGATCCCGGAGACGGCGGTGGGCCGTCCGATCTCGCCGTACGGCATCACGAAGAAGGTGGGCGAGGACTACCTGCGCTTCTACCAGGCGGAGTACGACCTCGACTTCACATCGCTCGCCCTCGCGAACATCTACGGACCTCGTCAAGACCCGCGTGGCGAAGGCGCGGTCGTGTCGGTCTTCGCCCAAAGGCTCCTCGCCGGACAGCCGCCTCGCATCGACGGGACGGGCGAGCAGACGCGAGATTTCGTGTTCGTCGATGACGTCGCGAACGCATTCGTGCGGGCCATGGACGCCGGCTCGGGCGAGACGATCAACATCGCAACGGGGGTCGAGACGAGCATCGGCGAACTCTTCCGGGTGATGGCGAAGGTCGTCGGTTTCACCGGCGACCCCGAATACGGCCCGGCGCGGCCGGGTGACGTGCTTCGGAGCTGCCTCGATCCGACGAAGGCGGCCGAGAAGCTCGACTGGCGGCCGTGGACGTCGCTCGACGAGGGCGTGAGCCGGACGATCGCTTGGTTCGAGCGGCGGCGGTAAAACACTCGGGCCGACCTGGTATCGGCCCCCGGGTGCGCCCCGGCTAATCTCGGACATACTCGCGCGCTCCCGCGCTTCGCGCGCTCGCTTCGCTGCGTAACTCGCGCCGTGACGCACCCGGGGGCCGGGGAACCTTCTCGTTTCAACGGAACGTCTTATCCCGGACGTTGCATACATAGCAGAGGCGGTCGGCGTGCGGAGGCCTCGCGATGTCAGTGCGCAGATCACGGGGCTGTCGGCCCGCGGCGTACGCTTGCGCGATGGGATTGAACGGTTCCGTTCAACCGGGAGTTAGCCAGACATGACCAACGACGGACGACCAATCAACGCAATCGATCTACTTCCGGTGCCTATTCGCTTCTATTTCCGACATGTCCGCGGAGTGAGCATTGTGTGCTCTGGATTGGGAATCGCCATCACAGCGTTGGCCATCCGCGCCCGATTCCCCATCGGGGTCGCTCTCTTCGGCCTCGTGACGTTGTTCCATATCGTGATGGCTGTCCGCGGCCGCATGCCCGGCTGGGTCCTAACCGGTTGGAAGGGGCGCGCTCGTGACATGTCTGGCTAACTCGCCGCAGCATGCGCCGCTGCTTCGCGCACGCTCGGCGCCTGAGATCCAAGAGTCGTTAGGCGGAAGATGGGATGATGGTTAGGTGACGGGGAGCCGCGGGGCGAAGGTCGCGAAGGATGCCGTCTGGATCGTCGTCGGTTGCGTCCTGTTCTACGTCCTCGCGTCCGGCGTCCTCGACGGCACCTTCCAACACAATCGTCCGTGGTGGTCGTGGGCGCTCTTCCCGATCGCCGTCATCCCGTTCTACTGGCTCGTCGCCGGTGCCTTCAGACGCACGTCCTGGGCGCGGCGTCGCCACGCCGCGAGAGAGCGAATCTCGTCAGACGTCCGATGATCGGCGAGCGCCGCTCTCCGCCTACCTCGCAGCTGAACCCGACACTCGCTGCGCTCGCTCGCTGCAAGAGTCGTTAGGCATATCGATGGCATCGGCCGAACAAGCCGTGCGAAGTGACCGCGATCTCGTTCGTAGTGGGCGCACCTTTGCCTCGATCGCGATCGTCATCGATGTCCTCGCTGCTCCCTTCGCGCTCGCGCAATCTTCCGCGGTCATCGCCTTCTACGTTCTCGCCCTCGTGGGTCTCGTGCTCGGTCTTGTAGGTCTCGTCCGAATCGTTGGTGGGCTGCACTACGCAGCAATCGCACGCGCGGTGCTCGCGATAGCACTCTTGGTCCCAGCTATCAATGTCGTGATCCTCGCGATCGTCGTCATCAACGCGAGTCGCGGACTTCATGAATGAAGGTCCGGTACGTTTCGCCGGGATCCCTAACTCGTCGTGGCACCCGACGCTTGGCGAACGCAAGGCGCCGTAGCTTCAAGGGTCCTTCGCTAGCCCGATGCGACTGAAGCTTCCCGGAGGCCCGGCTAAGGGACCTCTCACAGTGCTGGTCGTGTGTGCTGTTTTCGTTGGTTCCGTTCTTGTCATGTTAGAGCTGGCTCAAAATTCGGACGTGCCGTTCGGTGTGGATGTTGTACTCGGAATGACTGGCATGATCGCGGCCCTCACGATCTTCGTAGTTGCGATGCTGATCGCGGGGCGTGAGCGCGTTGAATCGATTGGCCCGTCGCGTGCGCGAACCCAAGCTGCCTCTCTTCCGGCGCTTCTAGGGACCGGAATCGCGACGTTGCTTCTCGTCATTAGCGCCTTGCTCTCGGCGCTGTTTCATCGCTGGGAGGGGTTCGCGATGTTCTTGCTTATGGCCGCCATCTTTGGGCCTCTTTTCGCGCTGTCCATATCTTCGAGGCGGATTCTGAATCGTGCTCGTATGCAACGGCTGTTTCGTAAGGCGTAACTCGCAGCTGCACCCGACGCTCACTGCGCTCGCGCGAGTGAGCGGCAATGGTTGTTCGGCGGACGAAGAGTATTGAAGCGGCTCAAGACGATCGCGTTCATCGGGGCGCTCGTAGCGGTCCCTTTGGTGCTCTCACTGATGCCCTTTTCGATCAGAGTGGATGGTGTTCGCGAGCAGTGTGATCCACCGCTCGCGTACTTCGTTCCATCCGACCCAACTGGCCACGAGACTTCGCATAAGAATCGAACGTTCTACGCATGCGAGCATCAGGGATTGCTGCGGGGGTTCGGAGGCGCAGCCTTTGTGGGCCTTGCACTCTTTGGTCGATCGCTTGTCGGAGGGAGACAGCGTGAGGCCTTGTAGCTCGCCGCCCACAGACTTTTCGAGCTCACCCGTCGATAGCGAGCGGCGCGAGATGATCGTCCACAGTGACCCTGGGATCCTCGGAGGTGCACCTGTCTCTTCGCTGGCACACGGGTCCCCTTGGGCAACCTGATCGACTATCTCGAGCACGGCCACGGATTGGGGGAGTTCCTCGATCACTTTCGTCCGTCTCGCGCGAACAGGCTGTTGCGGCGCTTGAACTCGCCGACGCCGTCCTGAGTGAGGGTGCGCGTACTACTGGATGAGCAGCTGCCGCGACCGCTGGCAGACTCCACGAGTCGATGGGCAGGCCGCACGGGACTCTTCGATTGACCTGATTGGCCAAACAACGCACGCTTTGGCTGGGACCTTGCGATGACCGATGGAACTGGCGTGCCACAGGGTGAGACGGCTCGAGACGTTTCGAGGGGAAGATCGCCCTTCCGGAGCGGCGTCCGTCAGCGCGCCAGAGAGATCAAGCCTTTCAGATGCAAGAACCTGATCGCTGTCATCGAAGATCCAAGAGATATCAAGAACATCGGAACGGTCATAAGAAACGTGAACGCTCTTGGCGTGGAGAAGGCATACGTCGTGGACCCAAGTGGGGGTCTGCCTGCGGACTGGCGCGAGATGCGAGATCAGAGGTCGCTCTCAAAATCTTCGGTGTCGGCGATCAAGTGGAGTTTCGTCAAGCGATTCGATAACACGCAAGCTTGCATCGACCACCTTGCAAAGAACCGGTTCGTCTCGATCGTCACGTCTCCTCATTTGCAAGGGAAGAAGAACGTGACGCTGGGCGAGGCCGACTACACGATCTACGTCAAGTTGGCGGTTTGGTTCGGCAATGAGGCGAGAGGTATCAGCGACCTAGCTGTGCTCCACAGTGAGATGTGCGTAAGCATTCCTATGTTCGGGATGGTCGAGAGCCTGAATCTGGGGACGACGTCCGGAATCGTATTGCACGAGATCACGAGGCAGAGGCGCGAGTATCAGCGAATGTATCGATGGAGGAAGAGACGCGGCAGAAGAGTTGACGCCTAGGAATAGGGAGCGCTGGACCGACGCCGCATAACTCGCTTGAGGACCCGACCGGGTAGTTGACCCGATGTGTAGACACTTTGACCTAACGTAAGAGGGTCGGCTGCCGATCTGCGTACTCTGGTCGGAATGGTGAACCAGGTGTCTCGTTCTCTTTCGGCGGCGAGCCTCGCGAAGTGGGAGAAGCGTCGGCGCAGAGGGCCCTTCGTGTTCACGGTTGTGTACGCCGGCGTCGCGTTGGCGCTGCTTGCGCTGATCCTGGCGGCTGGGGGCTTCATGCTCGGCGGCGAGCTGGAATTCGTCACCCGCCACCTGTGGCTCATCGCTGTCGTCTTTGCTGTCGGCGGCGCGATCTCCGGTGCTGTGTCTTGGGTGGTCATGGAACGCGCGTACGAGCGCTCCACACGGCCTGAGGTCCGATAGCTATCGGAACAGATCCATCTCGGGCGGACGCACCAGCTCTTGCGCGGTTCCGTCGCCGGTGAACATGTAGCCGCGCACCACCGCTACCGGGATGCGGTCGAGCTTGTCCATGACGAGTTCCGCTGCTGCGGCCAGCTCGTCGATCTGCGCGATCTGCGTGACGACGAGTTCGTGGCCGGCGGGGTCGCTTTGGCCCTCGTAGGTGCGTAGGGCTCGGATCCCGGACGAACCGATGGCGACGTTGCTGTGTCCGATGCGCCAGGCGCGGCCGAAGGTGTCCGAGACGATCACGGCGATCGGCGCGCCGATGCGTTCTTCGAGGGTCGCGCGGATGCGCTCGGCGGAACGGTCCGAATCCTTCGGCAAGAGCGCGACGGTGCCGTCCGGGACGTTCGACATGTCGACGCCCGCGTTCGCGCACACGAACCCGTGGTGCGTTTCGACGATGAGGTGGTTCTCTGTCTCGCGGACGACGCGCTTCGCTTCGCGTCGCGCGGCGGCGCGCGCGTCCTCGCGTGTCGTTGCGGGAACCATGCGGCCTTCGGCCTTCGACACGATCTTCTGCGCGATCACGACGACGTCGCCGGTCTGGACGGCGCCGGTGTCGGCGATCATCGCGCCGATGTCCACGCCGGCTTCGATCTCCGGGAAACCGCCGACGGGGATGACTCGAATCTCAGATGCCACGGATGATCTCCTTCGCGACGCGAGTCGCTTCGTCCGGCCCGGGCATCATCGTGTCGCATACGAGCGTGCGCATGCCGAGCGCTTCGATCTCCGGTGCACGGTCCGCATCGATCGTGTCGAGCACGAACGTGTCGGCGAGCCCTTCGTAGATGCGCGCGACGCCGACGCACGAGATCTCGTGTCCGAGCGACGCGAGCAAGCGGTCGGCCGGACCCTTGATCGCCTTGCCGCCGACGATGGGGGAGACGGCGACGCAGGACGAGATCGCGTCGCGCACGCCGTCGAGAGCGAGGATCGGTCCGATGGACAGCATCGGGTTGGACGGACCGAGGATCACCACGTCGGCAGATGCCAAAGCATCGAGCACCGCGGCACTCGGAGACGCTGAGCCGAGATAGGAGACCGAGGCGATCTCGTCGCGGTGTTGATGCCGGACGAAGTAGGTCTGGAAGTCGAGCTCCTCCCCTGACGATGACGCAAGCACGGTGCGCGATGGTGCGTCCGACATCGGAAGGACTCGCGTCGAGACGCCGAGGCCCCGGGCGAGCGCTGCCGTCACCTCGGTGAGGGTCGAACCGCCGGAGAGCGCTTGCGTCCGGAACATGTGGGTTGCGAGGTCGCGGTCGCCGAGGGCGAACCAGTCCTGCATGTCGGCCTCGACCCCGGAGGCGACGACGAGCTCGCGGTAGGTGTCGTTCGCGGTGAAGGACTCCTTCAGCAGGCCCCAGCCGCGCTGCCAGTCGATCAGGCCGGCGAGGTAGTAGAGGACGGTGTCCACATCGGGCGAGATATGGAGGCCGCGCATAACTTCGTCGTCTCCGGTGTTCACAATTACCGTGAGGTCATCGACGGCGGCGGCGAGGCCGGCCACGAGGCGGGCGCCGCCCCCACCACCGGCCAGCACGGTCAGCTTCATCCCGGCAAAGGTATCCTGCGGCGTACGGACATGACCGCGCGCCCCCTGGATCGAGACGCAGTCCTCGCCGTCCTCCGTGCGAGCGACGCCGAGCTGGAGCCGCTCCTGGCCGAGGCGCGCGACCTGCGCGACTCGTACCTCCTGCGCATCGGCACGCCGGGCACCGTCACGTACTCCCGCAAGGTCTTCATCCCGCTGACCTATCTCTGCCGCTACCGGTGCTCGTACTGCACTTTCGTGAAGGTCCGCGAGGACGCGGGGGCCGAGTTCCGCTCGCTCGACGAGGTCGTCGCCATCGCGACGTCCGGACGCGAATGGGGCTGCACCGAGGCCCTCTTCACGCTCGGCGAGGCCCCCGAGCTCCGTCACCCCGAGGCGCAGGCCTGGCTCCGCGCGCACGGCTACGAAACGACGGTCGACTACGTGATCGCCGCGGCGAAAGAAGTCATCAAGCGGACGGGGCTCCTCCCGCACGCGAACCCGGGGGCCGTCACGGCCGAGGAGATGCGCGCGCTGCGTGAGGTCACCGCCTCGCAGGGCGTGATGATGGAGCAGCTCACCGACCGGCTCCTGAAGCCGGGCGAAGCGCATGCGGGCGCGGCCGGCAAGGCACGAGCAACACGCCTCGACCAACTGAAGCTGGCGGACGAAACGCACACACCGTTCACCACCGGCTTCCTCATCGGCATCGGCGAAACGCTCGAGGAGCGCGCGGACACCATCGTCTCCATCGCCGAAGCGATCGACGCCTTCGATCCGCCGGCCGTGCAAGAGGTGATCGTCCAGAACTTCCGTGCCAAGCCGGACACACCTATGCGCGCGCGCGACGATGCGACGGAAGGCGAGATGATCCGTGCGATCGCCGCGACGCGCCTCGTCCTCGGCGACCGCATCTCCGTGCAGGCGCCGCCGAACCTCACGCCGAAGACGTACGGTGCCTACCTCGACGCCGGCATCAACGATTGGGGCGGCATCTCACCCGTCACGCCGGATCACGTAAACCCCGAGATGCCGTGGCCCGGGATCGAAGAGGTCGCGCAAACCTGCGCCGAACACGGCCTGACACTGCGGCAGCGGCTCCCGATCTACCCGCACTACGTCACCGACGAGCGCGCGTTCGTGCGCTACGTCGCGCCGTCCATGCGGCGTCACGTGCTCGCGGTGTCCGACGCGATGGGTCTCGCGCGCGAGGACCGCTGGTACGCAGGCGAAGGATGGACGCCCGTACTCCGCGCCGCGCAACCCGAACCGAAACGACGTGCGCTCGCGATCAACGACAACAAGCCGGCGCTGACGGCCGATGCGGTCTCGAAGCTCGCGACGTCACACGTGCGCGAAGGCGCGTACGGCGCGCCGCCACCCGAAGACCTCGTCGGCTTCGACGAGATGCTTCCCGATCTCCCGGGCCGCACCGTCCTCGATCACGAACGCGCCGACGCGCACGGCTGGCTCGGTCCCTACATCGTCGCGCCCGAACGTGCGAGTAACGAGGTGCAGTCGCTGCTGAGCAAAGCGCACCAGGGCGAACGTCTCGACCTCGCCGAGGTCGAACGGCTGTTCCGCGCGGAAGGGCCGGACCTCGCGGCGATACTCACGAAGGCCGACGAGATCCGTCGCGACGTGATCGGCAACGACGTCACCTACGTCGTCAACCGGAACATCACGTACACGAACTTCTGTCACACCGGATGCACGTTCTGCGGCTTCGCGCGTCCGATCGGACACGAGGACGGCTACTACTTCGCCCCCGACGAGGTCGGCCGCAAGACGAAGGAAGCCTGGGACATCGGCGCGACCGAGGTCTGCATCCAGGGCGGCATCCACCCGGAGAACGACGGCGAGATCTACCTGCAGATCGCAGGCGCAGTGAAGGACGCCGCACCGAACATCCATCTGCACGGGTTCTCGCCGCTCGAGATCACCGTGGGAGCGACGACGCTCGGCGTCCCGCTCGAGCGCTATCTCGCGATGCTGAAGGACGCCGGCCTCGATTCCATCCCCGGCACGGCAGCCGAGATCCTCGACACGCGGGTTCGTCCGAAGATCACGCCGCAGAAGCTCTCGGCCGAGGACTGGATCAGCCTCATGCGTGCCGCCCACACGACGGGCCTCCGCTCGACGACGACCATCATGTTCGGCCACATCGACGACCCGCGCGCGTGGGCCATCCACCTGCTGCGGCTGAGGGATCTCCAGGCGGAGACGGGTGGGTTCACCGAGTTCGTCCCGCTGCCCTTCGTCCACCACCGGACGCCGATGTTCATGCGGGGCGGCTCCCGGACGGGGCCAACGTGGCGCGAAGCGCTCAAGATACATGCGCTCGGGCGCATCGTCCTGCATCCTCACATCACGAACATCCAGGCGTCCTGGGTAAAGATGGGCGTCGAGGGTGTCCTCGCTTGTTTGCAAGCTGGTGTGAACGATTTCGGCGGAACACTCGGTGAAGAGCACATCTCACGGATGGCGGGAGCAAGTCATGGTCTCGGACACTCCGTCAACGAATTGGAATCCGCCGTCGCCCGCGCCGGACGAACCGCCGTCGAGCGCACCACCACCTACGGCCGCCCCACTCGCACCTATCGCGAGCGAGTCGCACAGCGCTGAGATGGCCGCACATGGCATCGGGGGTGCGACACCCCCCGAGCCCCCGCCGCGCCGGCAGGCGATGAGCTCGGCCGAGCTCGACGAGTTCCTCTCCCGTGCTGTCGACCGCCAGATCGCCGAACAACGTGCGCTGCGCGAGGCGCTCAACGATCTCCGGACCGCGGTCGAGGCGCTCCGGTCCCGTCCGGTCGAGGCGTCGATCGATCAGGCGGCGCTCGACGAGCGCATCGTGCACCTCGCGCAGGAGGTGCGCGAAGCTACGCGCACCGAAGTCGCCGCGCTCCGCGATGAGCTCGCCGACCTCCGCGCGGCGGTGTCGTCCCAGGCGCCGCTGGTCCTCGACCAACCTGAGGTCGACCTTTCGCCGGTACGCGACGATCTCACGACCGTCAACGCGAACGTCGACGGCATCGCGCAGGCGCTCATCGACCTGAACGCCGGTCTCCGCGAGTGGGCCAACGGTGTCGACGAAGGACTCACCTCTCTCGTCCGCTCCGTGAACGGCGTCAAAGCGATCGCGGACGAGGCACGCCGCGCGGCGACGGCCGCGAACGAATCGCTAGCGCTCGAGGTGCAGACGCGGTCCGACGACGACCTCGACGACCTGGTCGACGACCGTCTCGTCCAGGTCGAGGAGCGCATCGAGGAGACCGGACGACTCGCCATGGGCATCCGCGACCGTCTCGATGAGTTCGAACAGGTTGCGTCCGGCATGCGCGAGCTGCCGAAGGCCATCGAGGGAACCGTCTCGCAGGCCGTCCGCCGCGCGATGGCCGCGCGCGCGAAGCTCGACCGCGAAGCCGAGCAAGCGATGGACGAAACCCTCGCCGCCGTCGACGAACAGCTCGACGCGCTGTACGACGCGATCTCGAAGATCTCCGGACCCGACGACCACGTCCGCAAGATCGAGCTCGGACAGATCGAGCTCGGCTCCCGTCTCGACTCGCTCCAGGAGACCTTCCTCGCGCGACTCGAGGCCATCGAGGCTGAGAACCGCCGCGCGCAAGAAGCCCTCGCTCACGCGATCGACCGCGCTGCGGCCGGACGCGAACCGCGCGCGGCCGAGACCGTCGCGAAGCCTGTGCGTCGTGCACCGTCCGCCAAGCCGGCACCGGCCACCGCGGCGCGGAAGCCGGCGCGCCGCCGTCCCGCGCCGAAGCGCGGCCGCGGCGACCAGTAGCTCGTGCCGGACGGATCCGTCCTCGTCATCGTCGTTGCTCATGCGTCGCGCACGCGCGTGCGCGAAACGCTGCGTTCGCTCGCCGGCCAGACGTATCGCGACAAGCGCGTCGTCATCGCGGCCATCGGCGACGTCACGATCCCGGACGACACCGGAGTCGTCGCCGACGTCGTGCAGGCGCCGGAAGGTGCCCACTTCGTCGAAGCAGCCAATCTGATCCTCGCGCAGCCGTTCGCGCGCGAAGTGGGGTTCGTCCTGCTCCTGCACGACGACGTCTCGCTCGCTCCGACGGTGATCGACCAGCTCGTCCGGACCGCGGCAGCCGACCCGACCGTGGTCGCCGTCGGTCCGAAGCTCGTCGAATGGACGGACCCCGACGTCCTGCAGGAGGTCGGAGCATCGATCGATCGCTTCGCGATCCGTCGATCGACCCTTGACGCGGGCGAGGTCGATGCCGGACAGCGAGACGACACCACCGACGTGCTGTTCTGTTCGGACGCGTGCCTCCTCGTGCGCCGCTCCGCGCTCGACGTCGTCGGCGGTCTCGACCCGGACAGCTGGCCGTTCTACGAAGACGTCGACCTCTGCTGGCGATTGCGTGCCGCCGGCGGACGCGTCGTCGTCGCACCCGAGGCGCGCGTGCGCCACGCTGCCGACCTCTCGCGCGGACGCCGTCTGCTCGACGCGATGGCGCTCCGCCAGCAACAGGAACGTGGACGGCTCCGTTTCATGTTCAAGCACTACTCGGCGGTCGGGCTCATGGTTCTGCTGCCACAGCTCTTCCTCGCGACGGCAGCGCGCGTCATCGCCGCCTTCTTCCGGCGCGAGCTCTGGCGCGCGCGGCTCGTGCTCGGCGGCTGGTGGCGTGTGGTCCGCGACCTCCCGAACATCCGGCGCGCGAAACGTGCCGCGCCACCCGCGCGCGTCAGCGACCGCGAGTTGCTCGCGTTCTCGGTGCGCGGTGCCGTCGGCGACGTGCGCGGCGAACGCGCGGAGACCGCATCGCGGTTCTTCGAATGGCTCGGCACACTCGCCGAACGAGCGTGGGGCGTCGCGCGCGAGCCGGTGACGTGGGCCACGGGGGCAGCCGTCATCATCGTCCTCCTGGTCGCGCGTCGCGCGATCATCGGTGGAACCTTCGCGCTCGGAGAGCTTCGTCCGCTCGAAACGTTCGCGGACGCGATCGGCGGTCAGTTCGGTCGCGTCCGGCGTGAAGGGCTCGATCCGTTCGGTCCCGCCGCACCTGCGGCGGTGATCTTCGGGATCGTTCGGTCCGTCCTGTTCAACGGCGCGCTGGCGGAGAAGGTCGTGCTCCTGGGGCCGATCTGGTTCGGCGGGTTGGCCGGAAGTCGTGTCGGGACGACACTCGGCTTCGGTCCAAGGGGACGGCGCTGGCTCGGCGTCCTCGCCGCCGTGAACCCCGTCACGTTGTCGTTCCTGCGCGACGGTGCGATCGGTGCGCTCGTGCTGTGGGCCGGCGCGCTGTGGCTCACCGCGTCGCTGCTCGTGCCGACGTCGCCGTACACGCCGACCATCGGGACACCCCAGGAGCGCATCCGCTTCATCGCGCGCTGGGCGTTCGGATGGGCGCTCGTGGTCGCGCTCCATCCGCAGGCCTTCCTCTGGCTCCTCGTCCTGAGCTTCGCGATCATGGCCGCGCGCGGAGCCGATGGCCGGAACGACGATCGCATGCGCATCACGCTGGCCGGCGCCGTCGGTTCGTTCGTCCTGCTCGCGCCGTGGTCGATCGAGTGGCTGACACGGCGGTCGCCGCTCGTCGGCCGTCCGGGCTGGTTCGTCGAGCACATCGTCGGCGGGATCTCGCGCGCGTCACTCGGCGCCGGGTGGCCGTTCCTCGGTTGGATCCTCATCGCTTTGCTCGCGCTCTTCGTCGTCGGTGTGGAGCGGACGAGCCTTGCGTTCGCGTTCCTCGTCGGTCTCGCGTTCGTGGCGGCCACGTCCGGCGTGATGTCGCGCGAGACGATGCTCGCCGGCGGGGGAGCGGCGGCGTTCGTCGTGCTCGCGATGGCGGCGCGCAACATCGTCGGCGATCTGCATCGCTACGAGCTCGGCCCCCGGCACGCCGCGGTGATCGGCGGCGCGGTCGCGATCGGCGTGCTCGTGTTCGGTTCCGTCGTGCAGATCGTTCCGTCGGGCGCGCGCGTGCGGGCGCTCCCGCTCGTCGAAGGGATGAACGCAAGCGGCACGGGTCGGGTGCTGTGGCTCGCGCAGACGACGGGAGGGCTCCGTTCGTGGACGACCCTCGGCTTCTCCGAGCAGCTCGACGGCTTCCCCTCCAACGGGGGCCCGGCGGAACGCATGGTCACGCGCGCGATCGAAGCCGCGCAGCAGCGCCGGACGCACCGCCTTGGCAACATCCTCGCGCTCGCGAACATCTCGCACGTTGTGACGCTGGACGAGGCATCGCGACGCGGCCTCGATCGTCAGGCCGACCTCGGCAACTCCGAGCAGCAGGACAACGCGACGATCTATACGAACGAAGCGTGGCAAGGCCCGGCTATGACGCTCGCCGGACCGCCGAGCCATCCGCTCAGTGCGCGCGGGCTCGCGAGCGTCGTACGGCGGCCGAAGACCGTGAGCATCACGGGGTGGCCGTACGGAATCGTGACCGTCAATCCGCCGGCGAGCGGCGGCGTGCTGTACCTCGCCGGCGGCGCGCGGGGCGGCGTCCGCTTCGCCGGCGCGCACGGACACATCGCGGCTGCGGGCGAATGGGTGCGTGTCGGCGATCTCCGTGGTGCCACGCATGTTTCGCTGCCCGGCAGCTGGTGGCGCGTGTTGCTCCCGCTCGAGGCGCTGCTCATCGTCGCGCTCCTCGGTGCATGGATCTCCGCGGCGTACGTCAGCTCGCCGGCTCCCGCACCGGCGCCGTTCGCGCCGGACACCGCAGCGCGCGTCCCGGTGCTCGCGCTCGTCGCGACGCCGCTGATCCTCGCGATCGGGATCGGCGTCGGATGGACGGACGTCGCGTGGGGCGTGTCCACGCCCGTGCTCTCGTCCGCGTGGTACTGCCCGCCGATCGGTGACGGCTTCGGTCAGACGATCGCGATCGTGAACCCGAACGCGACGTCCGCGGACTACCAGGTTCGTCCGGATCTGCAGCAAGCACCGATGAGGGTCGGACGTATCCCTGCGTATGCACGACGCACGATAACGCTCGATCCGACGAAAGGTGCGGTGGTCGAAGCGTACGGTCCGCCGATCGCCGTCGCGACGGAAGTGCAACGCGGGAAGCATCACAACGCGTCGCTCTGCGCGTCGGAAACGCGAACGATCAACGCCTTCGGTGACGGCGGACGATTCGCGACGCGCGCGATCCCACGGCTGTTCGAGCGGTACATCGTGTACAACCCGTTCCCGGAACTCGCGCGCGCGTCGGTGCGTTTCCTGTCGCCCGGTGAGAGCATCGCACCGCCGCAGTTGCAGGACGTCCGGATCCCGCCGGGCTCGGCCGTCCTCATCAATCCCGAGGATCAGTTCGAGCCGATGCTCGACCTCTCGGCGGAGATCCGCGTGTGGCAGGGACGTGGCATCGTCGCGCGGCGGTTCACGACGGTCGACCAGGTGACGTGGTCGCTCCCCGTGCCGCCGGTGACGTCCGGTGTGTTCCCGCGCGCCGACACGATCGACGGGATCACGGCCGTCGTCGGTGTGAACCTGCAAGGCGATCCGGTCGAGGTGAAGGTCACGGCGAAAGGACCGAACGGACAGCTCCCCGCGGCCCATCTCGAGATCGACGCCGGACACCGCGCCTCGCTCGACCTCAACTCGACGGCCGCCCGCGCCAACTCGCTCCTCGTGTCGGTGAACGCGCCGAAGCCGGTGATCCTCGAGTCGCTCGTCGCGCCGAAGAACCGCGCGACGGTGTCCCTCATGCCGGCGGTGCAGCCCGGCCCTCGCTGGGTGCTGCCGTTCGCCGAGGGACGGACGCTCCTGGTCAACAACCCGGGGGCGAGCGCGGTACGGATCGTCCTGCGGCGCCTCGGGCCCGGACGGCGGATCGCGCGGTACCGGGTGCCGGCCCACGCCTCGCTGTCCGTCGCCATGCAGGGGGCCGACGGATTCGGGATGCTCGTGTCGGCGACGGGGAACATCACGGCCGCCGCGATCGGGCTCCCGGGCTCGACCGAGGGCGTCCCACTCGGCTGAGAGGCCGGGTCGTGGCTAATTTCATTTAGGCGGTGTACAGGTCAGTCCGAGGAATAGCGCGGAATGAAACAGCTGGGCATGACGGGGATAGGCCTGGTCATCGCTGCTGGAGCTGGCTACGTGAAGTCCACGACGGCCGGAGGCTTTCAGGGAGGGGCGAGGAAGATCATTTCCGGCCTGCTCATGGTTCTCGCCGCGGCAGGCTTGGTCCTTGTCGTTCTGAGCTTCGTGCTGCCGCACTTCTCGGATTAGGGCTTTCGAGAGGCCGACTTACCCCCTGATTTCGCTACATAAGAAGTCGAATCACCGAACTCGGGGCCGTCGTTTTCGACCGGCCCGATCTGGCCCGGACGAAACAGCCCCGAGAAACGAAAAAGACGAGGGTTGACCTCGTCTTTTGTCTTCGCCGGCGGGACGCGAACTTCCCGCAAAACGAAACTTCCCGCCCGCTTTCGCGAACGAGAAGATTCAACCATGTTACTCCCGGATCCGCGTTCCGTCAAATCGAACTAGGTTCCTTGTCTGCACGGGGGACCTTTCCTACGCTGGCGGCGTGCGGAACTGTAAGAAGACGGGATGCGCCCGCGAGGCCAGCGCCACCTGCAGTTTCCACTACCCGCTCCAGCAGGTCTGGATCTCGCCCCTGTCGCCCGATCCGCAGCCCGGGTCCTACGACCTGTGCCTCGACCACGCCGACCGCTTCGTCGCGCCGCTCGGCTGGAGCCTGACGGACCTCCGCCGCGCGCGCGGTTCGGAAGCGTCCGGACTGGCCTCTTAGGCGGAGTCCCACCACCACCCGAAGGGTCGTCAAGTATCTTGGGTAAGGCCTGTTCCCCAAGAAGGCGTGGTCATGACCATATCCCGTCAGCTCATCCGCGAGATCCGGGCTATGGATCACTACGACCTCCGGCGCTTGCAGATGCTGATCCGGGGTGTGTTGCTCGAGGACCCACCGGAGCCGGGCCGGACCGGAAAGGTCACGTTCCGGCAGGAGAGCGTCCGGTGCGGGAAAGCCGGCTGCACGAAGTGTCCGCACGGCCCCTACTGGTACGCCTACTGGCGCGAGGGTGGACGGACGCGTTCTCGCTACATCGGCAAGGAACTCCCAGGCCAGAAGCAGGAGTAGTCAGGGGGGACTAGCCGGGCTACCTCCCGGGGGTGGTCGCGGTCGCGGGCCGAAGTGCGACCCAACCGTATGACGGCCTGCACGAATTGCGGAAGCACCGATCGGTGCGTTGTGAGCTTCGACGTTGCTGGGGGCGCGGTGTACACCTACTGCCGGTACTGCGAGAAGAGCTCGTGGGAATCCGACGGCAAGCACCTGGCGACGGGGGAAGTGCTCGCTGAAGTGAAGACGATCGAACCGGCTCGCGCGCGTCGAGAGGCGGCCCGCGCTAGCTAGGCTTGGCGGCGATGGGGAAGCCCTCGCCGTACCAGCGCCTTCGCGAGCACGAACTCACCGGACAGTTCATCCGGTACGCGCTCGTCGGTTGCCTGAACGTCTGCCTCTCGCTCACGGTGTTCACGGTGCTCGGGCGTTCGGTGCCTGCGTACGCGATCTCGTTCCTCGCGTCGAACACGGTGTCGTTCTTCCTCAACAAGCGATGGGCGTTCAAGGACCAGAGCGCGGACGTCGTCCGGCAGTACATCTTGTTCTTCGTCTTCACAGGGATCGGCGTCGTGCTGCTGACCGGCGCCTTCCGGCTGCTCCTGATCCCGTTCGATCGGTACGGAACGACAGGTCGCTATGCGGCGTTCCTCGGCTCGATCCCCGTTGCTGTGCTGTGGAACTTCACGGCCTATCGGCGTTGGACGTTCCGCGCGGCGCGACGGACGGCTGCGCCTGAAGACTCCGGCGGAGCCTGAAGATCTCGCCGATCGTCCGGAAGATTACCTTCGGGGGCGCGCCCTTCGGACGGCCCGCGACGCGGGGGTAGTGCGGTACCGGGACTTCGACGAGCCGGTATCCCGCGAGCTTCGAGCGGATCAGCAGCTCCGGTGAAACGAACGCGGCGCGCGATTCGAGCTTCGGCACGATGGTGTCGATCACCTCGCGCGAGAACAGCTTGAACGCACAGTCCGGATCGGTGACGTGCAATCCGAAGAACGTGTTGAGGACGACCTTGTACACGCGCGCGATCATCAGCCGGTGCCACGGATCCGCGCGCTTGATGCGTCGTCCGACGACGAGGTCGGCCCCCTCGAACGCGTCGAGCAGGAGTGGGACGTCCGACACTTTGAACTGACGGTCGCCGTCGGTGAACAAGACGGCATCACCTCGCGTCGCTGAGAGCCCCGTCCGGACGGCGTGTCCGTAACCGAGGTTCGTCGGATGTGACACGAGCCGCACCTGCGGATGATCGATGGCGAAGCGCCGGACGATCTCCGCCGTGTCGTCTGTTGAGCCGTCGTCCACGACGACGATCTCGTAGGACGTCGCGACCTTCGCGAGCGCCTCCGACGCCTCCTCGAGCAGCGGGCCGACGTTCTCTGCCTCGTTGTAGGCGGGGAAGACGCAGCTGAGCAACCTGATGATGCTGAAACCTCCTGTTCGTTTGCGTACTTTACCTTGCTGTGGACGAAACCCCCGGCCCGTATGCTCCGAACGTGCTTCCGGCTGCCGACGACAAGGGGCGCCCTCTCGGCGCATCCGCGAAGCGAGCGACGCTTCCCGATATCGCCGCGCGGCTCGCGACGCCGGGCGGCATGGCGGCGCTGTTCATCGCCGGCTTCCTGATCCGCCTCATCCTCGCGCGCGGCGGCGGCTTCCCCTTCGACATGCCGTCGTTCCAGGCGTGGTCCGCGCGCCTTGCCGCTCGCGGCCCATGGCACTTCTATCCCGGACCGCACGACAAGTACTTCGTCGACTACCCGCCGGGCTACCTCTACGTGCTGTGGGTCCTTGGTCTGATCGCGAAGATCTTCGGTCAGGGCGGTCCGAGCGTCTTCGCCGTGAAGCTGCCACCGGTCCTCGGCGACCTCGGGCTCGCGTGGCTGGTCGCGAAGCTCGCCGAGCGGCTCGCGCCCGCAAGTGTGCAGCGACGTATGCCCCTGCGGGGACTGGCCGCCGCGGCGATCCTGCTGAACCCCGCGTTCTTCTTCATCTCCGCGGTGTGGGGACAGGTCGACGTCTTCCTCGCGCTCCCCGTCGTCGGCGCGTTCCTCCTACTCGGAACCGATAGCCCCTCCGCTTCGCTGCGGGGTGGTGAGCGCTCGTTCAAGCGCGAGGTAGGCGGACTCGCTTTGATGGCGCTCGCGATCGGGACGAAGCCGCAAGGCGCGTTCGTGCTCCCCGTCGTGGTCCTGCTGCTCGTCTGGCGTCACCTGCGCGACGCGGAGACGCGGCAGGAGGGCTTCGTCCGGGTCGTGGTCCTCGGGGCGCTCGGCATCGCGTCGGGACTCGTCCTGCTCGCACCGTTCCGCATGTGGCCGATCCATGCGCTCAAGTTCTACGCGCACTCCGGCAACACGTATCCGGTGACGAGCGTCTTCGCGTTCAACTTCTGGGGCGTCTTCGACTTCTGGCGCGCCGACCTCACGGGCAACAACGTCCTGCGCTTCTTCGGGATCCCCGCGCTCTACGTGAGCCTCGTGTTCTTCGCCGTCGCGATCGTGCTCGTGCTGCGTCGTTCGTGGCGCGCGTTGCGTGACGGCGAAGACGAGGGCCGCGTCCTCGTGTTCGGCTCGCTCGCGCTGTCGCTCGTCGGGTTCGCGCTGCTGACGCGGATCCACGAGCGCTACCTGTTCCTGCCGCTCGCGCTCGCCGCGACGCTCATCGGATACGGCTGGATGCGTAGAGCGTTCCTGTGGCTGTCGCTGCTCTACCTCATCAACGTCTATTTCCCCTACGTCTACTACCTGCGCTACGTGCACCGTTCGGCGCCGACGTTCGGTGGTTTCTTCGACGCCTTCTTCGGGACGAACTACAACGGCCTGAACATGAAGATGCTCGCCGCGGCGACGACGATCGTCACACTCGTCGTCGCCTGGCGCGGCTGGCGACATCTGCACGACGAACCCGAGCCGGACGAACCACCACCGCCTCCGGTGACGGGCGACGACATGATCGCCCTCGTCGACGAACCTCCGCCGCCGCCGCTCAGGCGCTGGACGCTGCAGCTGCACCCCGTCGGCCGCCGCGAGGTGATGATCGCCGTCGCCTGGTTCCTCATCGCGTTCATCTCGCGCGTCGCGATGCTCGGGCACCCGCCGGGGATGTACTTCGACGAGGTCTACCACGCACGTACGGGGGCCGAATACCTCGGCGGCAAAGAGGTCTTCGAATGGACGCACCCGCCGCTCGGCAAGGAATTCATCGGCTTCGCGATCCAGCACTGGTCGAACTTCGGCGCGCGCGGGACAAGTCGTCTGCCGGCGAAGACCGTCGCCGTCGGCGCGACCGACGTCGCGATGCTGTGGGCGACGGGAAGCGGGTCGTCCTACGAGATCCATCGCGGTGAGATCGACCAGTCATGCGTGTTGCACGACACGGAGCGAGCGATCCGGACGAACGTCGCGCCCGTCGCGATCGACGGCGTCGACGACACCACGTACGTCGCTTCGACCGACGGCCGCTTGCTGCGCTTCGACGGGAGGCGGCAGGTGTGGTCGGCGACGTTCCCCGCGCCGGCGACCGATGTCGCGCTCGCCGGCAACAGGCCCTACGTCCTCACGACCGACAACCGGCTCGTCGGCGTCTCCGACACGGGCAAGCCGAGCGTCGTCGCCGACGGCGCCACGGCGATCTCCGAAGCGCGGACTGACAAGCTCGTGTGGGCTTCGTTCGCGTCCACGAAGAAGATCGCGGCGTGGGACTCGAGCGGTGCGCGCCACGCGATCATCGGTCTGGGGGGTGCGCCGCACGCGATCTCGGTCATCGACAGCACGCAGCGTGTGTACGTCTCGTCCGGCGACGAGTTGTTGTCGATCGAGACGGACGGCGACAAGCTCGACTCGACGATGACGGGGCGCGCCGACGTGCTCCAGACCGTCCCCGAAACGGGGATCGAGTGGGCGGCCAAGGGACGCGAGCTCCGCGCGATCGAACCGCACGCGGCCGTGGCGATCGGACACGTTCGTCTCGCGGCCGCTCCGACGCAACTCCTCGGCGATCCCGTCAATCATCAGATCGTCGGCGTCGCCGGTCAGCGCCTCGAGTGCGCGTCCGGACGTCCGCAGTTCGCATGGCGCATCGGCAGCGCGATCTTCGGCGCGGCGATGGTGTCGATGATCGTGCTGCTCGCGTTCATCCTCTTCGGGAACCTGTGGATAGCGCTCCTCGCCGGTCTGTTCCTCACGATCGACGGTGTCGCGTTCTCGGTGTCGCGGATCGCGATGGTCGACAACTATTCGATCGCGTTCCTGCTCGCGGCGTGGTTCTGTTCGCTCTCGGCGCTGCGCGAGTGGGGCGCTCGCGTTCGTGAGCCGGACGACGCACTGGTTCAGCGCCGCCGCGCCGCGATCCTCTGGCTCGCCGCAGCCGGGATCTGCGGTGGCCTCGGACTCGCGTCGAAGTGGGTCGGCCTCTACGCGCTCGTCGGCATCGCGTTGCTCTTCTTCTGGGACGCGTTCGCGCGCGGCGCGTCGAGCATCTGGCGCGTGGCGGGAAGCGCAGGCGTTAGCACGCTCGTGATCGCGTTCCTCTACCTCGCCGTCCCGGCCGCGATCTACATCGCCGCGTACAAGCCGTACTTCGCTCTCGGACACAGCTTCGGCGACTTCCTCGCGCTGCAGAAGCAGATGTACATCTATCACGCGACACTCAAGGCGACGCACCCCTTCAGTTCGCCGTGGTTCGGTTGGCCCGTCGGCGTGCGCGCGGTGTTCCTCTACCTACGCGACACGGGGAACGGGAACCGCTCGGAGATCTGGACCTTCCCGAACCTCGTGATCTTCTGGGCCGGGCTCATCGCCTTCTTCGCGGCCGTGCGCGCGATGTGGCAGAGACGCTCCGGCGCGCTCGGCGTTGTCATCCTCGCCGCGATGATCCAGTACCTGCCGTGGCTGACCGTCAGTCGAGTGACGTTCATGTACCACTACCTCGCCGACATCCCGTTCCTCGCCCTTGTCCTCGCGTGGTGGCTCGTCATCGGACTGAAGGATTCGAAGTGGCACCGCGAGATCGCGATCGGCGTCACCGTCCTCGCGGTGCTCTTCTTCTTGGTTACATTCCCGATGCTCGTTGGATGGTCGATGCCGGCTCGGTATCTGGACGGCGTGCGGCAACTCCTCCCGTGGGTGATCAGATGAACGACTGCCAAGCGCGCAGCGCGGAGTAAGCGAGATCCGGATGAAGCTGGACACGATCTTCAAGGCGTACGACGTCCGAGGCGTGTATCCGGACGAGATCGACGAAGGGACCGCGCGTGCGATCGGTTCGGCGTTCGCGCGTTTCGCGGAGTCGCCGCGGATCATCGTCGGACGAGACATGCGTGTCTCGTCCGGCCCCCTGGGCGACGCCTTCATCGAGGGCGTCAACGACGCCGGTGTGGACGCGCTGGACCTCGGTCTCGTTTCGACCGACCTCGTGTACTTCGCGTCCGGCGACCTCGGACTTCCCGGTGCGATGTTCACCGCGTCGCACAACCCGGCGAAGTACAACGGCATCAAGTTCTGTCGCGCCGGCGCGGCGCCCGTCGGACAGGACACTGGCCTCGACCGAATCAAGGAGCTCGCGACGCAACCGTTCCGAGCGGAACGGCTCGGGAGCGTCGAACACGCGGACCTGCTCGAGGCCTTCGCCGATCATCTGCTGCGTCTCGTGAAGCCCGAAGCGATGCGTCCGCTCACGGTCGCCATCGACGCGGCGAACGGTATGGGGGGCAAGGTCGTACCGGCGGTGTTCGAGAGACTGCCGTCGCGGGTGATCCCGCTGTACTTCGAGCTCGACGGGACCTTCCCGAACCATCCTGCCGACCCCATCCAGCCGGCGAACCTCGTCGATCTGCAGCGGGCCGTCCTCGACAACAACGCGGACATCGGGCTCGCGTTCGACGGCGACGCCGATCGCGTCTTCCTCGTGGACGAGAAGGCGGAGCCTGTGTCCGGTTCGCTCACGACGGCGCTCGTCGCGAAGCGGATCCTGCACGCCGAGCCGGGCGCGACGATCATCCACAACGTGATCTCCTCGCGCGTCGTGCGCGAGGTCATCGCGGAGAACGGAGGCACGGCGGTCCGCTCCAGGGTCGGACACTCGTTCATAAAGGACCTCATGGCGAAGACGGGAGCCGCCTTCGCCGGCGAGCACTCCGGCCACTACTACTTCCGCGACAACTACCGTGCGGACTCGGGACTCCTCGCCGCGCTGTACGTGCTCGAGACGATGTCGATCGAGGACAAGACGCTCTCGGAACTGCTGGCGCCGCTCCGCCGCTATGCGGCGTCCGGCGAGATCAACATCGAGGTCGCGGATCAAACCGCCGTGATCGACAAGATCGCGGCCGCGTTCGGCGACGGAAGCGCCGACCGCCTCGATGGGCTTACCGTTGACTACGACGACTGGTGGTTCAACGTGCGTCCGTCGAACACGGAGCCGTTGCTCCGCCTGAACGTCGAAGCGAAGGACGAAGCGCTGCTCGCCGCGAAGACGGACGAGCTCGTACGGCTCATCAAGGAGGGCTAACGGATGCCGGTCGACAAGGAACTGCTCGAGATCCTCGCGTGCCCGAAGTGCAAGCAGCCCGTCGAACTGAAGACGCAAGGGGGCAAGGAGTTCCTCGTGTGCACGGCCGGCGACTGCCGGCTCGCGTACCCGATCCGGGACGACATCCCGGTCATGCTCATCGACGAAGCGGAGCGCTGGAGCGGCGAGTAGGGAGCGTTCGGCGCCGTTGCGTTACGCCGTTCGTCGAAGAGGAGCGTGGGGCTTGCTCACGAACGCCCGAAGTCGTCTTCGATGCGGATGATGTCGTCCTCGCCGAAGTAGGAGCCGTGCTGCACTTCGATGAAGATCAGCAGCTCGGTCCCGGGATTCGCGATGCGGTGCGCGGACCCGAGCGGGATGTCGATCGCGGTCAGCGCGGGCACCTTCACGTCGACGCCGTCGAGCGTGACGAGACCCTCGCCCTGCACGACGAACCAGTGCTCCGATCGCTTCGCGTGCTTCTGGTAGCTGAGGCGTTTCCCGGGCAGCACCTCGAGGCGCTTCACCTTGAACGTCGGTTCGTCCTGCAGGACGGTGTAGCTGCCCCAGGGACGCTCGTCGTGTTCGAGTTCGGTCACTGCAGCGGTGCGAAGAGATCGACGACGTTGCCGTCCGGGTCGGTGACCTCCGCGTAGCGGTGGCCCCAGAAGGCGTCCCACGGCTCCTTGTAGGACGACGCCCCGGCAGCGAGCAGTCGTTCGTACATCGCATCGACGTCCGCCGGCGAGTCGCACACGAAGGCGAGCGTGATCTGGTGACCGCCGGACGGCTTCGTCCAGTGGTCGTCGAAGGACTCGATGGTCGCCGTGGTGTCGAGCATGACGCGGAGTCCGCCGCGGGTCGTCGCTTCCGCGTGGCCGTGACCCTCGGGGTCGGCCGGATCGGGGAAGGCGAGACCGACGTTCCGGTAGAACGCGGCGGCACGCTCGATGTCCGTGACGATGATGCCGATGGCGTCGAAGGTTGCGGGCATGCGAAAACCATACCGAATCACGGCTTGACACATACGTACGCGTGTGTCAACGTGTGAACCGTGCGTGACTCCCTCGGGCGCCGGCGTGATCCGGCCCAGAACCGCGGCCTCCGGCCGCTCTACCCAAGGCTGAGTCTCGGGTTCAGGAGCCAGAGCCTCCGCATCGCGATGTCCGAGTGGGCGTGGGGTGCGCTCGAGCGCCTGACGGAGGCGTCGCACGAGCCGACGAAGCCCCGCGCGATCGGGCAGCTCCTCGAACGTGCCCTGCAGGCCCACGAAACGGCGGATTGGCAGGACTGGCAGATCAGGAAAGAGAAGCAGCTCCTCACACGAGCCTCCTAGAAAGGGACCGGCTACATGGACAACCACATCGCAGATATCGGCCTCGCCGACGAGGGACGCCTCCGCGTCGAGTGGGCGGGCGGACAGATGCACGTCATCCAGGCACTGAAAGAGCGCTTCGCGAAGGAGAAGCCGTTCACCGGCATCACGATCGCCGCGTGCCTCCACGTCACGACGGAGACGGCGAACCTCGTCGAGGCGCTCCGCGCCGGCGGCGCCGAGGTGCTGCTCTGCGCGTCGAACCCGCTTTCGACGCAGGACGACACGGCGGCATACCTCGCTTCAGAAGGTGTCGCGGTGTATGCGATCCGCGGTGAGGACCACGACACGTACTACTCGCACATCCGCGAGGTGCTCGACCGCAAGCCGCAGTTCACGGTCGACGACGGTGCCGACCTCGTGTCGACGATCCACAAGGAGCGTCCGGAGCAAGCGGAAACGACCATCGGCGGCACCGAAGAGACGACGACCGGTGTCATCCGTCTCCGTCAGATGGCCGTCGAAGGCGCGCTGCGCTATCCGATCGTCGCGATCAACGACACGCCGACGAAGCACCTGTTCGACAACCGCTTCGGGACGGGGCAGTCCGCGATGGACGGCATCATCCGCGCGACGAACGTCCTGATCGCCGGGAAGAACATGGTCGTGTCCGGCTTCGGCGACTGCGGACGCGGTGTCGCGTCGCGCGCGAAAGGACTCGGCGCGAACGTCATCGTCACCGAGGTCGACGAGATCCGCGCGCTCGAAGCACACATGGACGGCTACCGCGTGATGCCGATGGCCGACGCGGCGAAGATCGGTGACATCTTCTGCTCGGTCACCGGCGACCGCGACATCATCCGGACGGAGCACATCGAAGCGATGAAGGACGGTGCGATCATCTCGAACGCCGGCCACTTCGACATCGAGATCGACGTCGCCGGCCTCCGCAAGATGGCGACGAGCGAGCGCACCGTGCGCCGCAACGTCGAAGAGTTCGTGCTGAACGACGGACGCCGCATCCGCCTGCTCGCAGAAGGACGGCTCGTGAACCTCGGCGCCGCCGAAGGACACCCGGCCGCGGTGATGGACATGTCCTTCGCCGGCCAGGCGCTGACGCTGCACTACCTCACGACGCTGCACAAGCAGGGAACGCGTCTCGAGCCGGGCGTGCACAACGTGCCGGCAGAGCTCGACGCCGAGATCGCGCGGGTGAAGCTCGACACGATGGGCGTGAAGATCGACACGCTGACCCCAGAGCAGGAGTCGTACCTCGCGAGCTGGCAGGAGGGGACATAACTCGCCTCGTTCGCCTTCGCGAGTACGTCCTCGGCTTCGAGGGTTTGGCGCTGCTGCGTGGCCTGGTCGAAGCGGACGATTCGCGGATGGACGCGCGCATCGACGAGATCAAGAAGGTCGTCGCGGCGATCGACGATCCGCGCAACGCGGCCGGCCTGAGCGTCTCCGAACTCGATCCGCGCACCGGGTACGCGGCGTCGGCGGCGGTGTACGACGAGGGCCGCAACCCGCTCATCGAAGCGGAGCACCCGGTCGTCGAGCAGCTGCTCGACGAGGTTGCTGCCGGGCGCGCGCTCGACGCCGCATGCGGGACCGGGCGACACGCGAAGCACCTCGCGCGCCGGCACGAGACCTACGGCATCGACGCGTCGCCGGAGATGCTCGCCGTCGCGAAGGCGGCGGTGCCGAACGCGACGTTCCAGACCGGCGATCTCGAGCACCTGCCGTTCGACGATGACTTCTTCGACGTCGCGGTCTGTGCTCTCGCACTGTGTCATCTGCGCGATCTCACGACGGCCGTTCGCGAGATCGCTCGAGTCTGCAGGCCGGGCGCGAAGATCGTGTTGACCGATCCGCACCCGACCGGCGTGTCGATCATCAGCCACTTGTTCGTGCCCGACACGGACGGACGCCTCGGGTTCGTCCGGAACTACACACGCAAGGTCGGTGACTACCTGCGTGCGTTCGATGCGGCGGGTTTACGCATCGTGCAATGCATCGAGCCGCCGACGCCCGAGTCCGCCTTCACCGGAGGCATCGCGGGGAAGTTCCTCGCAGAGGCGATGCGTCAAGCGCTCGAGGGGCTGCCACAAGCGATCATCTGGGAGCTCGAGAAGAACTAAGAGCTCGAGATCGGGACCTTCGCGATCTCGGTTCCGTCCTTCGCGAGGTAGCGCGCGGATCTCGCGGCCGTCGTCCCCGGTTCGGTGACGAGGTACGCGTTGTTCACCCGCGTTCCGACGCTCGACTGACCGTTCGACCACGTCACCTCGACGCGCGCGATGCGCGTATCGGACAGCTCGCCGACGGCCGCCGCCCACGCCGGCTGTCCGGCGCCGCCTTCTGAACTCGCGACGAGGAGCGAGCCGACGACGACATCGGTCTTGTCCGTCGTCTCCTCCGTATAGGAGCCGAGGCGCCATCCGCGGGTGCCGTGCGCGACGAACGCGAGCCCGAGCTTCCGCTCCGCCTGCCGGTTGTAGCCGACGACCACGAGCTGACCCTTGCCCCAGTCCTGCTTCAGGAGGATGGTGGCCGTCCCGGCGTCGGCCGTCTTCGCGACGCGGTGCAGGACGACGGCGTCGGCCGTCGCGTCGCCGGCAGGGAAGAACACGAAGAGCGCCAGGAGGGCGAGGGCGATGATGGCGAGAGCGGCGCCTCCGACGAGGAGGACGGAGCGGCGGGGCATCGCCGCAGAGGTTACCCAACGTTGGTCGGCATCGGCCCGTAACCTGCACGGATGCCGTTCCTCGACCTCGCGGCCCCCGTGCGTTGCGTGTCATGTCGCGCGGAGTCCCATGACGAGCTGTGCGCATCGTGCGCCGGACGGATCACCGCCGTGCGGCGTCCCTTCTGCGAGCGCTGCGGCTCCCCGGCCCACGCCGGAGCGGAGCGGGCGCGCGATGGGGCCTCGCGGTGTTCGTGTTCCGAGTTCGAGGGGTTCGTCCGGGCCCGGAGCCTCGTCGTCTTCGCGGAGCCCGCGCGGTCGCTCACGCTCGCGCTCAAGCGGCGCGGACGTCGCTCGCTCGCGGCGGATGTAGGCCGCCTGGTCGCGGACCTCGTCCGGGCCGAAGGGCTCGCCGCCGACGCCGTGACGTTCGTGCCCGCCGGGAAGCGGGCCGACGCTCGTGGCTTCGATCACGGGCGCCTGCTCGCGCGCGCCGTCGCCCGGGAGCTCGGCCGTCCGTCGCGGAAGCTGCTCGTCCGCGCCCTGGACGGACCACGCCAGGCCGACGTCGGCTTCGACGAGCGGCGGACGAACGTGCTCGGACGGTTCCGCGCGCGGCCGACGCGGGGGTCCGTCCTGCTCGTCGACGACGTCTACACGACGGGCGCGACGGCCAACGCGTGCGCCATGGCTCTCCGCGCCGCCGGGGCAGATCGCGTCGACGTCGTCACGTGGGCCCGGACGCTCCGGCGCCTCACCCCCGGTGTGACCAGGGAGATCGCGTGACGCGCCGTTATACTTGCGCTGATGAACCTCATCCTTTCGGGGCGGGGTGTCGACCTCGACGACTCACTCCGGGAGTACGCGACCGAGAAGCTCACGCGAGTGCAGCGGCTCTTCGACCGCATCATCAAGATGGAGGTCCACCTCGACCACGAACGCAACCCGCGCGTCAAGGATCCCGAGCGTGTTGAGGTCACCGTGAAGACCGCCACGCAGGTTCTGCGCGTGCACGGCGAGGGCATCGACCACTTCGCGGCGATCGACGTCGCCGCCGACAGGCTCGAGGCGCAGCTCCGCCGCGTGAAGGGACGCCTCGAAGATCGCCATCATCGCAACGGAGACAGGCCCGAAACGGTCGTCGCTGATGAGCCGGACGAGGCGGAGCTCGACTACGAACTTCGTCCCATGCAGCTCGCGAAACCCGTGACGCCGGACGAAGCCCGCATGGAGCTCGAGTCCCGCAAGCTCGGCTTCCTGTTGTTCACCAACGCCGATACGATGCGCGCCACGGTGATCTACCCCCTCGATCGCGGCGGCTACGGACTGATCGAGCACAACGCGTGACGAGCCCTGAGTCCTCGGACCGCATCCGCATCCTGATCGCCGACGACCATGGGCTGTTCCGTCAGGCCGTACGGGCGATCCTCGCGGACGAACCTGATCTCGAGCTGATCGGTGAAGCGGGTGACGGCGAGGAAGCGGTGAAGCTCGCCATCGAGCTGCAACCCGACGTCGTGCTGATGGACGTCCGCATGCCGAAGCTCATCGGCATCGAGGCCGCGCGGAAGATCAATGCCGACCTGCCGACGGCCAAGATCGTGATGCTCACGGTCTCCGACGACGACACCGACCTCGTCGACGCGATCAAGGCCGGTGCGTCCGGATACCTCTTGAAGGAGGTGGACCCAACGGAGATCGCGACGGCGGTGCGCCAAACATATGCCGGCCACTCCCTCCTCTCGCCGGCCATAGCGAGCAAGCTCGTCACCGAGTTCGCCGCCATCAGCAAGCGTGCCGACGAGCGTGCGCTGCGTCCGTCTCTGACCGACCGTGAGCTCCAGGTGCTCCAACTCGCGGCCGACGGCCTGACGAATCGTCAGATCGGGCGTCGCCTGACCATCTCCGAGAACACGGTCAAGAATCACATCCGGAACATCCTCGAGAAGTTGCACCTGCACTCGCGGATGGAGGCCGTGTTGTACGCCGTCCGCGAGGAGCTCATCAACCTCGAGGACCGGGACAAGCCCTCCGCCTGAGCGGGGCTAACATCTAAGGCAGTTCCTGAGGGAGGTTCCCGTTGGCCAACATCATCTACAAGGTCCTCACCGTCGGTTCCAAGCGCAAGGTGAAAGGCCTGCGCGGCGTCGTCGAGGAGATCAACTCGCTCGAGCCCGACTTCGAGAAACTCACCGACGAGGAGCTCCGCGGAAAGACCGGTGAATACCGTCAACGTCTCCAGCAGGGCGAGGATCTCGACGACCTGCTTCCCGAGGCGTTCGCGACGGTTCGCGAAGCGGCGAAGCGCACGATCGGGCAGCGTCACTTCGACGTCCAGCTCATCGGCGGCATGGTCCTGCACCTCGGGAAGATCGCCGAGATGCGCACCGGTGAAGGTAAGACGCTCGTCGCGACGTTGCCGACGTACCTGAACGCGCTCTCCGGCAACAACGTGCACGTCGTGACGGTGAACGACTACCTGGCTCGCTTCCACGCCGAGTGGATGGGACGCATCTACCGCTTCCTCGGCATGACCGTCGGCGCGATCGAGAACCAGATGACGCCGGCCGAGCGCGTGCCGATCTATGCCGGCGACATCGTCTACGGAACGAACTCCGAGTTCGGCTTCGACTACCTCCGCGACAACATGGCGTGGGCGAAGGAAGACCAGGTCCAGCGCGGCCACTCCTTCGCCATCGTCGACGAGGTCGACTCGATCCTGATCGACGAAGCGCGTACACCACTCATCATCTCCGGCGCCGCCGAGGAGTCTGCGAAGTGGTACTACCAGTTCGCGCAGATCTCCCGGCGTCTCCAGATCGAACGCGACTACGAGGTGGACGAAGCCAAGCGCACGATCGCGATGACCGAGGACGGCGTGCATCGCGTCGAGGAGCTCCTCGGTATCGAGAACCTCTACGACCTGTCGCAGTCACCACTCGTGCATTACCTCCAAGCCGCGGTGAAGGCGAAGGAGCTCTACAAGATCGACCGCGAGTACGTGAACGACGGCGGCGAGATCGTCATCGTCGACGAGTTCACCGGACGCAAGATGCCCGGTCGTCGTTGGTCCGACGGCATCCACCAAGCGGTCGAGGCAAAGGAAGGCGTCCGCATCCGCGAGGAGCAGCAGACGCTCGCGACGATCACGATCCAGAACTACTTCCGCATGTACGACAAGCTCGCCGGCATGACGGGTACCGCCATGACCGAGTCGCAAGAGTTCGAGCACATCTACAAGCTCGAAGTGATCGAGATCCCGACGAACCTCCCGATGGTCCGCGCGGATCGCAACGACTTCATCTACAAGGACGAAGCAGCGAAGTGGCGCGCGATCATCGAGGACGTCAAGGAGCGCCACACCAAGGGCCAGCCCGTCCTCATCGGGACGGTCTCCATCGAGAAGAACGAGCGCCTGTCGACGCTGCTCGAACGTCAGGGCATCCCGCACAACCTTCTGAACGCGAAGCAACACGAGAAGGAAGCGCTGACGATCGCCCAGGCCGGTCACGCCGGCGCCGTCACCGTCGCGACGAACATGGCCGGACGGGGCGTCGACATCATCCTCGGCGGCAACCCCGAGTTCGAGGGCAAGCAGGAAGCGCTCGTGCAGGGCCTCGTCCCGGAAACGCCGGAATACGACGACTTCGTCCGGAGCTACGAGCATGGGCGCAAGGCCGAGTGGGAGGTCGAGCACAAGCGTGTGACCGAGTCCGGCGGTCTGTATGTGATCGGTACCGAACGACACGAGTCCCGCCGCATCGACAACCAGCTCCGAGGCCGTTCCGGCCGTCAGGGTGACCCGGGCGAGACGCGCTTCTACCTGTCGCTCGACGACGACCTCATGCGGCTGTTCGCCGGAGACCGCATCGCGCGCATCATGGACCGCCTCAAGCTTCCCGAGGACATGCCCATCGAAGCGAAGATGGTGTCGCGCTCCATCGAGAAGGCGCAGACGAACGTCGAGCAGCAGAACTTCGAGATCCGGAAGAACGTCCTCGAGTACGACGACGTCCTCAATACGCAGCGTCAGGTCATCTACGCCGAGCGCACCAAGATCCTCGGGGGCGAGGACCTCCACGAGGAAGCGCTCCGCATGGTCGAGGACGTCATCTCCGGCGCCATCGACACCTACGCGAACCTCGAGGTGCTCCCGGAGGAGTGGGATCTGTCCGGCCTCGTCACCGCCCTCGGCGAGATCTATCCGTCGGCGATCACGGAAGAGTTACTGAAGGAACGGACGCAGGCGGAGATCCTCGAACTCGTGCTCGCGGACGTGCACCAGAACTACCAACGCAAAGAGGCGGAGCTCGGGACGGACAACCTGCGCGCCGCGGAGCGCCTCGTCCTGCTGAACGTCCTCGACGCCGCCTGGCGCGATCACCTCTATGAGATGGACTACCTGCGCGAAGGCATCGGCCTCCGTGCGATGGGTCAGCGCGATCCGCTCGTCGAATACCAGCGCGAGGGCTACGACATGTTCCAGACCCTCGTCGGGCGAATCCGCGACGACTTCACGCAGTACATCTTCCACGTGCAGAACGTCGACGAGGACGGACAGCGCACACGCCGTCAGGGTCAGCTCCGCTACGTCGCACCTGCGAAGACGCAGGACGCGGCCGACGCGCAGCGCCGTCAGGCGCCGCCCGTCCCGATGCCGCAGCAAGGGCCACCGCCGGACGACGGAGGCGGCGGAGGCGCGCCGCCACCGCAGGACGACGGCGTCGTCTACGAGACGTTCAAGCGTGAGGCCGACAAGGTCGGCCGGAACGATCCGTGTCCGTGCGGCTCCGGCAAGAAGTACAAGAAGTGCCACGGGGCCCTCGCCGTCTGATCTGAATTGGAAGATCACTCCGCACTCCTGAAGGAGCTCTCCGAGCGGCTGCACCAGCTCGGGGAGTTCCTTTGACCTCCCCGCGAAACAAGCACTCTTCGAGGAGCTGCGCGCCGAGTCGTCTCGTCCGGGTCTGTGGGACGACCAGGACAAGGCGCAGGACGTCACTCGCCGGCTCGCGCGTGTCGAAGCCGAGGTGCAGCGTCACGACGACCTGCAACGTCTCGCCGCCGACGTGATCGCAGCGAACGAGCTTGCGGTCGAAGCGGAGGATCCGGAACTCGGGCAGGAGGTGGAGGAAGGGATCGCGAAGCTGCAAGCCGAGCTCGCGAAGCTCGAGACGGAAGCGATGTTCTCGGGCGATCTCGACGACCGCGACGTCGTGCTTTCTATCCATGCCGGCGCGGGCGGCACCGACGCGCAGGACTGGGCCGAGATGCTGCTCCGTATGTACCTGCGCTGGGCGGAGCGCGACGGGTTCAAGGTGACGATCCGCGAAGCGCTTGCCGGGGACGAAGCCGGTGCGAAGTCGGCGACGCTCGAGGTGGCCGGACCGCATGCCTACGGCTGGCTGCAATCGGAGCACGGGGTGCATCGCCTCGTCCGGCTCTCGCCGTTCGACGCCGCGCACCGCCGGCACACGAGTTTCGCATCGGTGGACGTGATCCCCGATCTCGGTGACGAGGTCGAGGTGGAGATCGATCCCGAGGATCTACGCATCGATACGTTCCGGGCGGGGGGCCCGGGGGGTCAGTACGTCAACACGACCGACTCCGCGGTCCGGATCACGCACCTCCCGACCGGTGTCGTCGCCTCCTGTCAGTCTGAGCGTTCACAGCTGCAGAACCGAACGGTCGCCATGAAGCTGCTGAAGTCGCGGCTCGCGGTGATCGAGCGTCGTAAGCGCTCCGAAGAGCTTGCGGCGGTGCGTGGGGAACAACGTGCGATCGATTTCGGCTCCCAGATCCGCAGCTACGTCCAGCATCCGTACCAGCTCGTGAAGGACCACCGGACGAACCACGAAACGTCCTCCGTCGACAAGGTCCTCGACGGAGACCTCGACGAGTTCATGGAGGCCTATCTGCGTTGGTCCCACGCGAAGGCTCCGACCTAGGTTGCGACTGATCGTCCTGATCGACGGCGAGCACCATCCCGTTGCCGTCCGTCACGCACTCATGTCGTTGCGCCACGACGACATCGTTGGTGCGGTGTTCTGCGGCGGACTCGAGAAGGTCGATCCGGCGCGCCTCGACGATACGTACGGCGTGCCGGTGATCAACGAGCCGATCGTCGACGAGGGATTCGTCCGGGCGATCGAGGAATGGAAACCAGACGCGGTGCTCGACCTCACCGACGAACCCGTCCTATCGCCGGAGGACCGCTTCCGGCTCGCATCGCTCGCGATCGCGCGTGGTGTGTCGTACCGCGGCGCAGACTTCGAACTGCGCGCGCGCGACTACCTGCCCATCGTCACGAAGCCGTCGATCCGCGTGTTCGCGACGGGGAAGCGCACCGGGAAGACGGCCGTCGCAAGCGCGTTCGCACGCCACGCCGCGTCGCGCGGACGCGATCCGCTCATCGTCGCCGTCGGACGCGGCGGACCCGAGCCGCCGCGCTTGATCGAGGCGCACACGCATATCGACGCCAAGTTTCTGCTCGAGATGTCGGGGGCGGGCTTCCACGCCGCGAGTGATTACGTCGAGGACGCGTTGACGTCCGGCGTGACCACGATCGGGTGCGTACGTGTCGGTGGTGGTCTCGCGGGCGCGACTGTGTACTCGAACGTGACCGAAGCCGCGCGCATGGCGGAGGCGCGTCGCGAGGATCTCGTGATCTTCGAGGGATCGGGCGCGTCGTTCCCGGACATCGCGACCGGCGCCGGGATCATCTGCGTTCCCGCGGACGTCGCACCGTCCGACGTTGCCGGATTCCTCGGTCCGGCTCGCCTATTGCTGGCCGATCTCGCTGTTGTTACGATGGCGGAAGAAGGTTCGGCTGCGGCCGCCACCGAAGACCTGATCCGCGGAACGGTTCCCGGGATCGACGTCATCTCCGTCACCTTCCGACCCGAACCGCTCCAACCGGTGGCCGGACGTCGAGCGTTCTTCTGTTGCACAGCTCCACCGGATGCGAGGGGTGTCCTGCAGGAGCATCTGGAACGCGTGCACGGATGTGAGGTCGTGGGCATCACGCATCACCTATCCGATCGACGAGCTCTCAGGGAGGAGCTCGGGCGGGCGCCGGACTACGACGTGCTCTTGACCGAACTGAAGGCGGGGGCCGTCGACGTAGCCGTCCGGGAAGCCGATGCCCGAGGCAAGGAGATCGTGTTCGTCAACAACGTGCTTGTGGGTACAGACATCGAAGGAGCTTTCGACCGCGTGCTCGAGCGCGCAGCCGCCCCTCGCAGGTCAAGTCACTAGGCGGAACCGTTGATCATCAAGCGCCAGACGCAGCACATCGTGGTATCCGACCGTGCCGGCTTGCCGTACTCGAAGGGCCTGATGGCCTCGTCGATCATGGCGACGGGTCTCGCTCCGATCCGAGCCTACGAGGTCGCGGAGCGGATCGAAGAGGAGCTGTTGTCGTCCAACACCTTCGAGATCACGCGGGAAGATCTGCGCGAGCTCGCGACACGAACCATCACGGCGATGGTCGGTCAGAAGTTCGCGGACACGTATCGCAACTGGCAGTCGGTCGAAGAGATGGATCTCCCGTTCATCATCTTTGTCGGCGGGACGACCGGGGTCGGCAAGTCGACGATCGCGACGCAGCTCGCCGCGCGACTCGGGATCACCCGCATCATCTCGACCGACGCGATCCGGGAGGTCATGCGCTCGCTCTTCAGCGAGCGGATCATGCCGACCCTCCATACGTCTTCGTTCGAAGCGCACACCGCGATCCGGGGGCCGATCCCGCGTGGAACCGACCCGGTGATCGCCGGCTTCGAGGAGCAGGTGCGGACGGTCTGCGTCGCCGTGGAGGCCCTCGTCGAGCGGTCCGTCCTCGAAGGGACTGATCTCATCGTGGAAGGCGCGCACCTCGTTCCGGGTTTCATCGGGGGAGCCTGGGAGGACAAGGCCGTCACGGTTCCCATCGTCATCACGGTGGATGACGAGGACGTGCACCGGTCGCACTTCTTCCTGCGGGCGAGCGAAACCGGCCAGCGAAACGTCGAGCGTTACTTGACGGGGTTCGACAACATCCGCAAAGTACAGAAGTACATCCGGTCCGCGGCACACTCGCGCGGCGCCGCGATCATCCCGTCCTACAGCCTCGACGCGACGTTGACGGCGGTCATCGACCACGTCGTGGACGAAGCGGTCAAACGGACCGGCAAGGAGGTCGTCAGATGAAGTTCTTCTTGGACACGGCGAACTTCGACGAGATCAAGGAAGCGAACTCGTGGGGCGTCCTCGACGGCGTCACCACGAACCCGACGCTGCTCGCGAAAGAAGCCACGGCGCAGCGCAGCGGAGCCGCCAATCGAGCGGGCAAGGACTACAAGCAGATGCTCAAGGAGATCTGCGCCGAGGTCGACGGTCCCGTGTCGGCGGAGGTCGTGTCGACCGACAAGGACGGCATGATCGTCGAGGCGCACGACCTCGTGAACATCGCCGACAACATCTACGTGAAGTTCCCCTGCATCCCCGCTGGACTGGCCGCGACGAAGGCTGTACGCGCGGAGGGGATCCGGGTTAACATGACGCTTGTCTTCTCGCCGGCCCAGGCGCTCCTGGCGGCGAAAGCAGGTGCGAATTTCATCTCCCCCTTCCTCGGCAGGATCGACGATGTTGCGTCAGGGGGGATGGAGATCCTCGAACAATGCATCGAGGTGGTGAAGAACTACGATTTCGATTCCGAGATCCTCGCGTCGTCGCTGCGGGGCCCGATGCACGTCGTCGAGGCGGCCCGGCTCGGTTCGGACATCGGAACCATGCCGTACGACGTGTTCACCAAGCTGGTGAAACATCCGCTCACCGACATCGGGTTGCAGCGGTTCTTGGATGACTGGAACAAAGCAAGGGAGGCATTAGGAGCATGAGTGGTGGAGGGCAAAGACGACCGGGACGTTCGTCCAGAGGACGGGGGCCGAGACGGGGCGGTGGCGGCGGCGGCGGGAACCGTCCACGGCGTGTCGATCTCGGACTGCCGGACGACGCAGAACTCGAAAGCGAGATCGATTCCGCGCAGAACGGTTCGCAGCAGCGCACCGAACTCGAGGAGATGGATCTCGGCGATCTGATGAAGCTCGCGGAGGAAGCGAAGGTCGACGAACCCGAGGAGATGACGAAGGACCAGCTCGTCACGGCGATCCTGTCGCGGCGCGCAGAGGAGGAGGGCTTCCTCTACCGCAAGGGTGTCCTCGACGTCCTGCCGGACGGGTTCGGGTTCCTGCGCACGCAGGGCTACCTTCCGTCGGAAGAGGATGTCTACGTCTCGATGTCGCAGATCCGTCGTTTCGGTCTGCGTCGCGGCGACGAGGTGTCCGGGATCATCCGGCCCCCGAAGGACTCGGAGAAGTACTACGCGCTGCTGCGCATCGAGAACGTCAACACGCTCGATCCCGAAGTGGCGCGGCGTCGTCCGACATTCGACAAGCTGACGGCGTTGTTCCCCGATGAGCGGCTCCGGCTCGAACACGAATCGAAGAGCTACACGGAGCGCATCCTCGACCTGATCTGTCCGATCGGGAAAGGACAGCGCGGGATGGTCGTGTCGCCGCCGAAGGCGGGGAAGACGACGATCCTCAAGCAGATCGCCGATGCGGTGATCGAGAACAACCCCGAGGTGCACATCATGGTGCTCCTCGTCGACGAACGCCCAGAAGAGGTCACCGATTGGAAGCGCACGGTCAAGGCCGCTGAGGTCGTCGCGTCGACGTTCGACCGTCCCGCCGACGATCACATCCAAGTGACGGAGCTCGTGCTCGAGCGCGCGAAGCGTCTCGTCGAAGGCGGCGTCGACGTGATGATCGTGTGCGACTCGATCACCCGTATGGCGCGCGCCTACAACCTCGCGGCGCCGGCGTCGGGCAAGATCCTGTCCGGTGGTGTCGACTCGACCGCGCTGTACCCGCCGAAGCGTTTCTTCGGCGCTGCGCGGAACATCGAAGAGGGCGGCTCGCTCACGATCATCGCCTCGTGCTTGGTCGAGACCGGCTCCCGTTCGGACGAGGTCATCTTCGAGGAGTTCAAGGGCACCGGGAACATGGAGGTCCGCCTCGACCGGACGCTGTCCGAGAAGCGCCTCTTCCCGGCGATCAACGTGGAAGCGTCCGGCACCCGGAAGGAAGAGCTCCTGCTGGAGTCCGAGGAGCTGGCACTCGCCTGGAGGCTCCGGCGCGTTCTGCATGCCCTGGACGCGGCACAGGCCATCGAACTGCTCATCGACAAGATGAAGCAGACGAAGAGCAACGCGGAATTCCTGAAGGAAATAGCGAAGGCCAATCCGGGTTAATCTGGGCAGCCAGATCGATGGAAAGTGAGCTCTTATGAAAGCCGACATCCACCCCGAGTACGTGACGTGCGAGGTCCGCTGCGCGTGCGGGAACGTCTTCACGACGCGCGCGACGACCCCGGCGATCCACGTCGAGATCTGCTCGGCCTGCCACCCGTTCTACACGGGCAAGCAGAAGCTGATCGACACCGGGGGCCGCGTGGACCGCTTCCGCCGCCGTCAGGAGAAGACGGCGCAGATGCAGAGCAAGACGCCGAAGAAGAAGTAGCGGCCCGTCAGGGCCGAGGCGTGCTCGGCTCCCACTTGTAGATCCAGCCGCGTCCCAGCGCGAGGTGAAGGCGCACGTACGGGATCGTCGTGTCGCCGGCCGACGGACGCCACAGCACCGCTGGTGGCAGGTTGTCCTCGCCGAGGGGGATCGTGGCCGCCTCGCCGCCGAAGGGGCCGAGGACGAACTCCGCGCGGATGCTCTCTTTGGTCTCCATGGCGGCCACCCTAGGCGGGACGACCGACAGGGAATCAGCGGCGCCGCCGACCCCCGCCGCGCTTTCCCCTGAGCTTCGCGTACGCACCCGCCGTCGCCGGACGGTTCGGATCGTCCGGCACGTGTTGTGCGCCGACGATCTCGCCCGTCCCGACCTGTTGGAGCCGTGGATCGGACGACACCATCTCGACGATGTGCGGCTGGAGCTTGATCATCCGTGCCATCCGCTCGACGTCCGAGCGTTCCTGCCACGTCGCGAGTGTGACGGCGACGCCGCTCTTGCCGGCTCTGGCGGTTCGTCCGACACGGTGTAGGTACGCCTTGTGGTCTTCCGGCGGGTCGTAATTCACGACGAGTGTCACGTCGTCGATATCGAGTCCGCGCGCGGCGACGTCCGTCGCGACGAGGACGTCGATCGTGCCCTCCTCGAACCGCTTCAGCGCGCGTTCGCGTTCGGCTTGCGATCGGTCACCGTGGATCGCTTCCGCTTTGATGTGTGCGCGTGTGAGCCGCCGGGCGAGCCTCTCGCATTCGGCTTTTGTTCGAGTGAAGACGAGCGTGAGACCGTGCGGGCCTTGCAGGAGCGAGACGAGGACGTCCGTCTTGTCGAGACGGTTCACCTCGAAGAGGTGGTGCTCGAGGTTCTCGACGGTGGGCTGCTTGTCCTCGACCTCGAAGCGGAGCGCTTCGTTCGTCTGCGCGATCAGTCCGATGATCTGGCTGTCGAGCGTCGCGGAGAAGAGCATCGTCTGGCGTTCGCGCGGAACGGACTTCAGGATGCGCGACACCTGGGGCAGGAATCCCATGTCGGCCATGCGATCGGCTTCATCGATCACGAGGACGTGGACGCCTTCGAGCTTCGCGGCCTTGCGTTCGATGAGATCGATCAGCCGCCCCGGTGTGGCGACGATCACGTCCGCCGTTGGGGCCTCCTCGATGTGCTTGCCGAGTCCGGCTCCACCGTAGGTCGCGAGGACCTTGATGCGACGCGGCGCGATCGCCTCGAGGTCTTCGGTGACCTGGGAGGCGAGCTCGCGCGTCGGGACCAGGACCAGGGCCTGCGTTCCGACGCGATCCTTCCGCAGCCGCTGGACGAGCGGGATGCCGAACGCGAGCGTCTTCCCCGAGCCGGTCTTGGCCTTGCCGAGGATGTCGCGCCCGGAGATGGCGTCCGGGATGACGAGACGCTGGATCTCGAAGGGTGTCTCGATCCCGCGGGCCCGCAGACGCTGGTCGATGGACTCCGCTACCCCGAGTTCGATGAAGGATGGAGTGTCGGTGGACATACGTAGGGTGTTCAAAGGCAAGGGTATCAACCACGGCGGGAGACTATGTCGATGAACGCACGCGAGATCTTTGAAGCGCTGCGGGGCCGAGACGCATCCGGGTTCCCAGCGATCGACAGCGAGGTCTTCCACACCGACGCCGGCACGCCGTACCTGCAGCACGCCGGCGTCGTGATGCTCGCGAAGCCCGACGTTTCGACGGAAGGGATCCGTCCGTTCCTCGAAGGGTTCGCGTCTGAGCTCGAGTTCCCGGGCTACCTCGACGATCCGACGGAGCTGCCACCCGCATCGCGCCTGTCGAAGGTCGCCGGACAGACCTGTTACGCGAGCTTCGGCC
>Ga0307469_10000032_pt1 | contig 51062 bp, 68 predicted proteins | sample atmos_gasesAM2C__FD_203084 | JGI IMG/M metagenome (GOLD analysis project Ga0307469, IMG submission 203084) | Hardwood forest soil microbial communities from Morgan-Monroe State Forest, Indiana, United States - atmos_gasesAM2C_515 | ecosystem: Environmental > Terrestrial > Soil > Temperate... | reverse complement strand
TGGAATATGCAGACCTGTTTCTCTCCAAAGCATGCTTGGCCATGGACATCTTCAGTCTCGGAATGTAATCCTGAAACAACCACTTATTGTAAGCCTGAAGTCTTTCACCGACACCAAAGGGAAGATGACGAAGCAGTGATGAACCAGCCCCGGACAATCCTTCACCGAACATTTCGACGTGGTAAGGATCAACGACAGTCAATCCGTGAGAGACAAGATCGCGCTGAACTGGATCATCAAGGTTGATCTCTTGAAAATCTCTCCCGGTAAGGTTCGCTGTCCATCGTGTCAACGGAACGTCGGCACGATGTTCCCATCCGTGAACAGTAATCTGAACAGGATGAAATCCTGAAAGGTCCAACATGGTCTGTTTGATCGTGCTGCCTGCGCTCAATAATGCACGACCGACTTTATACTGACGAACCTTGGACTGTCCGAAAACACCATTGATCCATTTCAGCGCATCAGGATGAACGAGGGCTTCTCCCTGAATCATGATCGGACTTCCACTGGCGTCTTCTTCAACCCATTTCCATTTACGAAGTGCCGGATGATCGAACGCAACGTAGGGCCTGCCATCAGCGGTGACGTATCTATCCTCTTTTGCTCCCGGTCTTGACTTGGGACGAATCAGGTAAGCAGCATCGGCACCTTCACCAGTCGTTTTACTCGCTGCACCGATGAACTGTAGAGCAGGTTTTTTATCCGGCATCTCCCAATCCATAGTCTCTTTGACGAACTTCCTGTCAGCAATCGCCTTGTTCAGAGCAAGGTCATACTCAACAATTCTGCGAACGAAATCTTTGACGGGAGAGTATCCAGCTTTCTCCGCTTCGAAGTCGTATTGAAAAACACGGTTCTTCGCCAAAGACGGCTTGCCAGTGAATACGCCGCTGCGGAGTTCAGCGATAACCCCTTGTTTCCATGGAGAATCTTTTTCATAGATGCGGTGGATGTAGTTTTCGATTCCGTCTTCCAGAACGCCAGCGTCAATTGCGTCCTGTAATCGGGATTCGAAATAGTTCTGTGCGTTTCTGGCAACCGTTTGTAGTTCCGGAGGAAGACTCAATGCACGTTGATAACCGGGTTCGAATTTCTGACTCGTCTCAGCAATGGCGCGGAGTAACGCCTGTCGGTCGCCGCCGTTATCAATCCAATCAGAGATTGCTTCGCGATCAAGTAGCTTTGGAACTGCCTTGTAAGCAGTCTGCTGAAACGCCTGACCGTTCTTGGCAGATTCAGCAAGGGACAGTTGACGTTCTCCGAGTGCCTGCTTGAAATCATTCCAGACTGACGGTCTCTGAAGATCAATCTTGGCTTTCTGTGCTGCCGCCTTCAACCCCGAAATTGATTTTAGGACCGGCTCTTTCCAGCGAGAAAGTTTTTCACCAAGCGTATAGGAACGATTCAGTTCCGGTCTGCCGGGATTCTGTTCCGCCAGAGTCTTGAGGGAATCGTTAAGCTGTGCGAGTTCGGCCTTGGCCCCCACGTCTTCGGGAACAGCGGCTCCGGGGCCTGCTGCGGCAGGTTCTGGATTTTGTTTAGAAATTGGATCACGCTCAATGAGAGATACTCCAACTTTTTTGAATCCAAGGCTCTCATACCACTTGAAAAGCTGTTGCCTTGTAAGTGCCTTTTGACCCCTCTTTGTTAGGGTTTTAACAGGAGCAACTTCGCCGTAGAGTTTAGCCCCACTTGCGTCAGCGGCATTGATTACGTCCTTCATCATCGCGGAGGCTTTTCCCATTCCGCGAACACTTGGATCGGTAGAAATAATCTCCAGAACAAATCCGTCTTGAACTGGTTCACTCGGGTCTCCTTTCCAAACATTACCATCGCGTTCGAACAGTGCTGTTCGGCCAATTGCAAGCTTAACATTTCCGTCTTTTGATACGAATGTAGGATAAGTTGATCCCTTATCCGTGAGTGACTTTGGATTAACAGATCGGTCCTTTTTCCTTGGGAGTTCCAACGAATTACCCATCTTCTCCATCTCCACTGTGAACTTGTTTTGAATTGGATTTTCCCAATCATTAACAGAAGAAACTTCCGGCTTGGCGGATTGAGAAGCTTCAGCCTGTCGCTCCGCTGCCGCATCGACTGCCGAAGCCTGTTCTCGCTCTCTCGCTCGTTGTTCTCGATCTGAAGGAGTTCCACGTCCTTCTTCTTTGAGAGCTTTCTCGAATGCTACCCTGTTCGGATTTTCAACGTCCATTCCTTTCGGCTTGGGCCAAAGTTTGTCGGCGTTCTTGATCAGCCAATCTTTGACTTCAGGATTCTTTCTCCAATCAAGTGGACGCTCTCCAAGCTTTGTGAATGGAGGTTTGATGTCAGCCTCTGCCCAGCTACCGGTATCAGTTGCGACTTCGATTGATTCCCTTGCAAGCTGACCGCGAAGCCCCTGATCAGACAAATTGTCTTTGAACTTCTGCTGTAAGGAAAGGAGTCCGTCCAAATCGGAAATAGATTTAGTTCCGAGACCGGTTGCCGTTGAAAGCTTGTTTCCGCCTTTGAACTCAGGAGATTCAACAGCGTTTTCGAAAGTGTTGACTGGCTCTGATTGCTTTGACTGACGCTGAACCCGTTCAAATGCTTCACGAGAATTTGCTGCACTCGACTTTGTTTGAAGCTTAACCAGATCAGCCGATTCCTCTTTAGTCAGCATTCTTGTCTCGCTGAGTTTCTTTAGTTGAGAAAGTCGCGCTGCGTCTCCTACTTCTTTCGTTTGGTCGGCTTGTAACCCTTCCCCGCTTTGTGCAGGGCGATTGCCACCGACTGTTTCTGCGGGTAACCGCTGTGCTTCAGTTCCCGGATATTCTGGGACACCACCTTGTTGCTGTGGCCGTATTTCAGGGGCATTTTGATCTCCTTTCGGCGGGGTAGGTTTAATCTCTCTCCACTCAACTGGAACCTTTGTGTTGATTCGTGCGCTGGGGGAAAGTCCGTGGGCTGCACCAATAGCAGAGAATCCAACCTGACCGGCTGCTTCCGTAATCAGTTCGGCAATCTTTTTTTCATCACGCTGACCCTCTGGCCTTGCAAACTCTTCACCTAGCTGCCTAGCAATTCCCGGAACCTGCTTCGCCATTTGTGCTGAGAACGCCAACGAAATAGCACGCTGCGCAACCTTTGGCAGAGTGCCCATCCCAAGTGTTGCGATTCCGATTGGGCTGGTCATGCTGTCGGCCATGGAGTCTATCCCGGCAGAAACGCCCTCGCCGGATTTACCACCAATCAACTTCGCCGCCTCTGAAGCGATTCCTTTTCCAGTTGCGATGTCGGCAATTCGAGAAGCGCCCTGAACAATCGGGTTTTTTCGAACACCTTCTGGAATCAGGTTTACCAGCGGATAATTCAGAGCGTCCCATGCTTTAGAAATCGGAGAACTCTGCCTGACAGCTTCATGGATTTGGTCAGCCGAATTCGGTGTCGTAAATTCTGGTGAGGACGAGATTGATTTTTCACTAATTTGATATGGATACGGACTCTGGCTTGGAGTTTTAACCGCATCCTGATAACGCTTGGCAATCGATTCAATTGGCGGCGCTGGTGTAGGTGAAGAAATACTGCCCACAGGCTCCCATTCTCCTCTATTAGAAGACTGAGGCAGTGTAGGTAATTTTCCCGGTTGAGGACTTTGTCCAACAACTTCCCACTCGTTGGGTTCTGTGGCCATGACTTTTACATAGCCGGTCTGTCCGTTAGAACCGGCAAGTCTTCACCCATATACATGCCACCCCTTGATGTTGGAATTGCGCCGGGCAATCCTCGAAAGACACTTGGTGCCGGTGGCTCTTGGTCTGGAACAACCTGACCGTTGATCACAGTTCCCATCTTTCCGGTAACACGACTTCTAACTCGTGATCCTTCAGGTAGGGCTGGACTTGTTGCCGTTGAAGTAGCCGCAGCATTTACAGGAGGAGTTACCGCCTGAGAATAGCGTTTTGAAATTTCGGCAATTGTTTTGTCCGCATCGGCCATTTGATTTTTAATCTCTGCCGGAACCTCTCCACCACTGGCAATGGACTGCAATGCTTTCGACGCAGCAGCTTTAGCTTCGCGTCGTTGAATGTAGGCGTCATGAAGATTGGCAGAATCAAGGGGGTCCATGTGCGAAAACGTCTGCTTTGATCCAGATTGATCCGCACGCTGTTTTGCGATGTCCGACATTCGGCTTCTTTCGTTGATCAATGCTGATTCGTAGAGGCGGCGTTGTGAAAGATTATCCTGAGCGCGTTTATCGAGCCCTTCCATTTGTTGCTGGCCAAGCTGAAGCTTGGCTCTTTCTTCCCATTCTCGAAGGGATCGCTCTGCCGCTTTCTGACGTTCCTGTTCGGCAAGCCTTTCCTGAAGTCTTTGCTCCTGAGCCCCCAATTGAGCAGACACGATTTGCTTCCTTGCGTCAGCAACGTCCTGACCGCGTTCGCTCATTGCCGCCAAGCGAGCACCGCCCATTGCCGCCTGAACGAAGTCGTTCGGCTGAACGTTTAGCCATGGAGGGATTGCTGCCATTTTATTGACGATTCCAGTTGGTAGGAGTATATGGCCTGAATAACGGTTTTCCAGTCGGGCCAAGTGGTGTTTCCTGAGTTGTTACGGTGCCGGCTCCCGGATTGAGATAACTCTCAAAAATGTTCTCCTGTTCCTTCGCTGCCATTTCAGGATCAGGTGCCGAATTCCAAATCGAATTCTGTGTTGCGATCTCAGTCTGAAGACCGGGGTCAAGCGTTTGAGTCTTTGAAATCCCAGTGATCGCATTCAGGTAGTCCTGAAGTCCCCTTCCCTGAAGGTCTTCAGTTGCCAGTCCAAGATCGCGAACTCCGCGATTGATGGCAAGACCACTTCCCGGCATACCGCTCGTAACTCCGTAAGTAGCCGCCGCATCCTGAATCGCGTTCATGGTCTGCGGAGACAATTCTCCATGAAGTTCAGACAGTATGTTGGAACTCAGTTGATTGTTTGATTGAGAAAGATTTGGGTAAACTTTTGACAGATCACCGAAAGGGTTAGGGGCGGTAACCGGTCCCGGCACGAGACCGAACGCATTAGTTCCAGACCTCGCTGCCGGATTAAGGTTCGTGCTGGTTCCAGTTCTTGTTGTAGGCAAGTAAGCCATAAATTTTAGATGATCCTTCCAATTGAGTGGCGGACAGGCAATGCAGTTCCAAATGGATTCACAGAAATCGGAGTCTGTTCCATTGGAAACTTATCCCTGAGTTCCAAATTCAGGTCGTGGATCGATGATGCTTCAAGACTGTTGGCCTCTTCCAGATGTCCAGCGTTTCGCTCTCGAACCGATTGAATTATGAGCGCCAATGCATCAAGGTTTGAAATCAATACCAGATCATTGTCACTCTCAACCGGAACAAACTGAAGCTTAACCAGCCCCTTGATTGTCTTCTGTCCATTCGAACAGGCACAACAACCTGCCAGTTGCAGGTGATGAACTCTAGACAACCGATAATCAGGACCGGTTTCTGAAGGCTCGTAATACGCGCAACTCAGCAAGACGTTGTTGGTCGCGTCGTATTGGAATAATCGGACGGAGCCCTGAGTCTTTTCTTTGACGATCCTTGTAATTTCTCGAATCTGGAAAGAAGTCGAAACGAACGGGACAGCAATGATGAGTTCAACGCCATCCTGAAGAGTTCCGTCCGCACGCTTGGTTCGTATCGTCTGACCATTCGAATCGATTCCAAAAATGACGATCTTCTTGCCGACATCATTTCTGGTTTGAGGGTAGGCACGAATATAGAAATTCTTTCCGCATGGAATCTGATTGAATACCGGAGACGTTCCGTAGTTATCAACTGCCATGTTGCCGTGACACTCAAGACCACGGCTGAATACGAATCCTTCAGCAGCAGCACCGCCGGGGCCGAATGGAACGAACGCATACCAATCGTTCCAAATCGTCAGTGGACGATTACAGGTGTTCAGGGCAAGAACGGTTCCTACGTAACGAGGCCAAGTGATGCACTCGTTGAAAACACAGGCAGAAATCATTTGCACGGTGCCCCAGAAATTCCCACGTTTCATCAATAACCGAGTTCCCTGATTGATATAAGCCTTGGCTTGATCACTGTTTCCGCAGACGCCAAGAACGTTCGCCAATTCGTGGCTCTCTCTCGCTTCTTTGTAAGTAAGTAAGGACACGTTGTTTATTTGATCAGTCTTCGTTTATTCCCAATTGAGAGCTTTTGCAAACCATTTCAGTCTCCATCAGTCTCCACAGGCAATGATACCACCGGCCAAGGTTGATGTTCCTGCTATTTGAACAATCGTGACAGTGGCCGGGGATGCGTCTATGCCACTGGTCCGATTGTAAACCCCTTGCGGTGTATTTCCACCGTTCTTAACTCCGTTCCAGTCGATAAATCCGTTGCTCTCAACTCTCAATACCCATAATGGAACTCCCGCAACACAGCCGTTAAAAAGGAGGCTGGCGTTACACATTTCTTTTCCATCTACCTTGAGGGTGAGTGCAAGACCAGCCCACCAACCCGGAGGAGGACCGGGATCATGAAGGTGAAAAGCTCCGTCCCATGTAGGATTCACACTGGGAGCACCATGCACCTGAATCATCCCGTCAAAATAACCATCGATTGCGTATAGGTTATTAAGAATACTGGATATTCCATCGGTGCAGACATTAGACGGCGAAACGCACGTGAGATTTCCGGCCAGAGTTTCTGCATCTACCCATGCCTGAAGTTGAGCCTGTGCCTGCGCCGTAGCTGCCTCAACCGTCACACCCTGAATAACGCCAGCAGCGCCGATAACGAGATTGTTAGTCGAATCAATGGTGATCCAAGATGGAAGACTTCCGGTGAATTGAATGTTTTGACCATCCGGACATACGACGGCGACTTGGACCTGTTCATTGGTTATTAACACTACCGGACAGTCAGCAACGCTCTGTGCGTATTGTTCTGCACACTTAATAATCATCGAGTTAACGATGTCATCAATCTGTTGCTGGGTTGCAAATGGTGGAATATTCGAGACGATACTTCCACCTGACAAACAACCCATCACGATGGGAGGATATATCTCCATGCCTGCCGGATAAGGGAACGTAAATTGAACTGTTCCGGCCTGAACGTAGACAGTAACCGTTTGTCCACCTTTACACTCAATATTGAATGACAACAGCGGATTTGAGTAACTGCGTTGGTTGTTAAGATTGTAGGAAACAATTGGAAATGTGATACACTGACCAACCGATTTACACGGTTCGCAGGAAGCGTTTTCATCCAATCCGATAGTGCCACAGATAGGATCGCAAACTGGAACGGAGAATGTAGTTTCCAGTTCCGGAACCGCTTTGAAGAGAGCGCCAAGAAAACGGAACGATCCAACAAATTCGAAACGAAACTGAAAATTGACCCCTACCGATGACGGTCGATTATTTACCGGGTCGCAATCCTTGATGTTAGGCTGTCCTAACCCGATTCGGCTTCTGAATTGTTTCGGGTCTCCCGGAGCAGCACAGATGTCCGACTCAAACCAGAAGTGCCAGCACGGATCGTTCTCTGCCCGATAGTGAACCCGGTAGTGAGCCGGGCCAACCAGATCAGATATGTAAAACTCTCCGTCAAGGAGTCGTAGTAAATCGAAGGGTCCTTTTCCTTTTGAGTTTTTGAACAGGGATGCCGTCTCAAAGGACCATTGAATTGGCGTGTTGCCGTTATCGAAAAGGTTATTGTCTGACGTGGGAAGCAATTCCCATAACTGAATTTCATTCTCGAAAGAATCGTAACAGAAAGCAAATGCTCGTTGTATGTCAGAGAATGATCCTTGGACTACTTGCAGAACCTGAACTCCGGTAAACAGGCCATCGTAAATTGATGGACTCTTTCCCCTTAAAGTGCTGATCGGATCAAGGTTCATCACCACCAACCCTTGATGGAACACGCCAAGCGGTCCTTGTGTCGGTAACGCGGTTTCGATCCAACGATTGTCAAACGAGATTCCGCTTCCGAAAGGAAGAAGGGAAATATCGTCGAGGTTCAATACACGATCAATCTCGCGACTGATCGGAGTGTTTCCCCAAGTTGCGAATTCACGACGGGCGAGGATCAATGAACCAAGACCGGAAACCGACCTGAACACAATATCAGAGTTAAGGGAAATAGTTGAGTCATGACCTTGCGGTCCAAATCCAATCATTGAAACTGTCAGAATCGGATTTGTGATGTTCTGCCAAAGAGCCCTGTCAACCGGAGCCTGACAGGAAAACATATAGGACTGAGTTCCAACCTGAAGCGGTCCTTGGCCAAGAGAAGCATCCAGCGTTGCGGCAAATCGCATCGTGGTAATCTGATCTCCGGAACTCGGAATGGTGAAAAATCCACCACCCGCCAGATACAGGTTCTCTGTCATCTTGAGAACGGCATCTCGAAAATTGTTGGCGGGAGTTCCGCTGCTGCCACCTACAATATCGCTGGCTCCAAATCTTCGAGCATCAGGAAGGCTGAACCAGTTTCTTCCAAGACCATACGCGCCCATTCTGGCGGTTGGAAGTTCTGGAACAGAAAGCAGTTTCTTGCCTGCAGGAATAACGGTTCCCGGAATATCGTTAATATTTATTGCTGTCAGACTTGTTCCGGGAGCGGGAGGCGGCTTTTGTGAAATGGTGTATTGACCGGTTCCAATGAAAACCACCTGACCATTTGTGCCAGTGTAAGGAGTGGACATAATGATGTCCACTGAACTGCCGGAACCCGGAACCACAAATGGTGCAGTGAGAGTTCCCAGCACCGTGATCGGAAAACTTGTTCCGGAAAACGGAATCTGAGTGCCAGCAGGGATGAAATCGTTAGCAACCGTAATCGTCTGATTGTTTCGAATCAGGATGAACGCCCCGCTGTGACTGATGATTGTCCAGTTTTTACCAAGGAATGAGACTATGACACCGTTGGCTCCTGCGTAAGTCTGAGTCAGAGTCAGTGTGACCAACAAAGTATTTGGAGCAAATGTTCCGCTGGCTCCAAGGGTCAGGTTGGTTGCCTGACATCCGAGAATATTGGGATTTACGATCACCTGATCGCCGATGACATGCGTTACAGAGGAATCAACGAGGTTGGTCACTGTTGCATTCGGCGTAGCTGCAGGATAAGTCGCCTGATAACTGGCACCGCTTGTTTCGATGAAGAAGACATCCCCGATTTGTCCCAAGAATCCGGGGGCGACAACGGGGATGATAACAGTAGAACCCTTTGCCGGAGCGGTGAATCCCGGAGCATCGACAACGCCTAGAACGGTCTGAATCGAATTAGAACGACGCGATATTGTTCCATCATAAAAGATAGGAACGCTCTGTGAGTCATCAACGATCACCCATTTTTCTGACTGTCGAAGATAAGCGATTGTCGGCGTTGTAGGATTCGGGTCCCCCGGAATAGTAATGTCCGTGACGGTGCAACCATTCGACGAATCGGGAGTGAACAGAAAGAGCCTTCCAGCAATAGATGCAACGAGACTTTCTGGCCCGTAATCTGGATTGTAGAAACAGGCCCTCTGAAAAAGTTTCTTTGTCGAGTTCTGCTGAAGCGTTGTGTTCCCTCCAAACTTGAGCGCCATTCTTCTGAAAGGAGGTCTCGGCCTTGCAAATCCACCACGAAACGTTGTGTTCGTGGCAAATGCGGCCTGATTGTTTTCAAGAAGTTGCGGGAGAAGTCCGGAATTTATTCCGGCTTCAAGCGAGCCAATCCCATCCAGTATGAATTTTTGTTCCGCCACACGCTTCAGAAGAGTGGAATGGCCAGAATACTTCCTTCAATCGCCTGTAATGCACCAGAATAGGGAGAGTTTCCAACTGAACCAAAGAGCTTAATGACATCGGCGGCCTGTGCGGTGTAGACAACTGCAGGAAATGACACGGTGTCAAAAGTGTATGTCTGAAGCGTTGTCATCGGAGTCTTCAAATTAGCCACCGCATTGGCCACGTCAGCGGGTCCATTGTTTGTCTCACGAAGTTTTAGAGCAACCGTTTCGTCCGCGCTGAATGTTGCGGCAACGAAATCGAGTCGGCATGTTGCCAGCAGTAAATACTTCCCGGTAGTCGGCAGTGTGACGGAAATGGAAAGAAGTTGAACAGAGGAATTTGTAAGCGCCTGACTGCCGCCGACTGCATAACTGCTTTGCACCGGCAGAAGGGTGGCATCTGGACCCTGTAATCCACCGGGAGAAACACCCGCACCGGCAGAAATGGTATTACCAGTGTTCGTATTTCCGGCATAGTCGAGATACACCAGAATCATGTGGGTAGTGTCAGGTTTCGATACGCATTGAAAATAACCCGCTCCCTGAATAAATATGATTTGACCGGCATTCGCCCAAGCGGAATTGCCAACAGCAACTGTGACCGGTGTTGCTCCGTCATTCAACGGCACTACGAAATCAGATGTTGTGATTGTGTAAGCGTTGAATCCATTCGTTCCGTCAGTCCCGTTCTGACCGTTCTCCCCTTCGGGTCCGGGTATGTTCTCAACCTGAACGTCGGGGCACGGAGGACAGCATGTTTTGGGCACAGCCATAAAATTGTCTTGTTGGCTGCGGGGAAGCCTGCTGATACATTCACACTGCGGTTCGAAAAATGTCAAATCAAATTGAGACCTACGGGTTGACGTGGCCGGATGGAACAGACCAGCTTCGAGTTGAGTTGGCAATGATTGGGTATGGTGGATATTTCGATTCACCAGATAACCGACGCTACGGACTTGGTCTTTTCGAACATCATAAACGCGCCCAAACCATTCTCTGGCCTGAAGATGACTGGCATCGATGGGCCGAACTTGCCCTGAGAGAACTTTGCGGCAATACGATCACTGTCCTGATGGGTCCCGGCGATAGTGGGAAAACATATCCATCAGCGAAATGGGGTCTTGTTGAGTATTGGGCTTCTCCGAACAACACACTGGTTCTGGTTTCTTCCACCGACATTCGCGGTCTGGAACTCCGCGTATGGGGAGCTATTAAGGAATTGTTCAATCGCGCCGTTGAAGCGTTTCCAGACTTGGAAGGAAGAGTCTTGGAATTCATGCACTGCATCACCACGGACGAAATCGATAAGATTGATGCCGGGAAACGCGCTCGCGTTCTTCGCAAGGGAGTCATTTGCATTCCCTGCCTTCAGTCTGGTCGATTTGTAGGGCTTGGAAAGTATGTCGGAGTCAAACAGCAACGACTGCGTCAGATCGCAGATGAAGTTCAATTGATGGGGATGTCATTCTTGGACGCCATCCCCAACTACCTTGGTAAGGATTATCAAGGTGCGTTCCTCGGAAACCCGCTTGATCCTCTTGATCCGCTTGGGAAAATTGCTGAACCGATTGATGGATGGTCTACCCAGAAGGAACCGGAAAAAACCGATAGTTGGGACACTCGATTTTCAGTTGGTAACACGACGTTCAAGGGGCGTTGCGTTAACTTCGTAGGGACAGACAGCCCCAACTTCGATTTCCCTCAGGATCAGCCCGCACGTTATCCCTACATGATTGGCAAGCGGAAGATCGATGCGGTCAAAGCATTCTGGGGAGAAGATTCTCTTCAATATTATTCGCAGTGCAAGGGAGTGATGAAGAGCGGACTGCTGGCGAAAAGAGTCATCACCCGGTTAATGTGCGAGAAGCACAACGCTCACGGAGAAGCAATTTGGGGAGCACAGACACCAAGGAAGGTTTATGCGATTGACGCTGCCTACTCTGGTGTCGGCGGTGATCGCTGTGTCGGCGGCTACATTGAGTTCGGGTTCGACAATGCGGGGAAGCAAATCATCAGGGTTTCCTCTCCCGTTATCATCCCCGTCAGTCTCAGAATATCTGAAACTCCGGAAGACCAGATTGCCGTTTTTGTTGAAAAGCAGTGCGAGATCATTGGCATTTCATCGAACGAAGTCTTCTATGACTCAACCGGCAGGGGCACCCTTGGATCAGCCTTTGCCAGAATCTTCGGCAAGCAACCTCCGGTCCCCATTGAGTTCGGAGGCAAGGCAACACAGCGTCCGGTTCGCCACGATCTTTACGTCTTTGAAGGTCCACCGGGAAATCAGATACGACGACTGAAGCGTTGTGATGAAGAGTATTCAAAGTTTGTGACTGAACTCTGGTTTTCCGTTCGCTACGTCATCGAATGTGGGCAGATGCGCGAGCTTCCACGGGACATCATGGATGAAGGATGCCTTCGTGAGTTCGGAACCGCTGCCGCAAATCGCTATGAGTTGGAGACAAAGGAAGATACGCGCAAACGAATGGGAAAATCACCGGACCTTTTCGACTGGCTGGCTACCGCCATAGAAGGGGCTCGCCGCTTGGGATTCCGGATCGAACGACTCGGTTCCGACAAGATTGAAATGGGTGACGGCTTGAAATTTCTTGACGACAGGCGTGTTAAAATGCAGAAGTTGCTTCGTTCGAAACAACTTGTGTCACGCTGATGCCACTCAAGACGACAAACACTTTGCCTCCCGGCGGCTGGGTCTACGACCAGAAAGGCAAGGACGGTTCCATCATTTTTCGACTCCGCTCCATGTCGCCCTTCAACGAAGCCGCCACAGAATTGTTGAATGTTCGCAAGAATAACGGGCTGGACCGGGCAACTATCGATCAGGTGCGAGAGGACATCGACAACTTTCAATGTGAACGGTTGGGATTCGATTCTAACTGGTGCGCTTCAAAAAAAAACTTTCACTTCAGTCCGACCAAGCTTTTCAAAGCGGCGGCAACACACGTTCACGGCCTTGTGGAAGCTGCGGCAAGCAGGTCTAGCCAAGTTCTCACCGGCATTGCTATAGTCAAAGATTGGCTTGGTGATGGTGCGATTCCCGTATCGACTGAACTATCTCAGTCGCGGGCCGATAAGTGTCTGCATCTTGGAAAAGATGGCGGTGCCTGTCCATTCAACCGGCCCGGCTTCAAACCGACCGAAGAAATAGCTGCTGTCATCAAAGATCAGGTTGAGAAAAAGAATGAGATGAAGCTTTCAGTTGAAGGCGAAGAAAGTCTTCTGACATGTGATTTGTGTTTTTGTCATTTACCACTAAAAGTTCATGTTCCATTGGAAACAATTCTTAACCGAACTCCATCCGGAATGATTGCAAAATTTCGACAGCAACAACCTCTTTGTTGGCTGATAACCGAACAAGAAACCCCGAAAAACTAATGAATCCCACCCCGCTACTGATCCTCCTGCCGTATCACAACGGCGATTACGAACTCGCGCTTAATCTGGTAAAATGGATGGCCGAACTCAGCCCCAACTATCGACCACATTCAATACTCTGTGTCGCCGATAACGCGGTTCCTATGGAAAAAGTTCAGGAACTGCAAAGCATTACCAAGTTACTGTTCAACTACGCCAAAACCATGCTGGTGCCTGTTCCGCAACCGACACCAGAAAAGATGGTTTGGAAGCCGAACGAAATGTTTCTGGCCGGTGCTCGTCAGGTGAAGGCGCATTACCGGCTTCCATTCCTCTGGCTCGAACCGGATTGCGTTCCTTTGACACCTACATGGCTAGATGATCTTGCCGAAGAATATTCCGAGTGCCCGACTCAGTATATGGGGGCAATCATTCATCAGGAAGGTCAGGAAGGACTGCCGTCGGATCATTTGACCGGTTGTTCAATTTATCCCAACAACGCGATTGATTTGATCGGAAAGATCGATTCAATCAAGAACGGTTCTCAGGCTTGGGACATTGGCTGTGCGGCACAAGTTGTTCCCCGGGCCATGAACACGAAGTCAATCCATCACTACTGGGGCTTGAAAGACATGCCCCCAGTGTTTGTTGAAGCGCGTAAGGCGGATGATCCGAAGAATTTTGTTACGCTGTCATTCATCCAGCCGGAAGCGGTCCTGTTCCATCGGTGCAAAGACGGATCGCTGATGACGGTTCTCAGAAAAAAATGGCGTCCGGAAGCCGAGAAAGTTGTCGCTGAACCTGTCGAGGAAGAAGAACTTCCCACCGGTAGCCTGAACGTTGTATAGTGTTTCCTGTAAGTAAGTCTATGGTAATTTGGTAATTGGCCCCGCACCAAGCTAATTGAATTTCACGAAGCCAGACCTCGTAAGTTCGCTAATCGACACGATGAAAAACGTGGAGATTCAGCGGGCACCACAACGGGCATTACTGAACCAGTTTTTCAACGGTGATCCTCCGTGGACTGAAAAGGAAGCGGAGGACAACGGAATCCTGATCAACTTCAACGACAAGCAGGGTGCAACCCTGTTGCATCAGAGCAGAAACCAGCTTGAGAATGCCTTCAGTAAAACCGGAACTTTCTGGACGTTTCGGGTTCCAGATGCTCCGGCTGATATTCAGGATGACATCGGCGAAAAGATCACTCGCCATATCAACAAGATAATGCGGGACGATCCTGCTTGGTATTACACGCAGGACTGTGTCTGGGGCGGTGTCGTTCTTCACGGTGTTGGAGCCAAAATGTGGTGGGATGGTTATGCCCCCGTGCCCTCCTTTACCGGGATTCAGGACATTCTCCTTTCGACGGACACAGACCTGACGATGGAGAACTGTCTATACATTGCTGTAAGACGTGGTATGCGTCCGGGAACTCTGTTCAAGAAAACGATTGGTGCCGGAGAGAACGCCAATCCGGGATGGGACATGGAGATGGTGAGAAAGATTTTGAAGGAGTTGAAGGGCAAGAACACCGGTTACTCGAACTACGATTGGTCGAATCAACCTGAGAAGATGGTTGAAATCTACAAGCAGAACCGCTGCTACTTCGATGCTGATACAGCGCCGATGGTCTGGTTCTGGGACTTCTATCACTACGAAGAAGAATACAAAGACCCGAACCGTCGCGGCTGGTATCGCAAGATACTTCTCGACAACGATTCTGTGCCGTCCCTCGTCAACGACGACAAGAAAAACTTTGTCTTCTCCGGCAAGCGACCGTTCGCCAACAAGCTTTCCGAGATCATTCACTTCCAGTTTGGGGATGGTAACAACGTTCCTCCGTTCAAGTATCATTCGATCCGATCTTTGGCATGGCTGATCTACGACCTTGTCTGGACGATGAACCGGTTAAACTGCCAGTTCACCCAGCATGTGTTCGAACAGTTGATGCTATTGTTCCGGGTGCAAGACCCGTCCGACCGTGATCGGCTTCAGCAACTTGTGCTTCAGGGAATTGTTGGTCTGATTCCGGAAGGACTACAGATGGTTACCGCCGATGAACGCTATCAGGTTGATAACGGCTTGATAAGTTCCGCCCTGTCAAATTTCAAACAGAGAATCGGTGAATCATCTTCTCAATATACTCAGAACGTCGATACCGGAACACAGAAGGAGCGGACAAAATATGAGGTTCAAGCCGTCGTTTCCCAGTCTAGTGCGCTGATGGCATCGATGCTGGGACGAGCCTATCGTCAGGAACATTTTGCTGCGGTCGAAATTGCTCGAAGGTTCACAATCAAGAACAGCCCCGATTTTCGGGTAAAGAAATTCCTTCAACTCTGTCGCGAGGATGGGATTGAAGATAAATGGCTGAATTCTGATCGTTGGGATGTTGAAGTTGAACAGGTTCTTGGAAGTGGTAATCGAATGATGGAGCTTGCTGAGTCAACCGAACTCATGAATCGATTGAATGACTTTGATCCTCAGGCACAACAGGTGATCAAACACGACTGGGTTCTTGGCATCACCAATAATCCGAAGAAGGCAAATCGACTGGCACCGCTGAAGGCGCTGCCTCAGGTGACAGATGCAATTCATGATGCTGAACTTTCATTCGGATCACTCATGCTTGGAGTGCAGATGAATCCCAAGGAAGGAATCAATCACTACGAACAGGTCGATACGCTGTTGAAAATGATGCAGCAAAGAATTCAGGTTATCAAGATGACCGGCAACGTTGGAACGCCTCAGGACATTATCGGGCTTCAATCTGTCGCGCAGTATATTGCCAAACACATTCAGATTATCGCTCAGAATCCCAAGAATAAGGAGAAGGTTAAGATTTATACCGATGCCCTGTCGAAGATGATGAATGAAGTTCGGGCGTTTGCTCAACGTCAGGCTGAAGAAGCCAAGCAAAACGGGAAGCACATGGACCCGGAAGTTATTGCCAAGATTCAGGGAGAAATGGCATCACTGAGTGTGAAGTTGAAAGGTGTTGAGGCAAAGCAACAACAGCAGCTTCGTCATAAAGAGGCCAAGTTTCAGCAGCAGGTTCGTCAAGGCGCAATGCAAACTGCTTCCCAGATTCGAAACGAGACAGGTAAGGCTCTTGCCGAAACTGCGATTTCTGGAATGAGGGAAGCGAGTAAGCCGAAACCAAAGAGCCCCATCGATGAATAACTAACGAATGAAAATAGACATCCAGACAATTGATCACTCGAAGCAGCGTTATCCTACGGTCGGAGACTGGTATTTTTCTGGAGATACTCTCTTCATTAGAATTTCAAAAATGAGTGACGCTCGCTACGAGTTCCTCGTCCTGCTGCACGAACTTGTTGAATGGAAGCTTTGTGATTGGGCCGGAATCACTGTGGAGATGGTAGACGAATTCGACAAGAAGTTTGAAGACAATCGGCACCCTGACAACATCGATGAACCCGGCGATGACGGTGGCGCTCCGTATCGAATCCAGCATTGCATCGCCACCGGAATTGAACGCATCGTCGCCGCCCTGCTTGGCGTCAACTGGAACGATTACGCTAAAGAAGTTCAATCTCTGTGAGTTTCAATCCCATAGAAAAAAGTGTTTTAGTCTACGATTCCGGCGGTCTCTTCTGTTCCATGGCGGAATTGCTGACTCAATTCTTTGGACGAGTCGGTTACTTTTATCCTTGGGAAACCAGCTTTCCTGATGGTCGGGAACTGATGGTTGGCTTCGGCGTTCCCGGAGTTGGTCGAGTCAAATACTTCGACCGTGAATATAAGAACTACGACCTGATAGTTTTTCCGGATGTCTGGTCGGGTGACCTTCAGGAAGACCTGCGTCAACGCGGGCATCGCGTTTGGGGTTCTGGAATGGGCTCAAATCTTGAACTTCAACGCTGGGAGACAAAGGAGAAACTCAAGAAGCTCGGGATGGACATGATGCCCTGCGAGAAACTGATCGGAACCCGAGCCCTTCGAGAATATCTCAAGGATCATCCGGATCAATACGTCAAGATTTCTGCCATGCGTGGCATTGGAGAAACCTGTGAAGCGAAAACAGAAGATGACATCGAGGGTTGGCTGCTTGAACTTGAATCCCGTTACCGGGACATTGCCACATTGTTTCTTCCTTTCACCGTTGAACAAGCGATTCACGATGCGAAGGAAGTCGGTTACGACGGCTGGAACATCGACGGTGAATTTCCGGAAACTGCCATGTTCGGCATTGAGAAAAAGGATAAGGCTTACTTTGGAACGGTCTGTCCTTACGACGATCTTCCGCAGGGTGTCCTCGATGTGAACGGAGAACTTTGGAAACTGCTTTCTGAGTATCAGTATCGACAGTTTTTCTCTACGGAGATCAGAGAGAAGGATGGGAAAAATTTCGTAATCGACTTGACGTGTCGGCATGCGTCCCCGGCTGGTGAGGTAATCCTTTCCAACTGTGATAACCTTGCTGAAGTTCTGTGGTTCGGTGCAGAAGGAAAGTTGATCAAGCCTGAATTCCGTCATCAGTTCGGAGCGCAATTGATTTTAACCTCTGAGTGGGCAGAAGAACATTGTCAGTTGATCACGTTTCCGGAGGAACTACGAAGCCAGATCAAACTCTACAATCATTGTGTCATCGATGGTCGAGACTGGGTTATCCCGCAGGTTGCAAAAATGAAACATCTGGGAAGTATTGTAACACTTGCTGATACACCCGAAGAAGCTGTCGAACTATGCAAGGAAGCTGCTGAAGAAGTTTCAGGATTCGACGTGGAATACGATCCTGACGCACTGGATCACGCGGTTGAAGAGATGAAGGAGTTCGTTAAATAATCAACGGAATGTCTGCGTCCGACACTTTTGAACGCTCTGTGATCCTCATTCTGGAACCATCGTAGTTACATTCAACGCGGAGTCCAGACCTGCCCTTTGTGTTCTTCAAAACTTTCAGGTGAAGCAACGCTGAATCTCTTTCGTCACGCCAGATACCGAGAACCAGACCGGATGAATTTTCGAGTGAACCGGAATCCTTGCCGGAATGAAGATTGATTTCAATTTCACTGGAAGCGCGGCTTACCTGCGATGCGATGACAATGATTGTTTCCGTAGACTTGGCAATCGTTTTGATGCCCTCTGCCGCATCGGAAGTTCTTTCGTAACGTTTGCCGTCGCCCTGCATCAACTGAACGTAATCGATCAGAACAAGCTTCGGTTTCTCGCCAATTTTTAACTCACTCTGAACGATCAGACTCTCAATGTTTTCAAGGCTCAACGAAGTTTTCGGGCAAACGAATATGTGCGGGAAACGTTGCATGAGAGCTTCCTGACCGAGCCCTTCTCCCTGACGATAAGATTGCTCTACCTCATCACAGGTGACACGCATTGAGGAGGCGACGTAGCGTTCGAACAGTAGAGTTTTTGGAAGTTCCATCTCGAACATGAGCGTCTTCATCGGGTTCGCTGCAATTGCGATGTTCTGCAGCACACCGGTCTTCCCAACACCGGTATCACCGATTATCAGGACAACTTCACCCGGAATCAGAGACCGAATGTCTCGAAGGCCGGGAATCCATTTCGCAAGTGAAAGCGAATCTGTTCCAGAATTCAGAGCACGCACCTGCCTTCGATAGTCGTCTTCCATTTCCGCCATCGAAAAGATTGGAAGTTTTACTCCACGAAGAAATGACGGGGACGTATCGATCAACAGGGTGAGGCATTCACGAATTGTCTCGGGGTCTTCAGGTCCGAAACTGTCGATGAAGTCCGAGACATCCTTGAACTCCTTCGGCAGATCGAGAATGCGAGTGCTCTTGACCTTACCGGCCAGAGAATCGAAGACGGTGTCGACGTGCTCCTTGCCAGCCTTATCGTTGTCCCCGATGATAACGATGTCCTTGCCCTGAAGAGCTTCCGAGTAACCGTCCAGCCACTTCTTTGCTCCACCGACATTCGTGGTTGCAACGAAACCGATTCGATTCAGATTGTCCGCGTCCTTCTCCCCTTCGCAGACGATCACGGAAGATGCCTTAATCACCTGTGGCAGTCGATACAGGACACGTTCAACGCCTTCCATGTTCCAAATCCACGAACCACGACCATCCTGCCGACGCTGACGGAAATCCTTCGGTTTATACCGGACAACTTGAAAGACTTCCCGGCCCAAAGCATCGGTGTAGGAATAAACACTCTCGATGACTCTGCTTTCAGATGGAACCGGTGAAGGTCTAGCGTAATCAACAACAGGAACACCATTCTTCCTGAACCCCTGTTTCTTCATCCATTCCCTTGGGTCTATTCCTTCGAACTTGGCAATGAGATCAATAACAGACCCGCCACCACAGCCAGCGAAGCATTGCCACGTGTTGCTCTGAACGTTCACGGACATGCTTGGGTTATTGTCCTCGTGGAATGGGCACTTGCATTTCCTTTCTGTCCCTGAACCTCCTACAAGGATAATACCTCGACTCTCTAGGATGGCCTGTAGCGGGTTTTCTGAGATGAACTGCTCCCTTGTCATGGTTTGTCAGATGTTCGGCCCTCTGGGACGCTGTGGCGAAGGAGAATGGGTGCCCTTGGGAGGGAACAGACCCTGCCATTCGTTCCTCATACTCGCCTTGAGGATTTCCACGGCGACTTCTGGACCGTATTGAATCAGCCACGCAAGCTGTCTGGTGAACAAAGAGTGGGAGTCTCTTACCTTGGCTCTTCGTTTTCGGTATTCGATCCACTCAGACCATGTGGACTTGAAGTCAGAAGTGTTCAGATTTGATGGTATCTCAGGCAATTCTCCTTCCCCCACACCCCCTACCTCAGAAGGAGAATAAGAAGCAGAAGCAGACGTGTGTAGGGGTGCTTGTAGATTCTTTGTATAACGTTTGTTGACGGCATCTCTTCGCAAGTTGCTTATCTCAAACTGTCTTAGTAGTCTTCTGTTGGTAATAATTATGTTGGTGTTTTGTATATAGTCACTTGGTTGGTCTCCTTCTACGGCCATTGATTTGATGTCTACGATGGCAACACCGAACTGTAATAGTTCTACAACGGCTGTTTGCATTTCTGGAATCTTACAGAAGGCAATTCGCGATAGTTCTTCAGCGGTTCCTGAAACGAAGTGGCTTTCTGTCAAAAGCATGGTGTTCACCAGTTCAAACCAGATTCCGCGTGTCGCAGCACAGCATACTCGAAGACCCGGCTCAGAAGCCCAATCGGAAGGGGACCACTTTACCCAAGGAAGTTTTGGCATTTATCAAATCCTCCTTGTGGGGCTCGGGCTCGGAAAGGTCGGAAACGCTGCGCGACGGAGAAGTGCGCGATAGCACGACCAATTTTCCCGAACCCCACAGGGGGAATTTGATGGATGAATCATGTCAGCGTTTCTTTGACAGTTCAAGCCGATGTTCCGATCACCGTCCTGAAGCGTGAGGCGTTTCTATCACGAAGTAGAAAACTTAGTCAAAGGAAAGTTGTTCACCGAAAGAAAAAGACCCGCCGAACACAACTACGGCGGGTCTTTATTGCTCCACACCCACAAGCGTCGGAACCAATGTGCATCGAATAATTACAGCCGGTAAGTTAAGTTATTGAGTCAACCTGAGTCAACCCGAAATTATTTCTTGACATATCCCACCCCCTTGCTCATTGTCATCAATCGAAATGCTGATCAATTACATTGTCACGCCAGAAGACAGGCGATTATTCTTGATCCTGCAGGAAGCTATGAAATCTGCTCCGGACGAAGGTTCACGCAAGGGAAACGACAAGTATCGTGAGAAGAACGAACAGCTTCTCTTCGATGCTTCCCGCAATATTTTGACTTACACTGGCAAGGACGGGCTCGGGGAAGAAATCCCGCTCTGGCAAGCTCCGAAGTTGAACTGTCTGTTCATCGGAGGGCCGAGAAATGGAACTTGGCTTCAGGTTGAAGCTACTTCCGAATTCGTCGACAATTATCGCCGGGAATTTCTGCAGTGGGGGAAGTCGACGATTCGTTACTTCGCCGTGTTCATCTATTCTGAAATCAAGTTCGATGACATTCTGCAACTGTTACTGATGGGTTACGGCGGGAATGCCGGTCACAAGATGGTCAAGGAACAGAAACGCGAGGAAGCTTTGCAATCGATCAAACCGTCAAAACGTAAATTCGAATTATGAAGGCTCGTGATATTGAAAAGTGGCGCATCGAACTGAGGGGTGATCCTTTCAAAACATTGATCAAGGAATTCGAACTGTTCCGCGATGTAATCTTGGGATTGAACATCACCAGCGGACAGGAAGAGATGGCCCACAAAGCCTTTATCGCGGGGTCAATCGTCATGATGCGCATTGTCAGTCAGATTGCGGAAGATTTCGAAAGCGAGGAGCAGGCAATGCTGGCGCTGGAAGATTTGCGGTTGAAGCTCACGAAACAGGTCGAGGAATTCATCAGTGAATATCAATGACAATTTAAAAAATGACCACCGAAGAAATCAAGTTCATCAATGAGCAACGTTCAAAGGAATGGATTGAAACTCTAACGAAAAACAACGCTACCATCATTATTGGAATCGGAGTCGGTCACGGTGATTCGGAGGGGGAGGTTCACCTTATGATTCCACCGGAAATTCCACCTGAAAATTTAAAGGCCTTCCTGCTTCAAATCGTTGAGAATATCAAGGAACAGAATAAACAGAATAATGAGTAACTGGAATTTTTTGAATGAACATCGTTGTCGCCTCGCAATTCCGGCGGTTGTCCCGCCGCAATACGTCACTACTGACTCGGACGGGTTCAACGGTATGTTTCGGTTTGCCTTGGACTCGCACATGGTTCGTTGTGTTGTCTCGGACGGCATGGGCTGGCAACACGTCAGCGTCTCCTACGAATACGAAAAGAAAACCCCGTCTTGGTCCGTAATGTGCAAGATCAAGGAACTGTTCTGGGAAGATGAAGATTGCGTCGTTCAATTTCATCCACCGAAATCTGTTTACGTAAACTGTCATCCCTACTGCCTGCATCTCTGGCGTTGCACGGAGCCGAATGTTGTGACTCCGATTCCGCATCCGTTGATGGTCGGACCGAGGGGTGTGCCGCAGGTGAAACCCTTTGGAACTTGATTGGAATTTGATATGTTCTCCGTTCAACAAAAACGCGAAATAAGTGACGCTGTTCAGAAAATTCTTCGCGACACGAATCATCCTGAACTGCCCTTTACCGAGATACAGTTTCAACTAAATGTGCTTGGGGCTGAACCATGGTCATGGGCAGTCATCAAAAACAATGGTGCTGTAAAAAGCCCGGAAGTGAATCCATGGAACGAGTTGCAGGACCCACGCAAGGTATGAAACCTGTCCTTGGACAAACCTGTATCGATCCGATTTTGGTGACCCTCGGAACTGGCTACTCACGCTTCGAGTCTCCGACCGGCATTGATGGCTTGGCGAAGGAAGAAAGGGATGGCGAAGCCCTGCACATTCTTGCCGTTGTCACAGTGTTTCAAGGCAGGGGATCATTCAGAAACTTCATCACTGAAGCGAAGTAGCAGTATCAGTCAATTTCCATCTGGCAGATTCATAATCCTTGGCTCGACAAGGTGTTGTTGCGTTACGGATTTGTCCCGGACGCATTCTGCGACACCGACGGTATCACCGTGGAAGGATTCACATGGAGAAAGGAACAGCAATAATGAGATTCAAACCACCACGTCAGACATCGCCAAGTGGAAGGCGCAGGAAGCAATACTGGACCGTCAATGGGTGGATGATCAACTCGATGCACAAGAAACTTTCTGCCGCTCGCAAGACGGTCGAACGAATCGAATCAGCCGGAGGCTTGGATCATCGCATCTTTGAAGTAAGGTTCATTGAATGAACGGCAACGCGATCACCTTCTTCGTTCCCGGCGTTCCGAAGCCCTCCGGCAGCAAACGAGGGTTCTATGTCCCTAAACTCAAGCGTGTCGTTATTACCGATGACAACAGGAATTCTCGTGACTGGAAGACAGATGTTCAGCAGGCAGCTTTGAAAGTCTATACGCAGGAGTTTTCACGACCCCTGATTGAAGGTCCACTGAAGTTGGAAGTGACCTTTGTTTTTCCGCGACCGAAGAGTCATTTCCGAGTTAACGGTGCACTGAGAGATTCCGCACCCAAAGATTTCATCGGCAGACCTGACATCACAAAGCTGTTGCGTGCCGTTGAAGATGCTTTGAACAAGGTTGTCTGGAATGATGACTCACAGATCATCCTGCAGATCGCTTGTAAACGATACGGCCCCACTCCCGGAGCATTAATTACAATCACCAAGATCGAAGATTCCGAGGCAATCAGGCAGGAGGTAAATCAGGAGTTAAAATTGGAAATCATTTCCAATGCAGAGATATTTAGCTACTTCGAATTTTTGAAATCGAAAGGGTTTGGTCACCTGAAGTATCACGGCATCAAATGTTCGTGTGAGTTGTGTTGTTCGGCTTTGAGAATTTACCGGGAGCAGAAGGTATGAGCGCCACAACCGATATACAACTCCAACAAGCTCTGGCAAAGATGTTGCCGGAGAAGATTAAGATACACAAACAAGGTCATGGTCTTGATCCGCAGATTTGCTTTTTCTGGAGAGACGGTCAAGGCAGACAGGTTGTAGATACTGAGATGCTTCACGTCTGCTGGCTGATTGAGCAGGAGTTTGATTCGATTGAATTAAGTTCAAAATACTTTGATATATTAACAAGAATCTGCACTGGAAAGAACTGGGTCTACAATGCCTCATGGCAACAACGTGCTCTTGCGATATGCAAGGTGAGAGGAGTTGAGATTGTATGCAACATATAAAACACTGTCCTGACTGCCTAAGAAATTGGTTAGTATCGGGCAACCAAAGATGTCCATACTGTAACTGTCTTTTAGTTGCGGGACCAGCACCGGGAACTGACCCAACTGAAAAATCAAAGACATCGAGGGAAGAAATAAGTAATCTTAAAACTCAGCTTGAGCAGTGTCGCGAGAAGTTAAAGAAAGCCGAAAAATCACTTGAGATTGAAAAGTTTAACAACCCATTTTACAAAGAACTTGTTGGTGATTTTGAAAAGGCTCTTGGACCACACCCGATTTATTACAACGGGTGCTGGATAAAGAGAGTCGAAGAGTTAAGGTTGCAACTCACCACCTCTCAGCAACAGGTCATTGTGCTGAAAGAGGTGTTGGAGAAAGTTGAAAAATTAGATAGAGATTGTGGGGCTATTGGTTGCGCAAATATAGCAAGAGAAGCCCTCTCCACCATCCCCACTCTCGATCAGTTCGTCAGGAAAGAGGAAGTGCTGAAGGCGAGGATTGAGGAGTTGGAGTTGCTTGAACAAAAGATGTTTGAACAAAAGATGTTTAATGTCTATCCAAGACACCACAGAAGATTTCTGGAAGAACGCCTAACCGAGCTAAAGAAAGAACTGACGAAATGAGTGATTGGAAACCAGCAGTTATGGCCAAGGGAAGTGATGGTAATTTCCTGATGGCTGACACCGCCTACGACATGGTTAAAAAGTTCAGAGAAAAACTACCCGTAACGATTGAGTTCAACCATGTGGAATGGCGTCTGAACGATGCTGGCAAGGTGGTTGTCAGGCTGAAAGACGGGACGGAAATGGTGATCAAGTGAGAGTCGCTGAAAGATTTATTGAAAATTATTGTTGACAGTATCAAGCTGGTGTGAGAAAAGAATCCGCATGTTCAGCTTGATGGATTCTGAAACAATATGCGGAACGCCTGCAAAGGCGAATCGCAGAAACCGGATGGCTGAACACCTCCTCCCCCGCCCTTGGCAACAAGGCGCGGGGTTTCTTTTTTAATCATGAACCCGTCACCTGAACAATCTCTGCCCGGATCAACCCCGAGTGAAAAGATAGTTCTCACCGTCTCACTCATTGACGGCGTTCATATCAAAGTCTCCTGCGTCCCTTCAGCCTTCGAAAACAGTTACGCTACCGGAATTGCAATGGCTATGGCCGGTAAAGTCGTCCTACGAGCAATGTGCGCCGATATTCAGGCAAATCCAAACCTGATTGAACAGGCCGAAGCCGAGATGCTCAAAGGCTTCACCGACGATCTCTCCAAAGATCATCAGCCAATAACCCTGTTCAAGGCTGGAGAAGAACCGAAGTTTCCACCAACAACTGATTGATGAACACCCCAGACACTCTTGCCGGTCGTCTTACCGAGAAAATCATGTTTCGGATCACTGATACTCTCGAAATCAAGCCTCACACTTACAACCCAATTTACTCCGCTATTCTCGAAACATTGCAGCAGGAACTCTCCGTCTTTGATCCTGACCCAGTCCTCCCTATGTCTCAATCCGAATACGCCGAGTTCTTGAGGAAACTTGCACCTGTATGATTTCTCACAGTAAACAAACCAGAAAGCTTGAGCGTAAACTCAGGCAGGAAGCGTTCGATAGTAGGTTCGGCTCCTCTCGCTCCTCTGGTAATCTCAGCACTTTTACTCGTAAACCTTCAGCGTCCTTATCCGGATCATTCCTTAAAGGTCAACTGAAGTAGTAAATAAACAATTTCCTTCCTGTGTCTCTCCCCGCATTCACAGGTTGACAGCAGTGGATACTCTGTAACTGAGTTAGGCCCGGTGAAGGTCACAGTAGCCCTAGATGGCAAACCTCACCGAAACGCCCTCCGAACAGGTGAAAATAATAGGCGGGGCACTCGTTGAATCCGGGGATCAAAAACAATCGACAAAGGGTCTGAGAGGGAAAGAGGGGCCGAAAGAATGCCCACGACCGTCAGTGGAATCCTAAAGATTCCAGAGTGATAGACGCAATAACCTGACAGCCTGACCGCAGGTTAAACCAATACAGCGTCTTTCAATTCTCGCCATAAGACACAGGGGGGATGCTGCGTCTACGTATCTGGAATCTTCCTTAATTGTTCCACGTGGAACCTTCATTCGTAACTCGTGCATAGGAACCCTACTTACGAAAAGTTGTCTGCGAAAAAGAGGGCTTCCAATTCAAGGTTTTGTCTCTGGATAAAAGAGGGGGCGGTGATGATGATGCGTGCACGTGTAGCGGGTTCAGGGGGCACGGCTAGGCGGTGACGGTCTCGGACGGAAAAGAATGCTTTAATGTCGCACAACATGAATTATATTCAATTCAATTCCCTTGAGTATCACTGACTTGCGCCGCGTTACCGTTAATGGCATTGCCAGTTTTGGGTGTGATCACAACAGGTTGTGGTATCGGACTCGGGGCAATCGGAACTGGTCTCGGCTGCCGACGTTGCTTGCCGTTGCCGGTTCCGTCCAGTTGGCCCGTCAATCGCAGCCATTCCTTGAGCAAACGCTCGCGAGACCGCGTTAACCGGTCAATGTCTACCGCCTGCTTGCTCTTCACCACAAGTTCCCATAAACGGTCCATCTCACGTTCAAGCTTTGCGATTACGAGAAGAGACGGGTTCTGGCGATAGTTGAGAGCGGCGATTGCTTCACGTTCGCGTTGCAATACCCGTTCTTTGCGTGCTTGAGCGGAACGTTTCCCCATCTCAGAAGCCGTTGAAACAGTAATCTTAACTCCGGGGCCGCGTGGCATATCCCTTACAATCAGATGAACGGGAAAGGAACGTCAAACAAATTCACCCTGTGAACGTATACGGGATTGACAAGGGGCAAGGGGATTGAGATAGTAGAGGCACGGTGAATGAACACCGCAAGATAAACAACGAGAAAAACACAATGAATACTGAAGAAACATACAATGGTAAACCAGTGCTGAAGCTTAACGCGGAAACGAAATGGCCGTTCTCCTTTGGGGTAGGGAAAGCAAAGGCGATACTGAACAACATCGATGCTATCAGGGCGTTTGTTCAGAAGCATGACAAGGCGCAAGCACAGGCACCGAAACAGCAGGGCGGGTTTTAACTCCGTTAAACAGAGTAAACACACAACACAACATGAATAATACCCCGCAATTTAAATCAATCAGGCGAGCGGCTGTCCCGCTTTGTGCCTTCGAGACGGCAGACCCGGCTCAAACGATACTCGGATGCGTTGCATCGCTTAACGGGAACATCGATGAAGTGAAGCTTTGCCAATGGGACTTGCTGAACGGCCTTACGGCTGTCGTGCTTTCCGGCAAAGCGCACAAGGGCGGTAGTGCCTACGTTCGCAAGGTGTCACCGAACGGAGCAATCGACACTGGCAATCCGGCAGAGTGCTTGTCCAAACTGGCGAACACTCCGGAGCAGGGCGTGATTGTCTTCTGGCACAATGCGCATCGATTCATTAACAACGAAGCGGTGGCGCAAGGGCTGTGGAACTTGCGCGATATCTTCAAGGCAAACGGTTCAACTATCGTCATGCTGGCACCGTCACTGACTCTGCCATCCGAGTTGAAACAAGACGTTGTGATCATCAGCGAAGCGTTGCCGGATGAAACGGCGCTGTCCGCCATTGTCGATTCAATCTGCAATGACGCGAAAGTCTCAAAGGTGGAAGACAGGGACAGAGTCATTGACACGCTGCTTGGCTTGTCCGCTTTCGCGGCGGAACAAGTCTTGGCTATGTCGATTGAAAAAAACGGTGACGGTGAAAACGCAAAGCGCGTTATCAATCAGGATTTACTCTGGGAAAGAAAAAAGAAAATGATTGAGCAGACTCCCGGTCTCTCAGTTTGGCAGGGCGGCGAATCGTTCGAAGACTTGCGCGGATTGTCTAATCTCAAGTCTTTCCTGACTCGCATCCTGACAAGCGGGAAGACTCCTGTCCGGGCAATCGGTTTCATCGATGAAATTGAAAAGGGCCTTGCCGGGTCCGCTGGTGACACGTCCGGAACTTCTCAAGACCAGCTTCAGGTGTTTCTCAAGGTGATGCAAGACTTGAACGTCCCCGGAATCATTCTGCTTGGCCCGCCCGGAACTGGGAAGTCTGCGATTGCGAAAGCAGCCGGGAACGTTGCCAAGTGTCCGGTTGTCGCGATTGATACCGGGGCAATGAAAGGTTCACTTGTAGGTGAATCCGAGGGACGCATCCGAACCGCCATGGAAGTCTTCAAGGCCGTCTCTCAGGGCAAGGGATTGTTCATCGCAACCTGCAACAAGATTGCCAGTCTTCCCCCGGAACTACGCAGGCGGTTTACCCTCGGCACGTTCTTTGTCGACTTGCCTACCGCAGAAGAGCGCAAGGAACTTTGGCCCTTTTACGCGAAGCGATATGAAATCTCCGCGAAGAATTCCAAACGTTCATTTGATGACACGGATTGGACCGGAGCAGAAGTGAAAGCCTGTTGCGATGTTGCCTATCGGACAGGGCTTTCATTGGATGAATCCGCTACGTTCATCGTCCCGGTTGCCAAGTCGGCCCCGGATCAGGTGGAAAGCTTGCGGGCCATGGCGCATGGCAGATTCATCTCTGCCAGCGTCAAGGGCGTTTACGAGAAACAAACGCAACAGATGACCAGCACGGGCCGAAGAATGGAGTAATAAAACTGTGCTTGCTCACATTACAGGCATCCCGCATCACCCGGAAGAATTGAACTTTGCGCTACAGCTTTGTTCAATGCTTTCGCTTTTTGTGGGGTGCCTGATTAACTCAATCTTCAACACTAAAAAACACAACCGAAAGAAAAACATTATGCCCTGTGACACGGTTCAAACCATGAAAGTGGAAATCGGCAAGCTGGACAATCTGCTTGCTCAAAAAGCAATCCTTGAACTTGAACGGATGCGAAAGATACGGCAAGGCACCGTTCAATACTCGGACGGTAGGTTAATCATGCAAGGCGGGATGGATGCAAGCAGCGTGACCGCCCTTGTCAAACAAGCGTATGCCGCTCAGGTAGTCGAAAGCCAAGCCAAACGCTTTGGCTGGTCTCTCAAAAAAGTCTCGGACTTCAAATACCAAGTAACGCGCAGATAAAACACTGAACAAACGATTATGCCAGACAACATTGAAATTGAAATCCTCCCGGATGGAACGATTAAAAGTTCCACCGATAAAGTCTCCATGCCCAATCACGCCAACGCTGAAGCTTTCCTCCGCGAGATGGCACGGCTCGCCGGGGGTAGCACGGAACGGAAACATAAACACGGCAAGACCGGGTTCCACACTCACGAAAAGGAACATATCCACGGCGGGCACGGTCACTCACATTAACACTCAAACACTCAACAGAAAAACAACACATGAATGACACACTAACACAATCGCCGGGAGTGATCACCGCCCCGGTCTCTGCCGAATACGCTAACAAGACAATTGACTTGGAAAAGTTCCGCAACGCTGTTGGCTTCACCGTCACGTTCCGCGTTTGGGGTAACCGTCGCAAGGGGAACATCGCAAAAGTGTCCACGGATGCGGACAAGTCGCGACTCCGGCTCACGAAAGAATTGATTGTGTCTAAAGAATACTACGACATTCAATCTTTCCGGGGTGACCTGTTTAACAACTTCATTTACGCGAATACGGTGCCGTCCTTTTTCAAGGAAGGTTTCCAGCTTGTCGGTGTTACCGGGGTCCCGGCCATTGAAGCAAGGATGCGGAAAGCGCAAACGGAACTTGCTTCCTTGGTCTCGAAGTTTATCGCCGTATACCCTGCCAAGGTTGAAGAGGCACGCAAGGCACTTGGTGACCAGTTTAACCCGCGTGACTATCCGGATGCGTCTACACTGGCGAGACTGTTCTCCATCACGTGGAATTGGATTGCCTTTACGGTGCCTGAAGGATTACCCGCTGAATTGAAAGCTCTGGAAAAAGAAAAACTCGAAAGACAGTTCAAGGATGCCGCCGAACAAATCACGGATGCTCTCCGAGTTGGGTTTCAGCAGATGATTCAACATGCGGTGGAACGTCTGACAGTAGAACCGGGTGCCAAGCCGAAGATGTTCAAAGATACCCTGATTGGCAATATTCAGGAATTTATTGACACTTTTTCGCAGCGCAACCTGATGAATGATGAATCCCTTGGCAAGCTGGTCAAGCAAGCCAAGGGCGTCCTAATCGGGGTCACCCCGCAGAAGCTTCGCGACTACGCTCAAGTCAAGGATGCCACGCGGACGGCTTTCGAGGGTATCAATTCGGAATTGTCTAAAATGATCACCGAACGTCCGGCTCGCAAGTTTGAACTGGATTGAAAACTCCGGCCCCGGGTGATCACAGGATTGCCCGGGGCGGATTAACAACACAACATGAAGTCTCAAAAAGTCAGATTAACCAAAACTTGGTTTTTAAAATTTTTAATCCAAATGGCCTATTGTGAGGGATGGGGAGACTCAAAAACTTGCGAAGATTCAACTGTTGAATTTAAAAAATCCGCGTCTCTGAAGCGGTTAAAAAAAGAATTAAAAAAGGGTAACCGGGTTCTGTCTTTAAGAAAATGTTCACAGGAAGTTTTGAAGCTTTTCGAGTATGGCCCCCGGTATACACCTGAGCAAAACCGGTCACTGGCCAGTCTCCGCAATGCCCTTGAAAGGATAAAATAATGAAAGCCTCAGTGATCAAAGCTTGGCTTTTTAAATCAGAGTCTGCCGGGTGGAGACGTTATCAGACTTTGCAATATTCGGACGGCACCTTGTCTTGCGATTGCCCGGGATGGACAAGGCGAGTCTCTTCGGACGGTTCTAGGACTTGTCGCCATGTTCGCCTTGTCCAGCTTGGTGCGGCAGATACAGCAGCCCTTGCCGTCACCGGTTCGCCAGCATCCTTGCCCGGTGACGATGAAAGGCACGCAACCGCTACCATGGCCCGGGACTGGGGCAAGGCGAGCAAACCACAGGCACCACTAACCGGAAGACGGTTTGACTTTGACTGAACCGGGTTCCCGTGTTCCGCCCCTGTTTCTGCTCCGGACTTCCCCCGTCCATGCTGAACGTGCACGCAAAACAGTTAGCCGTCCTGCAATCGTGCATGCGTGTAAAAAGATTCTTTCAAAAAAGAATTGACAACGGGCAAGGCCCTTGTAGAATGGCATCGTAATGTTAACCAGAAACTAAGACAGCGAAGCAGAAACGTTGCGATTGCTGCGACTTCAGCAGGTGGCACTGTCGATTGAAAGCACAGACCCTGTTGCCGAACGTGCACGGCTCGAAAAGATTTACCCGGACGTGTATGACACCGGGCAATTGACGGAGCAGTTCTCCGTTCTCGGATTCATGGCCCCGTTTTGTGTTGTGATCAGGAAGTCAGATCAGAAGAGGGGTAGCGTTGAATTCCAGCACTTCCCACGGTTTTACTTTAACTTTTTCACGGAATGAAAGCAGACCTTGTAAAACGACTGCGGGGAGAATACGAAATCCCCGTGAACGATGGTGCCGGACCATTGGACGGTAAAGACACTTTCACCCGGACTTTTCCGGTGCCTCCAATTCACACGGAAGCGGCGAACGCGATTGAAGAATTGCAAACGATGATTTACAGACTGTCGCGACATATCCGAAACACGGACACAAAGCCTGCTGTTGCTTGGGGTATGCAAGCGGTAAACTTGCTTGTTGAAGTTCGCGAGATGGATGAAGAACGATACGAAAGGGAAGTGAAGTGAAATCGAAAACGGCAGGTTCTTTAATAGCATGTTTTGGGCTGTTTGTTTCAGGGGTGTCAACTATTCACTTCGGCTCACACTGGTATCCCCAGACTGTGATTGAATCACTGGTGGACTTGAACATTACCATTTTCATGTGTTCCGGGCTGATTATCTTTTACTGCGGCAGGAACTAGGCACTGATGTTTTTCATTCACGGGCTGTTTTGGTGTTAAAATCATTATGAAATCTGAAACTTTTGGAGACGGAGCAGTTCGCGGAAGTCGCGGAACCAAGCCGGTAAAGATCAATCCGAAGACGGGGCAACCGGACGCTGAACAGGTGTTGCGTGCAGCGAAGAAAACCTTGTCCAAGCCTGTCCCTGAAGAATTCAAAGGCGTCATTGAAGGTATTCAGGACACGGCGAATGAACTTTTCAAAAAATCCGGCTACCTTGCTCAAACGTTCTTTGGTGCTGATCGTGAACGCCGTGAACTTCAGGTAGGGTCTTTTCCGAAACCGGAAAATCCTGAACTGCACGATGGATTCTTCCGTCTTCTCCGTGAACTTAGAAACCGCTTTCCGTTCTCTGCATGGATTACCGAAGTCTGGACGGTAGCAAGGGCATATGACACACCGCCGCAAGAATTGATTGTCCCCAGTGAATGTCCAGACCGGAAGGAAGTCGCGTTGCTTCAATGCGTATTCAACGAACCGGAGAACCGGACAATCGTTTACGTGGCAGACATTCAGCGTAACCCGAATCGACTCGGAGAGTGGCTTGTCATGTCGGACTCATTCGATGGGGCCGTTGTAGAAGGCCGTGCGTTTCGTGCTCCTAATGCGAATTAAAGCGAATTAAAAAATCCCCATGCCCCGCAGACCCCGCAAAGTCAAACGACTGAATACCCCCCGTCTTCGCAACATCGACCTGATGAAGTGTTGCCGTTTGGGAGTGTTCGGAAAACGTTTCTCAGATCACCCGGACATCCGACCGGACGGCGAATACCTTGCAATGATCGGAGGAGCATTTTTCGCCGGAAGCTTTGTTGAGGATCACATGGGCTGGACATTCAAAGGGTGGCACGGTGCAACTCTTCCCTTGGACAAGCCGGGAACGAATGCCAGCACGTGGCTCGGACTCTGGGAGATCATTCGACCCGGCGTGAAGCTGAAGCCGTTGCCGATAGGTAGCAAGAATGGCAGTCAGAGAGATCGTGCAATGTGGATGCGAACGTTGGAGGGATACGCTTACATTCGCGGAGAAACCAGCACTCGGATAGGCAGGGAAAGGATTGGTGTGAGATTTTTCTCAGATAAAAAAGTTCTGTTTGCTCAACAAAGAGATGAAGCAAGAAACTTTCCAAGACGACTTCGCGTTGTCCGAATTCAAATCTCCCGGAAGCCTCTGAAATTCATTGATCCCGATGAAGACGAATAACGCGGTAAACGTTCCGGCGATAACTTGCCCTGCCTGTGGCTACGTTCCTCGGGAAATTGCCGCCGTCACTCCGAAGGCGGAAGCTAGGATGCCGGAGACTGGCGATATTTCCGTGTGCTACAACTGCACCGAAGTTCTTGTCTTCGACAGTCCGAAAACGGTTCGGAAAGCAACCATCGCTGACCTGATGAAGCTTACTGACGTGGATCGTCAAATAATCGGGGTCACACAAACGCATATCATGCTATGGAAAAGTCAGAACGAAAAAAAGTCCGGAGGCAAAGATCGATGAAGGTGTATTCCTACAAGAGCCCGGACAGATCGATTGACATACCCGTGTATCGTTTCAATCGGAAAGATCAGTTTCTCCCGTTCGACCTGCCAGAGAGTTCCTGTGGCAACTTTTCGATTAAGAAAGTTCTCGTGAAGCGGAAAACCAAGCTGCCGGTTGTAAGTCTTCGGAACGCTCTTTTCATGGGATTACGCGCTACTCAGATCGAAGTTGAACACCCGGTATACGTTCACAAGCTGCTTGAGCATGAGTGGTCGAATATGGAATGCAAAGAAGACAAAGGTAGTCTCTGGATGACTTCTTATCCACAGGAGATCGAGCAACATCACCGGCAGTTGAAACGATTCGAAGGCAATGTCCTTGTTGGCGGTCTCGGTCTTGGGTTGGCCCTATCAATCTTGATGAACAATCCGAAGGTAAAGGGGATTGTCTGTATTGAGATCAACGGTTTTGTTCGTGGATTGGTGGAAAAACATTTGAGTCCGCAAAAAGTAAGATTCGTTAGCTCAGGAAGACGAAGCTTTAACATCATTCAATCAGATTTGTCTACTCAGTTGAAAACAGCACAGCGGTTTGGGATAAAATTCGACTATGCCTTTTTCGACATCTGGCAACCTACCGGTGCACGTGTCCTGTCCGAAACGGTCATTCCGCTCCGAATGTTATCCCGTGGCGTAGTTCCACAGGAGAATATCGAATGCTGGAACGAGGACGAAATGCTCGGACAGGTCCGGTTAGGATTACAGATGGATGTTCAGTTATTACAAAGTGGTCAAATAACTGAGGCGGGGCTTCAATTGAAAGTAAAGGACAAGCTTGCTTGGCCGTTCATCAAGCAGTTCTTGAAAGACCCCGGCAACAAATCCATGACGCCGGAACAAACTGTAAAGTGCATTGATCGCTACATTGCTGATGTGAAGCATCTGCGGCGTGCGTATCGTGACGAGTTTTATACCACACCGCCAAGGCCGGAGATCGAAACCGCGCAGCCTGAACCAACATGGTAACATGAACGCCCTAGACGTAATCGACCTGCATAAGAATCTTGATGGCATGCTGAAGCTGGCTGTTCGAGCGAACAAGTTCGACGTGACCTGTTCGAAGGGTTGCTTTGCCTGCTGTAAAGAACTGGCGATTGCGAGTCGACCGGAGATCAGGTTCATTCTTTCGCAACTCAGCGGCACCGCGAAGGCGGCATTGTCCCTGAAGGTGGAGCAATGGCTCGCCAAGTTTCTTTCCGCTGGCGGTATGAATTCATTAACCGGAACCCCGGAGCGTGCGCTCGAATATCTGAAGTTCAACCTTTATTGTCCCCTGTTGAATGATCAGGGATGTTGCTCCGTGTATGAACATCGGCCTTGCGAATGCCGCCTGTTTTGCACTGCCGGAGACCCGAAGGCGTGCGCGGACCCCGCCTTGAGACCGGAGCAGATGTTTCTGGTAGCGCCGGGCATTCATCGTGAAATGATGAAATACTTTGTGAACTGCTTGGGCGACGGAGAAACGACTGAGTTTGATCACATCGGAATCATTCTGGCAGAAGAACTTTTAGGCGGTTCCTACGTTACGAAGTGTCGTCTCAGGCTGCATCGAAATGGTTCGACTCTGGAAATTCAGAGGTGCGACGTGGAAAATGACGAATAGAAGCTTGACAACCAACAGGCAACCCCCTAACCTGTTCGACGAAGAATATGGCAATCATCAAAGCTATCAAATTACCGGAGAAGGTTCGCCGCCAATTTGCTGAAGCTGGTCGCCGTGGCGGTCTGAAAGGTTCGTCCCGGGTAAAATCGAATTCAGGAAGGAAGGGCGGAGAGACCCGCCGCCAGCAATGTCAGAAGAGAATTGATGACGCTTGGCAAAGTTATTTACAGGCGAATGCGGATGAAGCACCAAGCCTGCTGTTGTCGCGGAATCAGTTCATAAAAAAGAACTTTCCGCGAACGAAGTTGAATTGAAGCTGTATAAATTTGTGTGATTGTGTGAGTTGCCGTTTGCGCGTTGGCCTTGAAAACCAACGAGGGCTTGGGTGAGATCGGGAAGCCTTGCTTCCGTTACGCTCAAAACCCCATGTTGTGAGGTTCGAATCCTCACGACGGCACCACCCTTTTAATAAAATCCGCAAGAATCTATGAATGAATCCGACTCCCCAAGACCAAGACTGAACGTTCCTGCCAAGATCGTTGACACGGAGATCGTTCCGTCATCGATTGAAGCAATCGAACGTGCACAGGTTGACGTTCAAATTTCAACTGCTCACCGGTTCCCGAGGAGCATCGAAAAGTTTCGTGACCGCGCCTTGTCCATGGCGACGATAGATCAGGAAACTGCGGAATCCTGTCTGTATCGCCGTCCGGTGGGGAAGAAAAAGGGCAGTAACGCCGTTGAATACGCAGAGGGCGCATCGATTCGACTCGCTGAGATCGTTGCTGCCTCCTACGGAAATCTCAGGGTCGCCGCTCGCATCATCGAACAGACAGAACGTTTCGTGAAGTGCGAAGGAGTCGCTCACGACTTGGAGAGCAACTACGCCGGGAAATCTGAAGCATTCGAACCCACAGTAAAAAGCGATGGCACACCCTACAGTGAATCAATGCGGGCTGTCGTCGCCAAGGCGTGTCTTGCCAAAGCTTACCGGGACGCGGTCTTCAAAGTGGTTCCTCGTGCACTGTGCAAGCAGGTTTACGAAAAGGCCAAGGTAGTCGCTGCCGGGAATGAAAAGTCTCTGGACGAACGCCGGGCAAAGGCCAAGTCTTGGCTGAATTCAATCCGGGTAGATGACGCACGTGTATTCGTCGCCCTTGGCGTCTCTGAATGGTCGCAGATCGGTAACGAACAGTTGCTCACCCTGACCGGCCTGAAGACGGCAATCAGTGATCAGGACACGACGGTTGAAGCTGCCTTTCCGCAGATAACCCGGGCACCCGAGTTTCGAGGACCAGAATCTACCGGCGTAGCAACAGCGCCGGTCTCCCCCACACCCCCCGCCATGCCACAGGGGCAGGCGGGGGGTGTTCCGACTCAATCTGAGCCTGAAACGCTGCCAGATCAAAACCCTGAGCCGGAACCGATCATTCAGGAGGCAGTCTCAGTGCCGGAACCAGTCCCGGAGACCGAACCGGACACGGCAAAAATTGCCGGTAAGACTTCCACTTCCGAAGCCCTGAAGAACGTATTGTTCCTCATGCAACGCGACGGGGTGACTGAATCTCAGGTTATGGCCTACTGCAAGGGGGAAGGCAAAATGGCCAAGGCGCAGAAAAAGCTGTCTGAACTGGCCGATTCGAAGCTGATAATTCTCGGGCGCGCTTGGTTTAATCTGCTCCCTAAAATTAAGGACATAAGGACATAAGGACATGTAGGCATGAACTTCCACTTCCATTTTAAGCTTGAGAAACTTGTCGGCGAAGATCAGTGGGAAGAAATTGAGGATTTTCTTGCGGAAGGTCCAACTGTTCTTGCTGCAAAGTTGAATGCCGAGTCATGGCTTCGAGATCGGTTTGTAGAACTTTTCAGGAGCGAAAAGCTTAAATTTGGAGAAACAATCCGAATTGTAAATATGTCCGCTTCGGGAGATTCAGGAGAGCCGTTCATGTTTACATTTCCTTCTGAAAGCGATGCGATGAAAGAAGCGTTCAATTCGGCATCAAACAACGCGACTGCGACAAAAAAATCTGACCCGGATCAGATTTTGAAAAATATTCGAGTGGCAACACAGGAAGAACTGAAAGACGTTGACTGGCACGTATGCGGCAGTAAGCAAAATGTCCCGGAAGCAAAGCCGGTTCCTTGTTCCATGTGTGGAAAAACTGTGTATTACGTTGACGAAACCGGTCCAAAATCAAAGTTCGTCTGTTACAAGTGCATTGTTCCGATTATTGAGCAAACCAATGAAACGGAATTTTTCACCAGCAAAAAAACTTTACAAGACATTCAACAGGATGTTCGTGGAATTATATTCCAGAAAGGAAAGAACAATTGAACGCAGAAACCCCAACTCAATCGATTGTTGCCGTTGAAAACGAAAACCTTGAACTGTCTGCAACGACACCGCAGGAGATGGTTCGTTGTCACTCCGCAATGATAGCGTGGTGTGATCGAAAGATCGTCACGATTCAAAATGAAGCTCGCGAACTCTCTGAAGCCGCAGCGCACGCCAAGAAAAACAAATGGAAATGGCAGACACTTCAGCGCCATGCTGAGATGGCAGAGAAGCGTGTAACGTTTTACCAGAAGTTCAAAGCGGCACTGGAAGCCGGTTACTCTGTCGTTCCAAACTTTCCTGTGGAACTGTTTGCAATCAGGACGAAATCAAAGAAACCGAAAGAAGTTCTACTTCTACTGTTTTTAAGAAGTTCAAGAGCGCATGATTTTTCTCAGGAAGCAAAAGTTCTGCCTGCCGGTGAAGGTGAATACAAGAACCCGCAGCCCGTGATCAGAACTGATGATTCAAAAAAGCAGGAAGTTCAGAGACAGGGTTACAAGGAAACCATTCAACCGTTTTGGGCTGCGGACTGGGATGAGCTTGAATTCCCGGCGAACATGGCTCGCCTGCACGTCATGGATGCAACCAAGCAGGCCATGGACAAAAAAATCTTCGATGAAATCGGGATGTTTCCCGCCGACAGGAAGCGTAATCCGGACCCTGTCATCATCGGCAGAATCATCGATCCTTGAAATGTCGGATACGGAAATCGCAGGAGAATCAGCTTTATGATCGGATGGCATGTTGATACCAGAACAATGTGAAGGGCCGAAAAGTGAAATCTCTGGAAAACTTTGCAGCCCTGAACGAGGAAGCTCGTCGCCTTCGCGATGCTCTCTATGAAATACCACTCGCTGACGAGAAATGGAATTGCATAGCTCCGAACTGGATCAAAGACATAGAGTGGCTTCGTAAGCATTACGACAAGTTACAGGGCACGCTTCAGAAGAAAAACGTAATCGAATGAAAACGAGTGGTCACTATATCCTTAACAAGGATGGCGAGCCCCAGAGATGTTATGACCTGCTTGAGTGGGCTGTCTGGTATGAGCACGCCGGAAGAAGGGACAGAATCGTAAAGCAGGAAACTATTTGGCCTTCTTTCATCAGCACTGTATTTCTTGGACTCGATCACAGGTGGACATCTCGCGGTTCTCCTATCCTTTGGGAAACCATGGTCTTTGGAGGGCCACTCGACAGTGAACAATGTCGTTGCTCCGGCTCCAGAGAACAGGCAATGGCGATGCACATAAAGTTGATCAAACAAGTCAGACTCGCCCGCCGTTCCCGAAAGATTATCAAGTGGGCCTTCACTGCATGGTTCTACTGGCTGAAGAAACGACGGGATAGACGCCAAGTTCTGAGACTAATCAAAAAGTCGAAGAAGGTAGACCCTTATTCAGAATCGGATGTTGCTGAAAAGTTCTGAAATGTATTGACAATAGGCAAGGGGGTTAGTATTGTCGCCTCACAATATGAGTCAGGAATCGAATCCAGAGAAGCAGGAGAGCCAAGAAGATATCAAACGGCAATACGTGGCTCAGATCAATCGGATGGCATCCTCGATGAAGGAGTGGACTCAGGCGCACCCGGATCAGAAGGTTGAAATCTCTTTTCGACTTCCCCCTAAAGTGTTTGTTACCGCTGCTATCAGTGATGCAGTTGATTCTGGAATTGTCAAAACGAACGATGCCGGGCTGGAAATGCTGAAGGCATCGTGTTCGTGGGGCGACCGCCGCGAAGCCACTGTTTTTATGGTTCGGGAAGCGTTGAACATGGCGTATGAATGAAAGACCAACTGAAGTATGAAGATCAATTTTGAATTTGATGATGCAACCTTTGCGTTCTGTCTTGTGTCCCCAATCGCAATCCTCTGCATATTCCTGCTGTTCATGCGCGGCTGTGAGGGGGACAATCAGCGCAACATGGAGAGAATAAAAATTGAGCAGAAGGCGAATTCTCAGCCAAATGAACGGACTCACTAAAATTCAACTCGACCTGATGGCGGCAAACGGCTGTGAAATACCGGATTGCACACACGATCATTCCGGGGAGATATTTCTTCGCCCCCGTTGTCATGTGAATCGCCAGCCAGAAGTGAGCTACACCCGTGGAAGCGGTGTCCTGATTATTGCGTGCTCGGAATGTCACAGGCTGGTAGCTGCAATCGCCGTGAAGGAATCCTGAACCATGTTTGGACCCGGAAAATACGACGACCTTTGCACGCTTGTCCGTGAACGTTCCGGAGGCAAGGCGGTGATCATTTGCATCTTTGACGGTGATCAGGGAACTGGCATGTCCGCTCAGTTTGATCTCAAGGAAGACCCGACACTTATCTTCACCGTCCCCTTGGTCTTGCGTCAGGCTGCGGATCGAATCGAGGAGGGAGGGCCTTCAGTGCAATGACGAAGACCCTTACACTGGTAACGCTGAAAAGGCTCAGTATTTGTCCATGCGGATTTTCAACTCTCAGGGATGGCATCGCTGTAGGTAGCGAGTATGAGATTGATTTGGAAAGAACGAGCGTAATGGGATATTTATGCGGTGGCTGTGGAGTTGTTCAGGACGTTACATGGGTCTGGACAGCGGCAAAAGGTGAGTCTCAAGGTGGAATGCTTCCAAAAGGGATTTTCGAATGAAATCAGACGTTCCACCAGAAAACGCCAAAGACGATAACGCTCGTGAATCCATGCAGGCGATTGGCAGTTCAGTATATGAACTACTGCCTACGGGATGGGGCTTCTTCGTTCTGTGTTTTCAATTCGGTGATGCCCCCGGAAGAATGAATTTTGTTTCCAACGCGAATCGGGAGAATGTTCTTGCAGTGATGAAAGAGTTTCTTCTGAAGTCAGGAAAAAGCACAGCAGGAACTCACGCCGAAGATTCTGAATTGATGGTGGCTCTAGTTGAGTCAGTGAAACTTCAGTCTCACTACGCGAAGTTGCTCAATCAGCATGACGGCGGCGAACGAATGCAGTTCGAGAATGTCGCAGAGTGGATTGAGCGCCTGAGAAAAGTCGGGACTCTCCCGGAAGTGGATGTTTAATGAAAGACCCGGAACGCCTTGATCTCCCGTCTGCTTCCTCATTCGGAATCGTTGCTGCTTGTCCGGGTCAGCCGAACCTGAAACTGACGCTGCCGGATAACATCGTTGAAATCGTCGACGAAATTACGACTTCAGGAACAAAGATTCACGCTGCCCGGGAAAGCGGAAATACGGCTGACCTTACAGTGGAAGAACTCGCCGTTTACGAAAACGGTATCCGATATGAGCAACGTGTATACGACGACTGGGTTTCGGCTCACAACTTCGACCGGATTGAAGAAGGTCCACGTGAATCCCGCCTCTGGCTTTATGACACTGTGTCGGCCAATCCGATTATCTCAGCACAGCTTGACGTTCACTACATTGGGTTCGAAAAAGGAAAACGGCACCTGCTCGTTAATGATTGGAAGACGGGGTGGGCTTGGAACCTGACTCCGTCGCAGAGAAACTGGCAGCTTCGAGTGCAGGCTGTCTGTGCATGGGGCGAATACAATGACATTGAGGGAGTTCGCGTTGCTTTGATCAAGGCGAGAATTTCAAAGGAGCGTTTCGATTTTACAGATTATTTTCCGGTTACATTGTCTGAATCCGAACGATCTATTCGACAAATCCTCTGGTTGTCACAACAGCCGGATGCCCCACGAATTGCCGGTAATCATTGCGCCTTCTGTCCCTGTAAATCGTTCTGTCGTGAAGCGGCGGCGCTTGCGCTTCTCCCGACTGTTGCAAACATCAAGTATCCGGTGGCCAATGAACTGGACATTCAGGACGTAGTTGAGCAAATGTCGTTGCAAGACTTGGCTGCTGTTCATCGAAAAGCATCGGTCATAGGAAAGATTTTGGAAGCGATCAAGGTAAGGCTCAGAACCTTTGACGCGGCCTCCCTTGAAAAGGTCGGGCTGGCAAGGCGTGAAGGGTCTCGAAACAGTCTTATCAATCCGGAAAAAGTGTTTCAATTCCTCAAGGAGTATGGGATATCCGAGAAGGAAATCTGGACGGCGGCAAAGTTCTCAATCGGTGAACTCGTCGATGCACTTCGACGTGATCAGGGATGGGGAACCGCTCAGACCGAAGGATTCATCAAGGGTCAACTTGAGGATTGCATCGAAACCAAACAGAGCGAAGATTCGATTGTAAGTTTATGAAGCAGCGCCGTGAAGTAATAATTCTCGTATTGGTGATGTTCACCGGCATCGCTGCGATCTGGGTTCTTAACGGATGCCTGGTTTCCGACGGCGTCGCTTCCATTCACATTTTCGGTCACGAATACACTCTCGTATGGAGTCAGGGACAATACCAGTCAACCAATGGGGTGACGACAAACCTGCCGTGCGCTCCGTATATCCTGAAAAGGTGATCCCATGAAAAAATCCCTGTCGGTGCTCGCCCTCCTGCTCCTGTCGCTTCCGTCGTTCGCAGCCCTGACCTCCTGTAAATGCACCACGAACCATTTCTACGTCAGCTTTTTCACGGGACCAATTCCCGTGTGGGGGCCGGGCAATCCCTCTGGCTACGTGACCATTAAAGTCACGTCGATCCTGTGCCCATGTTTCCACGTTCCCGCACCGGATCACAGCTTGAAGCTGCCGACGCAGGGGCCGGGAACGCCACCGCTGCCGCTGACGAACAACCTTGTTCCACTCATGGCCACGAACCTGACCTTCGGAGACGTGCAGGACATTCGCGAACTTCAGCTTGTGGATAACCAAGCCGTGACGAATGGATGGGCCAACCCCTATTTCCAGACCATGCTTTCATTTTCCATCTGGACGAGCCGTGATCTGTCGAACTGGGATCGGACTTATCGCGTGACAAATTACAACGGGCTGGCAACCTGTTCGAGCGCACTTTACATGCACGACCGGCTTATGGCACAGACTGTTTCAACCTCGGACAACATGACGTTTACGAATGGGATCAACGTGCCGTGGGGTGGATGTGACAGGATGTTTTACAAGGTGAGTTCGCCGTGAAACTATACGAATACAGTTCAGTTCCGAAGCTGCCGCCACCTGCACCGTGGCCACGACCATGAGTGACTCACCTGAAATGGCCGCATGGAAAGCGCGTCACGGCGTCGGATATTCCCGAGACGTGAATCAGGATGAACTGCTAATGGCCGCTGAAGAATCCCAGGCCAAAGGTAAAGCGTGGTGCATGGGGTGTGACAAACACATGCCGATACGGGAAATGAAACTGATCACTCGAAGCATCGACGCCTACAAGCAAATTGACGAAAACCCCGGCGACTATATCGCCAAATCGAACCGCGTCAGAATGTGCCCGGCGTGCTTCGAGGAAGAGTATGGGCAGAACGACCAAGCTGAGACATGAGCGCGCGACCGAAATGCCTGCGATGTGGTGCGGGGCCTGAGTGGATACAAGGCAAGGTGTCCGCCGAAGCCAAAAGCGAATTGTCTCCAGCGCGTGGTTCTGTGGCAACGGCGATAATGCAGAGGGTCGAAGGAACGTCCCTCATACACTACGAGGTTGATGTGCGCGTGCTCGCAGTAGCGGAAGGATATGCAATGGTCCGGCGAAAGGGTTGCGCGCCGTTCGTGCTCGAAATGTCCCGAGTAAAAATGCCACAGAACAGATAATTAAACAAACCGAGTTGGCATAACTCACTCCCATGTCCTTCAGAATGACTACTAAAGATCAATTTCCCGGAGGTTTCCTGATGTGTCCTCTGGCCGAAAGCGTAACCCGTGAGAGCGCGGAGCGGTGTTTGTCAATTGACCGTCTTTCTCCTGCGTCCACCCCGGCGCAGTTCCATCCACGGGACCGGGGACATTTAAAATAACAACGCTATGACATTTCAGGAAGCAGTAAAAATCCTCAACATTGAAGATCACGCCGAAAGAATCTGGAACAGTAATTCACATGGAGAATTGTTCCACGTCTACGACTACGTTAGATGGGCAGAAAATCTTCAAGGAAAGGACGTTCTAAAACGGTTTCGACCGCTGTTCCTAGAATGTGTCAGGTTTGCAGAAGAAAACTGGGAACGTCCAGAGTCTGTGTTTCAACACATGCCGGAGATGATGAAAGACCTGATCGGAATTCTTAGATATGAAAACAGCACACAGGCCAAAACAGCTTCAGGTTAATCACGGACTCGGGACAACCTTCCCAAGAGCAACACCAATCCCATCGTGCAGCCCTCTCCCAGCGGCAAACACGTAAACCGCGTTGCTTTCAATATTGATCTTTCCTCCGGTGTATTCATCGAACAGCATCACTGCATTGTCCATCAACAGGGTTGCCCTCGGGTCTTTCAGTTGAGAGATCGGCAGGTTCGTGAAAACCTGATGCAACGTCGCCCCGCTCAAGTTCGTCAGGACGATGGCATTGTCGAGCACGCGGTAGGCTGTCTCGAACGCCGGTCGATCCGTGGGCCTCGCAATCAGGTCCAGCGTGGTGCCGGGTGTTGGCTGCAACGCGACTGAGGCGATAGACCTCTGCGGCCTTCTGTTGGGTGGTGGCGTCCTTGTTGAACAGCGTGCAGCCTGCGAGCAGGAGGGTTGATGCGACTAGGGAGATTAGTTTTTTCATGGTTAGCGTGGTTTACTTTTTAGAAAGCTGCTCACAGCCTTCAGCGACGTGTTCATTATCCGCAGGGGGCGCGAGTGTTGATGGGATTGTTGCCGCCGCGATGTCGTCCGCGTGGAGGCAATCGCTGATGTTGATGTATGGATCGTTCTGAGATAATGGAGCGATCCGACCATTGCAGGTTGTCGAAGATGTGCTGATGCTGTGGATGACTCCGGCGATCAAACTGCCTCCCGAAACATTAACCACCTTGTCGCCAGCCTTTGCTTCTCTGCCGTTTTTATAGTGCATAGTTTTGTGTTACTTCTTTTTACTGAGTAGGTTTCTGAGTGAGATCAACCCAACGGCGATACCGACAATGAGGGAAAAGATGCGCAGCCAGATTTCCACCTGTGGCAGGAGTGAGACAGAAATGCTCCCGGCGGAAAATCCCGTTCCGAGAATCCCGTGAGTAATGGTATGTCGCATATTCTTGTTCACGGCTGCAATCTAATTTGCACTGGGCCTATGGATTCCACACGGTAGGTCCATACCCCGGGACCGGTCAATACTGGAAGTGTGAAGTAAGCGTAGTTAGTTCCGACCGGCCTCCATGACTGCGAGTCGGTTGACTGTTGCAGGATCAGTGGGCCAACCGTGAATAGCCAGTTGGTCTGTGTGATCGTTGGAGATGCTGGGACTGCTACGTAAGCCACTTCTGGCGATGGGAAGCTGGTGATCCCGTTCGATACGAAGGACTGAACGAATGCGAAATACCGCTGCCCGTAAGTGAGGTTCGTGATTGTGGCCTGCGGGGTGGGAGAGTCCACGGAGTTCGTGACAGTGTGATCCTGAGGACCGTAGGAGAACCTGTAACCAGCGACACCGGCAGACCTCACGCGGGAGCAGTAGAGGATTGCTGATGCCGGTTGAGCTCTCAGGGTGAGGCATGAAAGTGCAAACAGTATTGAAAGAATAAATCTCATGTCTCAGCGTAAACTCGGACTCGAAAATTATCTATGCTGTCCCATGCGTTTGCATCGTCTCCGGTAAACACTACAACAGTTGCGGAGGGCACGCCTCCAATATGGAGATTTGCGGCGTTGACATAGACGTTTGTATCGTCCGCTGAAACTGTGAACGCAGGAAAGTTTGAATTTCCGGGGTTCATAAAGAACTCAGCCGGGATTTGAGAGCCGATTGGATAGCCGAGGTTTCCGTCAACAGCGATTGCTTCAATGCGTGCTTGAAACCATGTTGGCCGCACTCCAAGACCGTGCGGAATAACTATGTGATTGTCTTCTTCGACCAGAGAAAAAAGACCGCTGACAAAGTTCTTTTCTGGAACAATTGTCTGGTTCAGTTGACAAAGCAGGAATGTCATTATGCCCCTCAACTGAACCTCAGACATGCAGATAAAGCATTTTGCCAGAGCCGCAAGCTGATTTGGGTCACATGGATCAGCCATGGGGTTGTTAATTGGTATTTACGGTGTTTCCGGCGATGATCAGGGCAGCCTTATCGAGTAATCCTTGGACTCCGGGGGTTGCGTTCGTGCCTCCTGTCATTTCAATGTCGGCACCTGTCAATGTTCCTAAAACTCCACGCCGCAAAACCTGATCCACGGATGCGACCAGCAGGGCGTCGTTGGAAAAGTCAATTATTGTGTTATTTCCAAAGTCGATTGCGGGGACAGAAATCGTGTTCAGCAGCGTGCAGTCATTGAACAGGAAATCGCACCCAACCGGGAGGGCTCCCAAGGATGGGAATGACGCTGTGGTCAGGGACAGGTTGTTCGAGCAGTCAATCGGCGTGCCTACAACCGTGGTTAGTGACGGGAATGAAATCGAGTTAAGTCCGCTGTTTGACCCAATCGCCACGCCGCCACCGATGCTTTGCAGTGCATTCATTGTCACCGAGGACAACAGCGGATTTGACCCAATCGTCAACCCAAGTCCGATGCTTTGGATGGCTAAAAAATTTATCGAAGTGAGTGAGGCGTTGTTTCCGATGTCAAAACTTCCAGACAGTGAAGTCAGGGCTGGAATGGAGATGGATGTAATCGCACCATTGGTGCTGACGTTCAGATTGGCTCCCGTCGATGTGAGCGCCGGTAGCGAAACCGCTGCAAGCACGGCATTGCTGGTGATTGAGATTGAACCGCCGGTTGAAATCAACGTATTCAGGGTGAGTGCAGACAGCAGCGGGTTGCTGAAAATAATTATACCACCCGTCATTGTTTTCAGTGACGCCAGATTAACCGACGCCAGAACATTGTTTCCCTGAATGGAAAGCGCCCCGGTAAATGTGTGGCACAGCGGCGCGGAGATTGAAGTGAGGGCGGCGCAGCTTAAAACCGTAAATCCGCCGATGGCAAAAACCAGATCGGGGAACGAAAAAGTCACATCAGCGGTGGCGTTCTTTGAGAAATTCTTGATCGCGCTCACCGTGCTCGTGAAAGCAGAACTGTTCCCACCCTTCACTGCTCTGATTTTGTAAGTCCACTGATCGAGATTGGCCATCGCTGTGGCATCAATCGCCTGTGTAACGTTCCCGGCAACCGACGTGAGTAAAACGTAAGCTCCTCCATTGCGACTCACCCACACTTCGTTCGTGTCTGGTGCGGTTGTCTGTGTCCATGTGACAATCAGGTGACCATCAGTGGAGGTCGCATCAATATCCGGATTAGTTGGCGCGTCAGGTGTTGGTGGAACTGGAATTACCAATGCGCACAGGAGAAATATTTTCACACCGCCCAACGTCTTCAAGTCAAAACATTGCAGGCACTTGGCAGCTTCGAGTAGATCGTTTGGATCACATGATGGCATAATTCAGGCGTTTACTATTCAGGCGTTCACCAATTGGCAGAGGAGGTAATCCTGAATTGCAAGGAGCCCTCTGTCGCTTACCCCCTGAAACTTTTTTGCCGCTGCTGCTAAAACATTCGGGTCCGTCGATCCACCGGCAATGACTGCGAGTAGATATGTCTGAATTCCAAGTTGAGACTTTTCATCCAGACACTCGAAGCACTTTGCTGCTTCCGCGAGTGCCTCAGGCGTGCAGGTGGCGGGCATAGATGCGGGTTATTCCGGTTTGCCAAGGGAGTTGAGTTGGCACTTCAGGAACAGGAGGATATTCTTTTTGAACTCGCTGCCCCAGCATTCATAGCACTTTGCCCCAGCCTTCAGAGAATTGATGTTCGTGCTGAATGTGGGCGCAACGGCAACAACATTCTGAAGATCAATAGCCAGAGCAATTGCCTGACGCTGATTCTTGAACAGAACCTGAAACTGCTTTGCGTCGTTCGCCAGCTTGGTCAGGTTGTTTCGGTAGTCTGTTCCGCCTGAAGCCTGAAGTTCAACAACTCGTGCGTAGATGTCGATGGCGAAGCGTTCCTCTTCCGCCGTGCATGTTTCCTCAAGGCACTTGGACAGTGTCAGTAAACTTTTCAGATCGCAATTGATTGCCATAAAATTTAGTATCCGCCTCCACTCATACTGGTTTCGCTTTGGTCACCGCCCTGAGGGAAGCGTTCGTCGAGGGCGCTCATTGAATCTTCCGGTCCTTCTTCGGGAGAACCTTCTTTCGATTTTTCCGGAGCGTAAGCGATTTCGGCATCGCCACTCTCCGGATCAATCGATTTGATCACGAAAACGATTTCTTCACCGGGCTTCCATTGCTTTCCGCCCAGCATCGATTTCTTGATGATCGCAGTTTGGGACGATGAATCCGGGACGGCAGGATCGCCTCCGGACGGCGGTGGAGAATCCGGCTGGGAATCGTTCCCCTGCATTCTCTGCCGCATCTTCGGCTCCATGTAAGGTCGCGCCATAAAGTTTTATTGGCGGCGAGGGGCTGGAACCCCGCAGTTAGCCAGCCCCCCACCCCAAGATTAGACCACCGGGCACACCGGGTTAACGTCGCTGTAATCCTGAACCACGTAGGCCGGGGCCGTCGTGCAGACAGGGTTATCAACCACGCAGCCGGGTTCGCGCAGGTGAAGGATCGGAGCCGTCCATTCCGGATACTCGAACTTGAATCCGGCTTCGAAGTCGGCCCACCAGAGACCCTGATTCCGAGCCTTGTTGTCGATGACACAGGTAGTTCCTGTGGTCGGATCGGTGACAACAATGGTGTCGGACTGAGGTCCGGTAAAGTTCCACTTCCCGCCGAGGTCACGGGTCATGAACGGCATTTCGGGATGGACAGAGACCAGTTCAGGAACCGCTCGCTTCATGGCTTCGGGATGCCAGATCGGGCTGTATTGAATCGGCGCATCAACCCATTTCTGGTTGAAGGTCGGCTTGATACCGATGGTCGCCGCAGTGTTCACGTAGGGCCAAACGCGAATCAGCGTGCCGAATCCGTCGTTGGCCGGATAGAATCGTGCCGGGAACATATCCCATGCGATACCGAAGTTGCCGATTCCACGGCTCATGCCGTATTTGAACAGTTCTCCACCCCTCTGGAAGTCAGTGAACTTGAAGTTGCTCACCAGTGCCGGGTTCATCTCAATCAGTTGCTGAGACGAAATCGGGTCGGTGATCAACTTGAATATCCCGTTCGGCACATACTTCGACTTGAAGTAACCGTTGCCCTGCAGAATTTCGTAGAAACGCTGCAGGTATTGAATCGTCAGGGTCGAAGTCGGAAGCAGGGTGTCAGACCCCAGCCGGATGGTCGCCATACCACCAGTGAACATCGAGGCAGAGAGTGAAACGGTGTTTCGGGATGCTCCGCAGATATACAGGGTCGGAGACAACATCAGGGAATTGCGCCGGATGTAGTCGGACCAGATCATCTTGGTCAGTTCCTTGATGCCCCTGATGATCTCGGACAACTGCTGCTTGGCCTTCGCCCGGGTGTTCATCTGGTCGAAACACAGGACGTTGGTCTCATACCGCTGACGCTCACGGCTGTAGGTCTTCCGTGTCGAACCCCAGCCAACCGAAATCGCTGTCGGCGTGCAAGCGTTGGTAACGCATTGCGTGCTCTGGGTGTCGAACGTCTGCCACGCCTTGCTCAGGTCAGGAGCCCCGACATGGACATGATCGTAAACGTGTGTCGTGCCGGTGAAGGCGTCCCACGGAATGGTTGCTACGTGACCAATCCACGCATCGTCGGTAGGGAACCAATCCTTTAAGATGTCCTTATCGAAATGCGGCGATTGGTCAAATAAGAAATCAAAATACTGACTGCACGACCAAGTAGCCATAAATCAAAACCTTCCAGTGTTCCAATTGAACACGATTTCTGCGGGTATTTGATTCGAGGCGGAGGCAACCGTCTCGCGTGATTTTCGATCACGCTTGCCTGTCTCTCAAGGCTACTCGGCTGATCCACATGACCTCAGCATTGTGTGGGCGATGTTACTCGCGTCAGATACGAATTCTCATGGTTAAGACTTGGCGTCAAGAAGTATTTTTTTGAAGGAAACAGAAATTTCCTCACGGCCTTAAAAGGCTCGTTTTGATTCGATACTCATAACTGAATCTTCAATTTATCAACAATCGTCCCCTTGTCGGCCCAAGGAAGAAATTGGGAGAGTTCTGTCGGCCACATTTTGTTGGCCTGAAGTCGTCGCCAGTGCTCCACGGCGTTCCTGTATCCGTAGAACTGTTCCTTGTAGGCTACCTGATTTTCGAAGGCGTAAGCGTAGTGATCAAAGATGAATCCAGCAGCTTTGGTAACGTCACGAGAAAGAAGACCCCCTGAGTTTCCGTTGAATATCGGCGGTTCATGGGATTGAAACTTCAGCCCCGGAAAGAATCTCCACGCCCTAAGCCATTCGAACGCTCGCTTGTTACCGTAACCGTCGTCCGAGATCGTTATGATGTCAGGGCCAACGAAGTAATTGCACCAGAAATAAGCCCGATTCACGTTCGAAGACGTGAACAGGTTCGGCAACATCTGAAGCTGGACCGGATTCCAGATTTCGTCCGCGTCACATTCGAGAAGGATTCCCGGCTCCTTGAGGGTTTCAAGAGCCGTGTTAAACATTTCCAACTTTCCACCAGCCCACCATTTCTTGGCGATGTGACGAATTCTCGGGTGACCTGCAATCATCTTCAGAAACTCGTGCGTGCCGTCTTCACTGAGTCTCTGATTTTGCTCACGGCACCATGACGTGCAGTTCGAATTCGCTGCAGCGCCTTCGATGATGGTCCAACTCCAATCGATTTGAAGCTTATTAAAGTTGAAGAACAGCGTCGGTAACGTCGGCAGTCCGTCAAGAACGATGGTGACAATGTGGAGTTTTAAACTCATACAAAATAGTTAAGTCTTGCGTATTCTGCATCATAAGTTTTCGCAGTTCGAAAATCGCTTCACGTTGTCTGGGATTGAATCGAAGGAGATCAGACCTTTCTCTTTCAACAACAGAAGCTCCTCAACGCTGAACTTCTGGGCATACCACACAGGATCATCAATGTTGAAAGGTCGGTCCCGGTCATACCCGAAAGAGTAATAACGAATCTCGTTTGGGACTTTTTCTTGCCAGCGGGCAAACTTGTGTTCGGAAATATTTTCGGGATCGCACTCCGCTTCGCTTGACATATACCAGCTTACGAAAGATGGAATGAAGTGATGTTTGACCAGCATCAGACTATTGGCGCACGGCTGAGACTTCTGACGACCGATGATCATTCCAGCGCCTTCACACTCCTTATACATTGTTTCTACCACATGTCCGAATGCGAGAAGGTCTTGCTCGTGATAAACAAAGTCCATTTCTTCCGAGTAAGCCATCAGCGCAAGAGCGCAGACAGCCACGCCGTTGCCTACGTATGGATACGGCTTCGACTTGGACAACAACTCGCCAACGTTCCCCAAGTTACCGCTGACGGTGAACCAATCTCCGGGGGCATACTTCAATGAATGACCGCCCATGGAAAAAATAACTACTCGCTTCGGGGTAGAGTATTTATGGATATTATCCCACCACAATTTGAAGAACCATTCGGAGCCGGAATTGGGCTGTGAGAAATAGCCGCTGCCAAGCAGGTAATTCAATTTCCACCCCCGGGATTGAAATATTTCTCACCTACGTTCCGTCCAAGCACACTTGTCACCAGAAGGCCAATCGTGGTTCTGGACTGAGGGTCCATTTTCTGGAACTCTTCTTTGGTGACCTTTACGAGGAATGAATCCCCGACTTTGAGAATCGAA